>Ga0116155_10003713_pt1 | contig 10021 bp, 9 predicted proteins | sample AD_UKC032_MetaG_FD_89890 | JGI IMG/M metagenome (GOLD analysis project Ga0116155, IMG submission 89890) | Active sludge microbial communities of municipal wastewater-treating anaerobic digesters from USA - AD_UKC032_MetaG | ecosystem: Engineered > Bioreactor > Anaerobic > Digestate | place: USA... | reverse complement strand
GGCGGGAAGAAATGGCTTGCTTACGGGCGGCATTAGGTTATGTGTGCGCGCCAGATCGACTGAGCGATCTCGATCCAGCGTGGGTTTCTTCGCGTTTTCCGGCCCATGTGGAGATGTGAGATCCGCACCACGAATATGCCATTGTACCGCGAGCAGCATTTGCAGGAGATATCCCAGCAATTTCAGATCTACGGACAGATTCTGCACGCCGAGGCGTGCAAGATCGGGCACATCAACGAGACCTACACGGCCACATACGATCAGGGCGGCGTGCTGGTTCGTTACATCCATCAGCGGATCAATCAGAGCGTGTTCCGCAATCCCGTCGGGGTGATGGAAAACGTGATGCGGGTGACGGCTCACTTGCGCAGCAAGCTTCAGAGCCAGACGGCTCGTCAGATGACGCGCCGCGCTCTGACGATCGTGCCCACGCGCGACGGCAAGCCCTATTATTGCGACGGCAACGGCGAGTTCTGGCGGACGTTTGTCTTCGTCGAACGCGTGCAGTCGTTCGAATCGGTGCAGACGCCGACCCAGGCTTGCGAGGCCGGGCGGGCATTTGGCGAGTTCCAGGCCCTGGTTGCCGATCTCCCGGGGGAACGCCTTCACGAGACGATTCCGGACTTTCACAACGCGCGCAAGCGGTTTGAGACCCTCAAGCGCGCGATCGAGGAGGACCACTGCAATCGGGCCCACTGCGCGGCGCGCGAGATCGAGTTTGCGCTCAAGCAGGAGCCTTGGATTGACACCCTGCTCAATGCCCACGCCGCGGGCGAGGTGCCGGAGCGCATCACCCACAACGACACGAAGTTCAACAACGTGATGCTCGACTGGGAGACCGGGCGCGCCATGTGTGTGGTCGACCTCGACACGGTCATGCCGGGCCTGGTGCATTATGACTTTGGCGACATGGTGCGAACCACGACCAGCCCCACTCTCGAGGACGAGAAGGACCTTTCGAAGGTGAAGATGCAGATGCCCATGTTCCAGGCGTTGGCGCAGGGGTACATGAAGGCGGTCGAGGGATTCTGCACCCCGGCCGAGCGCCGGTATCTGGCGTTCTCAGGCAAACTGATCACCTACACCATCGGCATCCGCTTCCTGGCCGATTACCTGATGGGCGACAACTACTTCCGAGTCCACCGCCCCGACCACAACCTCGACCGCTGCCGCACCCAGTTCCGCCTGGTCGAGTCCATCGCCCAGCAGGAAGAGGCGATGCAGAAGTTCGTGGACGACCTTTGAACCGGCCCCCCCTGGGATCCTCCGGCGATTCTGCATTCTGAAGGGTTGAGGCCTGGGGTGCGAGCGAATCGGCTGGCAGGTCAAAGCGAGACTGTCGGCCGGCCGTCCGCCGGCATCCGGTGCATCTGCTGGTTGTCGGTGTGATGCCGCCCGGTGAGGGCGCCGGGCCTACGCCGGATCGAGACTCTCCATGGCAGGCCCCGTTTCCCCACGCGGCGGGAAGACAGACATGGGTGCAGACGCCGGGTCAGGGGACCCGGCCTGCTGATGATGCCCATTCTGTAGGCCGCGTGTCCCCACGCGGCGGGAGCTTGATTCGCACTGACAACCTCCAGACACAGGGGGCGCGCATCTGTTGGCATCTGCCGCTTGACTAAGGGAGCCACAAACACAATATTGTTCGGCCATCTTGATTTCGCCCGGGCTGGGTTGATCGATCCAAACATTATGTCGAGAGAGAAGCGCAAGAAAGCTGTCGCCGCACACCGTTCCCCCAATGGCCATTCCAAACCTGCCAGCCACCGTCGCGTGGCCAAAGCGCGTGCCAAGTCCCGAAAACCGAAGGCGCAAGTCGCCTTCCCGCCGTCTCTGCCGGTGCTTCCGGCTCCGGCCCGGATCGCGGCGCTGACCGGCGAGACCCCGGCTGCCGTGGCTGCGCCCGCGGGCCCTGGGGCGGGGGGCGAGGCGCGTCCTCCGGGCGGATTCGACTTGTCGGAGAAGATCAAGGAACTGGTCCGCCTGGCTCAGGAGCAGGGCTACCTGACCTACAACGACATCAACGATGCGTTGCCGGACGCGGTGGTGACGGCGGATGATCTGGACGAGGTCTACACCCGCCTGCGGAACCTGGATGTGGAGATTGTGGACCAGGCGGAGGTGGACCGGATCAAGCAACCGGAGCCGGAGGAAGAGGATGAGAAGGCGCGTTTGGACATCCTCGACGACCCGGTCCGGATGTATTTGAAGCAGATGGGGCAGGTTCCGCTGTTGACGCGGGAGCAGGAGGTGGAGATTTCGAAGCGGATCGAGGATGCGGAGAACGAGGTCAAGCGGATCATTTACGGCTTTGGTTTTGCGGGCAAGGAGCACATTGCCCTGGCCGAGAAGCTGATCTCCGAGCCGCCCAAGGAGCGATTCGACCGGGTGATTCTGGACAAGAAGATCGAGGGCCGGGAGAACCACCTGCGCGCCCTGCGCAAGCTGGTGAAGGATGTCCGAGGGGTGGACCAGCATGTGGACGGGGTGTACGCGCGGTGGCAGAAGGAGAGCAACAAGAGCCGGAAGCTGAAGGCGTCGTCCGAGTTCCGGAAGATGGACAACAAGCTTCAGGCGACATTCCCCAAGTTTTACTACAAGCAGAAGGTGATCGAGGAGATGGCGCTGGTGGCGGACAACATCCACGACAAGATCCAGATGAGCCTCAGGGCGATCGTGGAACTCGAGTCGCAGCGCAAGCCCGCCCACCAGTCGATCCTCGATTCCGAGCGTCGGAAGATCCATGCACTCGAGGAATTCGTCCGGATGAGCCACACGGACTATCTCGATGCCTACAAACAGCTTCAGCATTTCACCTACAAGGCGCACCAGGCCAAGACCGAAATGGTGGAGGCCAACCTGCGTCTGGTGATTTCCATCGCCAAGAAGTACACCAACCGCGGCCTCTCTTTCCTCGATCTGATCCAGGAAGGCAACATGGGTCTGATGAAGGCGGTCGAGAAGTTCGAGTACCGCCGGGGCTACAAATTCTCGACATACGCCACGTGGTGGATTCGCCAGGCCATCACCCGCTCGATCGCCGACCAGGCGCGCACCATCCGCATCCCGGTGCACATGATCGAGACCATCAACAAGCTGATGCGGGTTCAGAAGCAGTTGGTCCAGGACTTCGGACGCGAGGCGACTCCGGAGGAGATTGCGGACGAGATGCAGATGCCGGTCGAGCGGGTGCGCGCCGTTCTCAAGATGGCCCAGCAGCCGATCTCGCTCCAATCGCCTGTGGGCGACAGCGACGACACCAATTTCGGGGATTTCATCGAGGACAAGTCGGCCGAGAATCCTTCGGACATGACCAGCTACAGCCTTCTGAAGGACAAGCTGGGGCAGGTGCTCGAGACGCTGACCGAGCGGGAGCGCAAGGTGCTCGAATTGCGCTTCGGACTGGGCGACGGCTATTCCCGAACCCTCGAAGAGGTGGGCAAGCAGTTCAAGGTGACACGCGAGCGCATCCGCCAGATCGAGGCCAAGGCGCTGCGCAAGATGCGCCATCCAACCCGGATCCGGCAGTTGCAGGGCTTTCTCGAGACCGAGGAAGTGGAGGCAGCCGCCGCGACATAACGCATGGCAATCCTCTTTCGAAGTCTGACCGCTCTGTGCACCGTCGAGGCGCGAAACATGCGGGCTGGATGCACAACCGTTCCCGCTCGATGACCCCGCCCCATCACCTCCGTTTTGCGCTCGGCCTGATCGCCGCCTTCGTCGTGGCCGGTTGCCGCACCGCCGACCCGTCCGCCGGGTGGAGACCGTTGTTTCCCGAGGACGGCGTGCCGCAGGGCTGGCTGGTGCGTCACTGGGCCGATCTGCGCAATCCGCCCCCGGCGGACACCGAGTGGCGGGTGAGCGGCGGTGTCTTGAGCAACACGGGATCGCGCGGAACATGGCTGATCAGCGAAGCCGAGTACGGAGACTTCGAGCTCGATTGAGCGGGTCCGCCCAAGCCCGGACGCAGCCAAGGGGCGGCGGGCGTTTCAGGTGTATTCCTGGAGGGCTTTGACTCCGCAGCCGTGGCGTTTGAGGGCCGCGATGCCCAGAATCGCTGCGCGGGCGCCGCTCAAGGTAGTCATGATCGGGATGCCGGTGTAGACGGCGGTGGTGCGGATCCTGACCTCATCTGCCCGCGGGGCTTGTCCGGACGGGGTGTTCACGACCAGTTGGATCTCGCGGTTCTTGAGGAGGTCGAGGGCGTTTGGACGGCCTTCCTGCAACTTGAAGATCGGCTGAACCTTGACGCCCGCGTCCGCCAGCACCCGCGCTGTTCCGGGGGTGGACACCAACTCGAATCCCAGCTCGGCGAAGCCTCGGGCGACAGCCGCGGCGTGCGGTTTGTCGGCATCGTTGACGCTGAAGAAGACGCGTCCGCCCAGCGGCAAGGGCGTACCGGCCGCCATTTGGGACTTTGCGTAGGCGATGCCCAGATCGGCATCCAAACCCATCACCTCGCCTGTGGACCGCATCTCCGGCGAGAGGAGGATGTCCTGTCCGCGAAACCGGTTGAAGGGGAAGACAGACTCCTTGACGGCCCAGTGGTCCGGCCAGGTCTCGGCGGTAAACCCGAGGTCGGCCAGGGTGCGTCCGGCCATGACTCGGGCGGCCAACTTGGCCAGCGGGACGCCGATGGCCTTGCTCACGAACGGCACGGTTCGGGAGGCCCGGGGATTGACTTCGAGCACATAGACACGCTCGCCTTTGACGGCGTACTGGACGTTCATCAGGCCCACGACCTTGAGTTCGCGCGCCATCGCGTGCGTGTACGCGCGGATTGTCCGCATCGAGGCGTCGGTCAGCCCGTGCGGCGGCAGAACCATGGCCGCGTCGCCCGAGTGCACGCCGGCGAACTCGATGTGTTCGAGCATGCCTCCCATCACCACGTGCCCCTCGTCCGGGGAAGAGAATTGACCCACATCGGCGATGCAATCGACGTCCACTTCCGTGGCGTCTTCGAGGAACTTGTCGACGAGCACGGGGCGTTGGGGCGACGCCTCGACAGCGAACCGCATGTAGTGCTGCAATTCGGCATCCGAGAAAACGATCTGCATGGCGCGTCCGCCGAGGACGAACGAGGGGCGGACCAGGACGGGATAGCTCAGCCTTTGGGCCACCCGAAGGGCCTCGATCTCGTTGGTGGCGATGCCGTTGGGGGGCTGCGGGATATCGAGCTTCTGGAGCATGGCGGCGAACAACTCGCGATCTTCCGCGATCTCGATGCTCCCGGGCGATGTGCCCAGCACGTTGACGCCGTTGCGCTCGAGATCGAGCGCCAGGTTCAGCGGGGTCTGCCCGCCGAACTGGGCGATGGCGCCCCAGCAGCGTTCGCGCCGGTAGATATGGAGGACGTCTTCAAGCGTGAGCGGTTCGAAGAAGAGGCGGTCGCTCGTGTCGTAGTCGGTCGAGACGGTCTCCGGATTCGAGTTGACCATCACGGTCTCGAATCCGTCCTCCTTGAGGGCGAAGGCGGCGTGGACGCAGCAGTAGTCAAACTCGATGCCCTGGCCGATGCGATTCGGCCCGCCGCCCAGGATCATCACCTTGCGCCGATCCGAGGGCTTGACCTCGTCGTCGCCGCGGTCATACGTCGAGTAGTAATAGGGCGTGTGGGCCTCGAACTCCGCCGCGCACGTGTCCACCAGCCGATAGCTTGGGACCAAGCCAAGCCGGGCGCGCATCGCGCGCAGGTCGTCCTCGGACCGTCCGGTCAGGAAGGCCAGTTGTTTGTCCGAGAAACCGAGCGCCTTCGCTTTGGCCAGTTGTTCCGCTGTCATGGCAATGGAAGAGGGGTCCGCCGGCGGCCCGCGAGCTTGAGACTCCGGGCCCGGCGCGCGGCCGTGTCTATCGCACCCGATCGAGAAGCCATGGCAGGAGGGCGTCGATCTTCACCCGCACCTGTTGCCCCGTGTCCCGCTCCCGCACCGTCACGGTGTCCCGGAGTTCGGGTCCGCCCTCGCCGAGCGTGTCGAAATCGACCGTGACGCCGAACGGCGTGCCCGCTTCGTCCTGGCGCGCATAGCGGCGTCCGATCGAACCCGCTTCGTCGTAAAAGACCGTCAGATGCGGACGCAAGAGGTCGCGGATCGCCCGGGCGGTGCGGACCAGATCCGGCTTGTTCTTGAGGAGGGGGAAGACCCCGACCTTGATGGGGGCCACGCGGGGGTGGAAGCGCATGATCAAGCGCGTTTCCTTCTTGCCCTTGTCGTCCACACTTTCGATCTCGGTGAAGGCATGGGAGATGAGGGCGAGGATCAGGCGGTCGACACCCGCGGACGGCTCGATCACATGGGGGACGTACCAGCCCTTGGCCAGCGCATCGGCTTCGATGCGGGCCTGGCTGGCCGCTTTCTCGGCATCGAAGCCCGTCCGCGCAAGGTAGCCGCGCCGCCCCTCGAAGTAGCGTCGCCACAGGTCGTCCTTTCGGTTCTGCTCGAGCTTCGTCCATGCGGCCTTCAACTCCTCGTCGAACACCGTCATGGGCTTGCCGGCGAATCGCTGGTGCTGTGAGAGATCGAAATCGCTGCGCGCGGCGATGCCTTCGAGTTCCTGGGCCCCGAACGGGAACGGGTAGAGCAGGTCCACCGTGGCCCGCGCGTAGTGGGCCAGTTCCTCGGGCTTTTGCCAGTATTCCTCGAGCGAGGCGCGCGGCAGGCCGACCGATTCGTAGAACCGGATGCGCTGCTCGACCCAGTATTTGTGCCAGACTTCCCAGCCCCAATCCGGCTGCGGCTCGCCCTGCCAGGCCCCGTCCTCGACCCGGGCGACATGCCCGCAAATCGCCTCGATGGCCTCGTCCGGCTTGATAAAAAACTCGAGTTCCATCTGCTCGAACTCGCGGGATCGGAAGGTGAAATTCCGGGGTGTAACCTCGTTGCGAAAGGCCTTGCCGACCTGAGCGATGCCGAACGGCACCCGTTGTCTCGAGGTTTCGAGGACGTTCTTGAACTGGGCGAAGATCGCCTGGGCGGTCTCAGGGCGCAGGTACGCGACGTTCTCCGCGCTCTGGACCGGCCCCACGCAGGTCTGGAGCATCAGGTTGAACGGACGCGGCTCGGTCAGTTCGGCGCCGTTCTCCGGATTGTAGCGCATCGAGTCCCGGACCGATTCTGTGCCTGCCAGGATCAGCACAGGATTGCTCAGCCCGCGTGCCGCATAAAAGGCGCGTCCCACCTTGTTCGCGTACTCGGGGTGCTTGCCTGCGGGGATGAGCACGGAGAACGACGCGTCGACGTGCCAGGCCGGATTGAGCCCGGCGCCCTTCACCGCATCCAGGATGCGCGCGGCGTCGTCCGCGGACAGCGTTCGATACCCGCCCACGAACGTCTCCGGGATGTCTTTGACTCCGGCCTGGGCTGCGGTATCGAGCCAGCCATCGCCGAAGGCGCCGGCGTAACGGTGCACGTCGCCGCTCTGAGGCTCGACCTGGTCCGCGCGGAACCGCTTTCGCGTCAGAAGGCAGTCGCACATCGGGTCGCTGAATGTGTCGACGTGCCCGGAGGCCTTCCAGATGGCCGGGTGCATGATGATGGTCGCGTCGAGGCCCACGACATCGTCGCGCTGTTGAACCATCGTCCGCCACCAGGCGTCGCGGACGTTGCGTTTGAGATCGGCCCCCAGCGGTCCGTAGTCCCAAAAGCCGTTGATGCCGCCATAGATTTCAGACGACTGAAAAATGAAACCGCGGCGTTTGCACAGGGAGACGATCTTCTCCATCAACTCGTTCGTTTTCGGTTCGGCCATAAAGCGGGGCAGTCTTTGGAAAGGAAGTCCCGATGTCAAGGCACCCTCAACGGCCCCTCGACGGGCGGTGCATCTGGCTGGTGTCGGCGTTCTGCCGCCCGGTGCAGGCGCCGGGTCAGGCGACCCGGCCTACAAGCTGATGACACCCATTGTAGGCCGCGCGCCGCCACGCGGCGCATTTTGATTCCCACCGACAACCTCCAGACACACCGCCTTCCCGAACACGCCGGTTGCGGACTTGCCTTGGCGCGTGCCTTTGACCATTGTGTCTCCGAACCCATGACCCGGAAGCGCATCCTGGTAATCGAAGACGACGATCTGCAGTACGAAATCTATGAAGAGGCGTTGTCCGACTACGACCTGACCCGGGCCAAGACCGGATCAGCGGCCCTGACCTGCGTTTCCAAGCAGCGTCCGGACGTCATCCTGCTCGATCATGTGCTGGCGCGGGGCGAGCTTGGCCTCGAGTTTCTGCCCGAACTCAAGGAGCTGCTGCCGTACGTGCCGATCATCGTGGTGTCAGGCGCCCTCGAGGTCCAACAGCAGATCGAGGCCCTGCAGGGTCCGCGGCGGGCGCATTACTGCCTGCCCAAACCGATCGATCTGGATGAACTGCGGCGCACGATCCAGATCGCCATCGAGCAGTGTGGCGAGTCGGAAGTTGTGCGTCAGTTCGAAGCCCTTGAAAGGTCGAAGCGCGTCGACATCGAGGAGTTGCTGAGCCGGTCGACCGATCGCCTCAGCCGCCAAACCGAAATCCGGCGGCTGCTTGCCGACGCGCAGGGGCGGCCCAACATCTCGAGCCTGGCCCGCCGATTCAAGGTCGCCCGCCGCACCGTCATCCGCGATCTGCAGGAACTGATCCGCCGCGGCGAAGTCCCCCCCGAGATCTATCCCAAGTGGGAGAGCGGCGAAGAGAACGGTCTGGATTAGCTCCGGAGAGCCACGCGCCACCCGCCGGGACGCAGGGCGCGCCGATGGCGCGGCGACCCGTTCGCCCGGAAATCTCATGCTGGGACGAGGACAGAGATTTCTGGTCTGTGGCTATTCGCCGATGATTTTGACGAGCACGCGTTTGCGGCGCCGGCCGTCGAACTCCCCGTAGAAGATCTGTTCCCAAGGGCCCAGGTCGAGCTTGCCTTTGGTGATCGCCACCACGACTTCGCGGCCCATGACCTGGCGCTTGAGATGCGCGTCCGCGTTGTCTTCGCCGGTCCGATTGTGATGGTACTGATCCGTCGGGGCGTGGGGCGCCAACTGCTCGAGCCAGACATCGTAGTCGTGGAGCAGTCCGTCCTCGGCATCGTTAATGTAAACGCTGGCGGTGATGTGCATGGCATTGACGAGGCACAGGCCCTCCTGCACTCCACTCCTGCCCACCAGCGCCTCGACCTGGTCCGTGATCCTGAGATACCCGCGCCGTTTTGGCACCTCGAACCAGAGGTAATCGGTCTGTGATTTCATGGGCATGATTGGAAAGGCGCTCCGGCCGTTTGCCAACTGCAAAAGACCGCCCGCGTCGGCCCGAGCGCATTCAGTCCAAGGCGGCTCCGGCAGACCGCGCGGGGGTCCCGGGCCGACGGCGTCCGGGCAGAGCGTCCCTTGACGACACGGGCCCGCTGCATATGTTACCGGCACGGTGCGCCGGGGAGCGTCTTCCATGTAACCGCGGGAACACAGCGCGCGTACGCTGTGTTGGATACCGCGTTCGGGCCTTCCCCGACCGCCGCAACAAGGAGAAACGACATGAACATGACCAAACCGCAGATGCCGAACCAACCGGCCCCACAGGCCGCTTCCGGCAACAACAGGCCGGCCCAAACCATCCGCCTCGGCGCGATCAAGGCTGCAATCTGGGAGAACACGTTCGGCGACACCACCCGCTACAGCGTCTCGCTCTGCCGCCTCTACAAGGACGGCGATCAGTGGAAAACCACCGAAAGCTTCGGGCGCGACGATCTGCTGCTGCTCGCCAAAGTGGCCGACCAGGCCCACACCTGGATCTGCGAGCAGCATCGCCCGTCCGAACGCGCCTGAAAGACCGCTCTCCCCGGATTGGCCCGGACACGGTTCCTCTCGACGCGAGTGGGGTGTCCGGGCCTGACCAGCGCCAATTCATGAAGACGAGAAGGCTGGAGGGGGGACGGCCAGCCAATACGGGTCAAGCTAAGCGGGAACGAGGTGGGAGCGCAGGCCCTGGGGTCAGCGAATGAATCGGATGGGGGCTAGGGGATCACGACTTCGAGCCACTGCTCGCAGAGGTTCTGCCAGGTGG
>Ga0116155_10003711_pt1 | contig 10022 bp, 9 predicted proteins | sample AD_UKC032_MetaG_FD_89890 | JGI IMG/M metagenome (GOLD analysis project Ga0116155, IMG submission 89890) | Active sludge microbial communities of municipal wastewater-treating anaerobic digesters from USA - AD_UKC032_MetaG | ecosystem: Engineered > Bioreactor > Anaerobic > Digestate | place: USA... | reverse complement strand
TGTAGGCCGCGTGCCCCCACGCGGCGCATACTCGGTTCCCACCGAGAACCACCAGATGCGCTGCCATGAATCCCCCTTTCGGAGGGCCGAGTTCCGCGCGGCCCTGATCGGTCGCGGCGATTACCTCGATCCAGGGACTTGCTAAACCCCCGCGGCCGACTCGGCGTCCAGGAACAGTGTCGCATGCGGTTGGCGGCGGAGGACCGATGCGGGACAGGCGGTTGAAATGGGGCCGCGTAGCGCCTGCCGCACGGCGTCGGCCTTGCGACGCTCCGGCACGACGCATACCATCTTTCGAGCCGCGCACAAGGCGGGCACGGTGAGGCTGAAGGCGTATCGAGGAACGGATTCGAGGGTTGGGAAACACCCCTCGCCGACCTGCTGGCGCCGGCATGGCTCGTCGAGCTTCACCAGCTTCACCAGTCGAGGGTCGTTGAAGTCCGCCACGGGCGGATCGTTGAACGCCACATGCCCGTTCTCGCCGATACCCAGGCAGCATAGGTCGATCGGTTGGGCGCGCAGCAGCGCCGCGTACCGGTCACACTCGATCAATGGCTCGAGGCAATCGCCGCCGATGGAGTGAAACGCCCGGGGGCGCAGCCGGGATTCGACCCGCTCCCGCATGAATCTGCGGAAGCTGGCCGGGTGGTCGGCGCTGATGCCGAGGTACTCGTCCATGTGAAACACGGTGACCCGCGACCAGTCGATCTCGGAACGCCCGGCCAACGCGTCCAGGAACTCGATCTGTGAGGTGGCCGACGCCAGGATCACGGCCGCTCGAGGCCTGGCCTCGAGGACCTGTTCGAGATACCGGGCCACCGCGTCGGCCGCATCGGCGGCCAAATGGCTCTGCGTGGCATGAACGCGCACCGCGAGGCAGTCGACTGTGAACGCGCGCGTGGGGAGCGGGGCCGTGGTCATAGAGCAGGGGGGATAGGGGCCGAACGCGGCTGCACGAAGGGACCGCGCCTCGGGGGAGCCTGGGGCGCTGAACTGGCGATCTGATCCGAGGCTGGGCGCATCATCGCCGAAACACCTCCCATTCCGGCTCGTTCTCGAAGATCCAGCGGTAGTAGTCGGCGCCCCGGAGTCTCGATGCGGCGGCTTCGTCGATCACCACCGTGCACCGTTGATGCAGTTGAAGCGCCGTGGCCGAGATCATGGCGGTGATCGGGCCTTCCACGGCCTTGGCAATGATGTCCGCCTTCTGCTCGCCAGTGGCGAGGAGCAGGCAACGGCGGCATTCGAGAATCGTGCCGACACCCATGGTGATGGCCCGACGCGGCATCAGGGCCGGATCGCCGAACAGGCTGGCATTCTGGGCGAGAGTGGCCGGCGCAAGCGCCTTGACACGTGTGCGCGAGTGCAAGGCCGAGAGCGGTTCGTTGAATCCAATATGGCCCGCGCGGCCCAGACCGAGCAGTTGGAGGTCGATCCCGTTGAAGCGGCGGATGCTCTGTTCGTAACGCTGGCACTCGGCATCGAGATCCCGCGCGGTGCCGTCGGGCAGATGCGTGTTGCGCAGATCGATGTTCACCTGGAGGAACAGGTGGTGGTTCATGTAGTGGCGGTAGGAGTGGCGGTCGCTGCCCGGCAAACCGACATACTCGTCGAGGTTGAATGTCGAGCACAGGGAGAAATCCAGCGCCTCGTCCCGATGGAGCCGCACCAGGCGGGCGTAGACGCGTTCCATGGTCCGGCCGGTCGCCAGGCCCAGGATAAGATGGGGATTGGACCGGAGATCGCGCGCCATGATCTGCGCAACCAGGTCCGCGGCCGAGTCGGCATCGGGGCGTATGATGACTTCCACGGAGCGATTCAACCACGCCCGGCGGGTGCAAACAACCGCAAAGCGCTGAGCCGGAGTCCAGAGCCCGTTTATGGCCCGTACTCCGGCGTCCACCATGTGTCGAGTCGCTGGCCAAGTTGTTTCACGCGACGCGTCTGTTCCGCCGCCAAATCCGCCTTCTCCCATGGGTCATGCCGCAAGTCATAGAGTTCGGGGCGGGCGGCGGGGAGTTGGCGCGGGTTGGGAACGATCAATTTCCACCAGCCGTCGATGATCCAGCGGTGCTGCAGGCTGCGGGCGGGCGCATCGACGTCGGCGATGTTGTGGGCGTACTGCTCGCCATGGAGGCGGGTCCGTTTGGAGACGGCCTTGGCATCCGTGAGGTTGAGGCCAGGCAGACCGCGCGGGACCGGCGTTTTCAGCAGGGCGGCCAGCGTCGGCCAGAGGTCGAGATTGCTGGCCAGATGGTTGCGGTCCAACCGCGGCTTCACGCGGCCGGGCCACGAAATCATGATGGGCGTGCGCACCCCGCCCTCGTACGAGGTGAGCTTCGATCGCGGCGCAAAGCGGTTGGCGTTGGCAGGGTCCTGGAGCCAGCCGTTGTCGGTGGTGTACAGAACGATTGTGTTCTCGCGCAGGCCTCGGTTCTCGAGATGACGCAGCAGGTCCCCGCAGGTTTGGTCGAACCACTCGACGCAGGCCCAGTAACGGGCCACGGGCTCGCTCGGCGCCCGCGAGAGGTGCTTCTCGAGCAAATCCTTCGGCGGCGTGTGCGGCGCGTGTGGCAACATCGGGGCGTACCAGACGAAGAACGGCTTCTCATCGGCCTGTTCGATAAAGCGATAGACCGGATCGAGCCCTTCACGACCGATGGTCAAACCCGCGTCGCCGTGTCGACCGCCCTTGCCTTCGCCCTGGGTCATGGCGTGGGTGAAGCCGGCGGTCTTGATGGGATCGCCTTCCCACCACTTGCCGGTCTGGAGCGCGACATAGCCGCGGGAGGTGAGGTCGCGGATGAGGTTGGGCTGCCCCCGGAAGTGCTCGATGATGGCGGCGTAGTAGGCGGCGTATCGCGTATCACCACGCGCCGCCATCGCATTCGCGCCTTTGTCCGGCAGGTCGGGATCGTTGCCGACGACGCCGTGGCGGTGGGGGGACAAGGCGGTGGCGATGCTGGCCAGCGATGGGCGACAAAGCGGCACCGGTGTGTAGCCGCGAGTGAAGGTCAGCGACTGGGCGGCAAGGCGATCCAGGTTGGGCGTCGCGATGTGCGGGTGCCCCATGAACGAGTAATCCGCCCAGGCCTGGTCGTCCGAGATGATCAGGACGACATTCGGCGGCGCAGCCTGGACGCGGAGCCAGGGCGCGAACGGCAGGCCGACCGTGACGGCGAGCAAAGCAACGAGAGTCTTCATGACATCGGTCTCGGCCGGAGAATCCAAGGAAACGGGGGCCCTGTCCAGGCACAACGCGTCATTGTACTCCTGAGAATCCGCCTTGCCTCCGCCACTCAATGTGCTTACCGTAACCACACAATGAAAACGATCGAACTCACCGTCACGCGCGTTGGCAATTCGCGGGGGATCCGACTCCCGGCGGGAGTGCTGCGCCGCTATCGCGTGGGCGAGACCCTCATCATGGAGCAGCGGCCCGACGAAATCGTCCTGCGGCCCAAGCGCACGCGCCAGCAGAAGCTCAACTGGGCCGAAACCTACCAGCAAATGGCCAAGACCGACGAAGACTGGTCCGATTGGGAATCCCTGCCGGAAGGGCTGGTCGCCGTGCCCGGCGAGGCTGTCAAATGAAGCGCTACGACATCTGCATCGCCCGACTGGACCCAGTTCAAGGCAGCGAAATGGGCAAGACCCGTCCGGTGGTGATTGTCAGTGACGACTTGCGAAACCAGTTGCTCCAGACCGTGGCGGTTTGCCCGCTCACCCGTCAGTTGCATCCGGCCTGGCGCAGCCGACTCCAAGTCCGCTGCGCGGGCCAGACGGCGGAAATCGCCGTGGACCAGATTCGCGTCCTCAACCGCACCCGCCTCGCGCGCAAGATCGCTCAACTGTCGGCTCGTGATGCCGACACCTTGCGGCGGTTAATCTCGGAAATGTACGGCGAGCCATGACCCCAAATGCTATTCATGAAGCTCAATCCCCGGAGCCGCCTCTGGGCAGACCGCGTCGAGGAGAGAGGCCGCCAAGCGCTTACACTCATTGAAGTGGCCGTCATTGTGGCTATTCTGGCCGTCCTTGCTCTCCTTTTCCTGCCCAGCTTGGATAGGGCCAAGCGCAAATCCCAACGGATCACCTGCGCCAACAACCTCAAGCAGATCGGCATCGCTACCCGCTTGTTCGCCACGCATTCGGGGGATCGGTCCCCCATGTCGGTTCAAACGAATCTCGACTCTGAGGTCGGGCAATTTCCCGGCTCCGTCGGCCCCTCGAACTGGGTCAGAGATCCGCGCCATTTCTACCAGGCCGCCGCGCATGAGTTCGCCACCCCCAGAGTGGTGGTTTGCCCAGCCGACCCACGCGCGGCTCTCGAAACCACCGGCGGTGCGTCGACGGCCCCTCCGCGGCCGCTGTCGGTGCCTTGGGAGAAGAGCAGTTACTTCGTGAGTGCCGATGGCGAGGAAAGCCGCCCGCAAACGCTCCTGGCTGGCGATCGCAACGTGACCCTGGACGGGCAACCGGTGCCCCCCGGGTGGGTTCTTTTCAGCTCGAAGCAAGCGCTGGGTTGGACCGACGAGATGCACCGGCGCATGGGCAACGTGCTGCTCTCCGACGGGAGTGTCGTGGGACTCACGGGCATGGTCCATACCGGCGTCGAGCCGAACCGCGTGCTCGTGCCGTAACATGGTAAAGAGCCAGCGCGGTTAGGTCACGACAATTGACAGCGCGGCCTGAACGACAAGCATCAGACCCAGAGCCAGCCTGAACAAACGCCTCCAGCGTGGTGGCTTTGCTTTCACCGGTTTGCCAACTGCTTGACTCTGGTCCGCATCACTGGACATCGGTCAGGGGACCCCGCTATAGGCGTGTGCCCGCATGCCCGACCGCGGCGGGCCTGAGTTGGGGCTTGGCCTCGGGCTGGCGGGCGAGGAGGGCGCGCAGTTGGGCTACAACCTCCGGTTGGTCCGCAGCGAGGTTCTTGGTTTCCTCGGGGTCGGTCCGATAATCGTAGAGTTCGAGGATGGCGGACTCGGACGGGGCGCCGGGCTTCTTCCATTCGATCAACCGATGGCGTTCGGTGCGCACGGCGCGTCCGATCAGTTCGCCCACCCCGCGGGGGGATCGGGGATAGGCATGGAACACGGCGTCTTTCGTTTTGGCGGTTTCAGGGCGCCTGAGCGCCGCCACAAGGCTGGCTCCGTCGAGACCCGCGGGCGCGGGCAGGCCGGCCAATTCGCACAAGGTGGGGTAGAGGTCCACCGTCTCGACCAAGGCCGCGCACCGAGCGCCGGACGGGGCGATGCCCGGGGCGCAGACCAGGAGCGGGATGCGGACGGCCTGCTCGTAGTTGGTGTGTTTGCACCACATGCCATGATCGCCCAGATGCCAGCCGTGGTCGCCCCAGAGCACGATGACGGTGGAGGGCGCCAGGCCGAGTCGGTCCAGTTCATCCAGCACCCGTCCGAGCTGGGCGTCCATGTAGCTCACGGCGGCGTGGTAGCCGTGCAGCAGGAGGCGTTGTTGGTCGGGCGTGAGCGGACCGGTCTCGGGCATGTCGCTGTACTGGCGGAGTTCGCCCCAGGTGGTGGGGGCGAAGTCCGGCGCCCCTTGCGGCGGACGCTGGAGCGTGTGGGGCTCGAAGGACGCGCGGTCGTAGAGGTCCCAGTACTTCTTGGGGGCCACAAATGGGAGGTGCGGTTTGTGGAACCCGACGGCCAGGAAGAAAGGCTCCCCGGGTTTCGCCTGGGCCGCGCGCAATCGCTGGATGGCTTCCTCGGCAATCAGGCCGTCGGCGTAGGTCGTGTCCGGAACCTCGGCGCATTCGGTGGCGGCGCCGCGGGGGAGTTTGGCCGCTTGGGCGGCGGGGACGTTGGCGAAGCGGGCTTCTTCGCGCGTGAGTTGCGGCGCGCGGTTCCGCGGGAGCGCATAGCCGCCGCCCAAACCGCTTGTGCGTGGCTTCCAGTGCGGCAGGCTCCATGAGGCCGGGTCTTCGTGGTTGCCGTGGCCGACGTGGAAGATCTTGCCAAGCGCCTCGGTACGCCAGCCATGGTGTTTGAAGTGCTGAGCCACGGTGACGGCATTCGACCGCGCCAACCGGAAGTTGGTGCCCAGATCGTAAATTCCCAGCGAGGTCGAGCGCAAACCGGTCATGAGGGCATTGCGAGAAGGGGCGCAAACGGCCTGATTGCAGAAGGCGCGCTCGAATAACACGCCGCGTGCCGCGAGCCGATCGATGTGAGGCGACCGCACGCGCGTGTCCCCGTAGCAGCCGAGCGCCGGCTTGAGGTCATCCACACAGACGAGAAGGACGTTGGTTTTGACCTCCGCGGCGTTGGCTCGGTTGGTCAGCAGGCCCAGGCACGCCGCGGATCCCGCAAGCACATAAGAGAAAAGAGGCTTCACGCCACCGACCTTCGCGTGTTCGCGAACTGACGGCAAGCGGCATCCGGTGTCACCATCAACCGCCGCGATCTCATCGCGGTTCCGGTGCCCGACTCGAACTCGCTCTGGCGGAACCTGCACCTCCGTGACGTGCGCCGCACCAACGGCGAGCAGGAAACGCAGAGCATCCGCGTCGATGTCATCGTGGACCGTGTCACGGCGGGGAGGGCCTGGTCCTGTGGCTTCGAGTTCGACTGCGCGAACGAGGAATCTCGCTCTTGCCGCCCCCCTGCGGCTGAGCGAGGACGAGTCTCCGCAGCGGATGGCTGTCCCTGCCGAAGCGGCGGATACCGACCCCTTTTCGGCGTTGTGGAGTATTGGGTTATGGCCGATGGCGCAGTTCGATTTCCCAGAGGGAAGGCGGCTCCTTCGCTTCCGTCACCAGCAGGCGCACACGGCCAGTCCTGACGGCGGGAAAGTCGCGTCGCTCTGGGTGAGGGCCGAGTTGCTTTCCTTCGACCGCCTCGCGCCATTGTTCGCCGTCGAGCCACTGGAACTTGTAGGCTTTGATGCGGTCATCGAAGGGACGGAACGTCACCGAGTTGATGAGCGTCGGCTGCCCCAGGTCCAATGCGATCCATTCGCCGGCCGTCTTGCCGCCCGCCGCGCTCCAGCGCGTGGTGTAAGCATCACCATCGGCCACGTTTGCGGCGGCATGGTCAACGTCCCAAACGCTGGACGCCGTGACCGCTTTGCCGCGAGCGAGGTTGGCGTCCGCGGGGTCGACCCGGATCGCCAGGTTGTCGAACTGGGCCCGGTGCCACCCGCAGCCAATGCCCACCATGCCGGACAGGTAGGTGCGGTCATGCAGCGCCACCGCCTGCCGTCCGTCGATCAGGACGGTGATGTGATCGCCCCGGAAGCGCAGCCCCAGCCGGTGCCACGTGCCTGCCGAGAAGGGCACACCCCCCGAGGCCAGCGGGATACTGGCCGTGCCGAGTTCCCACCAACCGTCCTGGTCCACCTTCAGCCAGTAAGCATCCGGCGGGCTCGCATTCTGTGGCACTTTGCCGACGCGTCCGAACAGAGAGACAAAACCTTCTCCTTCGATCAGCGCGTCGATGCCCACCTCGTAGTCCTGCCACGTTGGGTCGCCGAGAAACGACTCGGGGGACGGATTCAAGTGGAACGGCCACTCGATGCCTTTTTCGGTGACGATCTGGCGAAGGCTCTGGCCGGGGCCGCCCACGCGGCGGGCCACCTCGAAAATGCCCGCCTGGTCCGAAAAGTAGCGCGGCGTCGCGCCCACAGCGGAGCGTTCGAAGTCTTCGCCATAGTGGGATGGAAACGGCGCCGGCGTTGGGCTGATGGCGCCGCCCTTGCGCTGACCCGCGGTGGTCGTGACCGAGTAAATGCAGCGGGCATCGAGCGTGAGCCTGAGCCGACCTTCCCGGGGGGACGCGTCGGCTTGTTGCGCGAAGGTCTCGCTGGCGCTCGTACGCCAGACCCGGTACGTCCGCCCCGCCCACGCGCCGCCCAACTCGAGCAGCACCTCAGTCGGAACGGAGGCATCGACGGTCTCGAATACAAGGCTCACCTCGGCGCCGTCAGGCGAGACCAGTGCCACACAACTGCCGCCGCCCGCCAGCAGGCGGCAAGCGTCGTCGAGGTAACGCCAGCCGGGTTCCGTGAATTGCGTCGTGTGCGCTGTGGCCCAGAGCGCGGGCTGGAGAACGTAGTGACCCGACCAAGGCGCGTTGGCGCGCATGACGCCGGAGCCGGGCAGCGGGAGATTGTCGTAGTAGGCGGTGACCGGGCTCCAGATGATCGTCTTGGTCATCCGGCCCTCGATGTAGTTGCGGTTGTACATCCTGGCCAGGGCGACGGCGCCTTCCCAGTTCCCCTTCCACGGTCCGTCCTCGTTGGCCCAAATCCGCTTGCCACACGCCTTGGCGGCGGCGCTGCTCTGGAACTTCGGGTAATGAACGCCGACGACACCGACCGCCCGGGCCAGTTCGGGGTCGGTCTGCATCACATCGACGAGGCTCCAGCGATGGATCTCGTCCATCGCCACAATCGTCGTGCCGCGGAGACCGCGGCGGTCCAGGGTGTGACGCAGCCGCTTGATGAAGCCCATGTCCGCACGCGTTTCATTCCAGATGCCCACGTAGTCGATGTCGAGTCCGTGGACCCGGCGCGCACCGCGAATGAACCTGGCAAGGTATTCGGCGTTGTCCTGGGAATTGAAATGGCCGTGGCCGACCCAGGCGGGCGCACCCCATTCGAGCGCGTCCAGCGCAATGGCCGGGTTGCGCCTTTTGGCTTCCCGCATCAGCCACCATTCATAACCCCGCTCGTAGTTCTTGTCGCCGCGCGTGTGCATGTGACTCGGCTCGCAGCCATCCGTCGAATTCACGTCGCCGCCCACCTCGACCTTCAGATGCTGGAATGCGGCCCCGTAGCGCGGCGTGAACAGATAGTCCAACACCTGGCTGCGATGGGGCTCCGGATACTCGATCAGGAGGCGCGACGACGCGCCGGCGCTGAGGCAGCCGAGACCCTCGAAGACCCGGCCCGACCCGGCCGGGTCAAGCGCGATCCGCACCGGCTCGACCCCAACGAGCCCCGGCACCGCACAGAGCGCAACCCCAGCGAGGAAAGTCAGGAAACACCGACGACATGAAGAAACCCAGGGGGTCACATCTTCACATTACACATTTCGACGGGAATGGCGGCTCGTGCGCGGCCCCGGCTTGCCTGGTTTGCGAATCCAGCGAGCAATTGTCAAAAATGAAGATGTGACCCCAAATGCTCGGCGCGGCGGCGCGGGGCGAGCCACGCCAGGCCGGCCAAACCGAGCAGCGCCAGCGTGCTGGGTTCAGGGATCACGGTCCCCAACAGTTGCACTTCAGCGATCTGCATGCTGTTGGCGGCAGCCGCATCCTTGAGCGTTGGAAAGGTGATTCGATACGACGTGTACCAGGCGCTGTTGGCAAAGAGGACGGTCTGATTGAAATGCACTGCCGGATCGATGGCTATGCTTCCCCCCGCATTGCGCCCGTCAGGCAGGGCCAAAGCCCCTGTCGAAATCAAGGTCCACGCCCCTCCGAATCCGGATGTGGAGCCTTCGAGCAAGTAACTGGCAGGATCGCGCTCGACGGCGTCATTTGCAGTGAAGAGGCGCAGCCCGGTGACGACTGTGGGACCCAGGGAAGGCGTCACCGCAAAGCCCGATCCCAAGTCCAGGAAGTTCAGGTACTTCTGGGTCACGCCATCGATCGCGTGCTCGACTCCCTCGGCGGCGGGCGGGGGACCCGAGTTGGCGTCGCCATCATTGACTCCGTTGACCAATTCGACCGGATCGCCGGGAACAGTGATGACGTTCTGGGCTTGGGCGAAGACGCCCATGCACAACAGGGACGCTGCCGTCAGCAGGGGGAGGGCTGAAGTTCTCATGGTCGTTTGGTCGTTGAACGAATGAGCCAGGTTACGGTTTGGGTGATTGAGTGCCCGGATTAAGACACCGAAACCGCTCGCCTGTCAAGCGATTTGCGCCCCCCCTGATCCTCGCCTAATTTTCTGGAAAGGTGAAAAAAGTGTGTGTGGGCGCAGGTTTTCTGTTGACAATGAGCTATAGATATTCTATAGGTCATTCCGAATGGCTGCACGCTTGCCCCTCC
>Ga0116155_10003710_pt1 | contig 10023 bp, 15 predicted proteins | sample AD_UKC032_MetaG_FD_89890 | JGI IMG/M metagenome (GOLD analysis project Ga0116155, IMG submission 89890) | Active sludge microbial communities of municipal wastewater-treating anaerobic digesters from USA - AD_UKC032_MetaG | ecosystem: Engineered > Bioreactor > Anaerobic > Digestate | place: USA... | reverse complement strand
GACAACCCTCTACCAAGTTAAAAACAACCTCTGGAGTGAGTATTTACGTCATGAGTTACGTAATCCGCGTATTCCAGTGTATCAACCCGCTTGATCGAGAAGATTGAGCGAAAGTCCTGTAAAGGAATAACACTGGCTCTGTGTTACAGTTTAACTTCATATGACCTATCCAAAATTCATGTTAACCAAAACGCTTTCCGGATGGACACCGATTTTCCCCCATCTCGTCTTATGGGCTTTGATCGTTGTGCTGTTGGGTCCCGCCATGATGGCGGGTGGCTTCTGGTGGACGGATGAAACTCGCCATGCCATGGGTGGCGTGTTTATATTGGATTTAATGCGCGATCTACCGTTTGCGGACCCCATGGGTTACGCTATGCGCTACTTCGCTCAGTATCCGGCGCTGGCCCTGAACTGGTATCTGCCTGGCTTCTATGCAGTAGAGGCTTTTTTTTATGCAGTTTTTGGCGTCAGTGAGCCAGTCGCTCACCTGGCGGTTATCGGCTTCTGCTTGTTCGGAGCAAGTTTTTGGTTTTTGTGGACCCGGCGTACTTGGGGGGTTTGGACGGCGCTGCTGGCCACTGCCCTTCTGTTCAGCGTGCCTTATTGGAACTTCTGGGCCAGGAGTGTCATGTTGGAGGCCCCTGCAATCACCATGATCATTTTGTCGGTCTGGTGTTTTGAGCGTTATCTGGAAGAACCTGATTATTCCCGTGCTATAGCCGCTGGATTAATCATAGCGGCGGCGCTAATCGTCAAGCATTCCGTTGTATTTATCTTGCCGGCGTTGTTGCTTTATGGGCTTTGGAATGACCGTCGCGCAGCGCTTTGGCGGTGGCAGGCGGTGCCCGCCTATCTGCTCACGCTGCTTGCACTCGCCATCCTGGTCATTCATGCCCTTAAGTTCGGTGATTTGGCCCTGAATTCTGGTGATATGAGCATCGCTGCCGGACTAAGTCCTGGTTATTTTTCCCCCGAACGCTGGCTGGTTTTTCCAAGCGCACTGTTATCCACTTGGGGTTGGCCACTATTGATCCTTTCAGTGATCGGCGCCTTGTTACCTTCGAAGCGTCGTGAAATCCAGTTACCCTTAATCTATGCATGGCTGTTGTGTTGGTATGTGGTAGCAACTCTTGGGATCGGTCCTGGCAACGCGCCGCGCTACACTCTCTATGCCTTCCCAGCGCTGGCTTTGCTGGCCGCACGCCCGGTATTTCTTTTCGCGGAAGTGCGTGGTTGGCGGATTGCTGTGTTGGCAATCTTGGTGATTGCGGTAGGTGTAAATACTGATCGTTCGCTAGTCCAGCCCGTTCCTTATGTCGATGGTTATCGAGAAGCAGCCGAATTTGTCTATGGGGAACAGGTCCGAGGTTCCATCCTGTTCGCAGGTAAGCACGACGGCAGTTTTATCTTCCATTTACGCCGGTTGAATGAGAGACGTGAGGATGTGATTCTGCGGGCCGACAAGATTCTGGTCTCCATGGCCGTACACAAACATTTCGGTATGTATTCCCATGTGAGTAATCAGGATGATATTCAGGCGCTGATTGATCGCTATGGGGTAGAGATCATTGTGATTGAACAACCGGATATTGTGGGGATCAAGGAATTTCATATGCTTCGCGCTTTATTACAGGAACCTGTATTCCAGCGCATATCGGTACAGCCAGTTTTGACGGGCGGCAATGCCGAGGCTCCGAAGAGCATTGAGATTTACCGCTACCTGAAATATAAGCCAGTCGAGAATGCAATGATTATCATCCCATTGCCACACATGAACCGGGAAATAAAATTTAGGCGGAGTGATGTTCAATAATGGATCTGTTGGAAAAATCAATATCTTGGAAGAAAATTAAACTGAACCAATCCCGGCTATTGCCGGAATGGGTGGAATTCAAGTTGCAGGAAGCGGACTCTGAGCAATTGGAAGGATGGGTGTACCGTGTGTTGGAGGCGGGGACGTTGAAGGATGTGTTCGTTGAGCAAGGTGATGGTGATGGTCAATTCGGTAACATTACATGATCAGGATTTCCATGCCTGGACGCTCCAGCAGGCAACGCTGTTGCGGCAAGGGCGGTGGGCGGAGGCGGATATCGAGCATGTTGTGGAGGAGCTGGAGTGTATGGGTGCCAGCGAACGGCGGGAGTTGATCAATCGGCTGGCGGTACTTCATGGCGCACTTGCTGAAAGGGCGGTTTCAGCCTGAACTGCGCGGCAATAGTTGGCGAAATACGATAGATGTGTAGCGCTTCGACGTGAAGGAGTTGCTTGAGGATAATCCGAGTCTGGCCGCTAGTTTGAATGAGCGCATGGAAAAAGCTTATCAAAAAAGCGTGATACTTGCGGTGCAGGAAACCGGTTTGAGCAAAACGGTTTTTCCCGTAGCCTACCTTTTTAGTGTGGAGCAATTGCTCAGCGAGGAGTATGGGCCTGCTGAATAGCTGAAGTTGGGCTGATGTGTATTCTGCGTATTTTTGACCACTCCCTGCCGCGCCACAGCGGCTATACTTTTCGCATTGGCGCTATTCTGTACGCGCAGCGGTGATCCAGGACGGTTCCGATGCTGTTCATTAGATTTCGTCTCAGTTGGAGGAGGGTTTCAAGTGTCTGTTCACGATTCAAAGCCATTATCTCTTGGCCTCTCCGTGGTGATCCCCGTTTACCGGGCTGCGGAAAGCCTGCCTGAATTGCATCGTCGTCTCGTTGCTGTCTTGGAGGATCTCCCTGGCAGTTTCGAGATTCTGTTCGTGGAGGATTGCGGCGGAGATCATTCGTGGGAGTTGATTTGCCAACTGGCTGCTGAAGATTCGCGTGTCAAGGGTATTCAATTAAGCCGTAATTTTGGTCAGCACGCGGCTACCATCTGCGGATTTGCTCATGCGCGCGGCGACTGGGTGGTTACGATGGATGACGACTTGGAGCAATCTCCTGAATGTCTGCCCGATCTTTATCGTAAAGCGATGGAAGGCTACACATTGGTGTACGGTATCTACCCGCAACGGAGCCACAAGGTTTGGCGCAACATCACTTCGAACATTGCCCGCTGGCTATTCAATAAAGCCATTCCTTCATTAAACTATGAATATACGAGTTACCGTATGATTCGAGGCGACATTGCCCATGCTCTAACGCAGTTTGACTCGCCATTCCCGTTCGTAGATGGTTATCTGTCTTGGCTTACCAACAGTTACGCAACAGTGGAAGTTCCTCATAATAACAGAGCGCATGGCACCAGCAATTACACCTTTAAGAAATTGGTTGTCCATACCGTCAATATTTTCGTCACTTTTTCTGACTTGCCTCTCAGAATGGCAAGTTGGATCGGATTAATCACATTTTTTGTTGGTATGGTTTTACTAGTTGCTATTGTCGGCAACCGGTTGCTCGGTGGTATTACTGTTTCTGGTTATGCATCAGTGATGGTGAGTATCCTGTTATTTGGTGGTATACAACTTCTTGTTTTAGGTATTTTTGGTGAGTATTTAGGACGTATGAATTTTAAATCTTCCAAAAAGCCTTTGTTTCTGGTTGGGCGAATGACTAATTCTATAAATAAGCGTGAACTTCCATGAAAATATTGATCTATGGCTCTAAAGAATTTGCGGCCACTGTAAGTGAACTTGCCCGACACTGTGGTCACGAAGTGGCTGGTATGATCGATGATATTAATACTGGACCCGGTATTTTAGGTGGACTGGATGTTGTGACCCAAACACATCCACCACGGGAATATGCTATCGCTATCGCTATCGGTTATAATCATCTTGAAGCTCGCTGGATAGCTTGGCAAAAGGCTAAAACAACCGGCTATCATGCGCCGGCATTGATTCATCCCCGTGCATACGTTGCTGATTCTGTTAGAGTAGGTGAGGGTGCTATGGTCATGGCTGGTGCTATTGTGGATATGAAAGTTATTTTGGAAGAGTTAGCTGTAGTTTGGCCAGGAGTATGTGTTAATCATGATTCGAGCATTGGTGTTAATACCTTTTTATCGCCAAGTACAACGATATGTGGCGCATCAGTAGTAGGTTCTCATGTCTTCGTAGGTGCTGGATCTGTGATAGTAGATCATGTAAAAGTGCCTGATGGTGCATTTATTAAAGCCGCATCTTGCTATATAGGTAAAGCTGGATGAAAACTGTAGCTATCATCCAATCCAACTACATCCCTTGGAAAGGCTATTTTGACATAATAAATGATGTTGATTTATTTATTTTTTATGATGACGTGCAATTTACAAAAAACGATTGGCGTAATAGGAATAAAATCAAGACTCATCAGGGGTCTAACTGGATTAGCATACCCGTTAGTGCAGACAAAAACTGTTTGATTTGTGAAGTCGAGATCAAAGACTTAAATTGGGCGATAAAACATTGGAAAAATTTAAACCAATACTACAGTCGTACACCCTATTTTAAATGGCTTCAGCCTTTTTTGGAGGAAGTCTACTTAGGGAGATCGTGGAAGACACTTTCCGAATTTAACCACTATTTGATATGTAGCTTAGCTAGAGATTATCTAGGTATAACAACTGAATTTTCAGATTCACGAGAATTTCAACTTGAAGGAAAAAAATTGGATCGGCTCATAGACCTTTTGCAAAAAGCTGGTGCGGAAAAATATATCTCTGGACCAGCGGCAAAAGGCTACATTCAAGAAGAACGCTTTGCCGATGTGGGTATTTGTCTTCAGTACAAGGATTACTCTGGCTATCCTGAGTATCCGCAATTCTTCCCCCCCTTTGAACATGGTGTGACTATACTTGATCTGTTATTTCATACTGGACCCGATGCTCCTTGGTATATTTGGGGCTGGCGTCAATCAGGTACATATTCTTTATGAAAATTCATGTGCAATTAAGTCGTTATGTTGTTGTAGGATTGGTGAGCAACGCTATTGGCTATCTTTTATATATCTTGCTAACAACTCTGCTAGGCATAGGCCACAAGACATCAATGACCTTGCTTTATGTGATAGGCACTCTACAAACCTTCGTTTTCAACAAGCGTTGGACCTTTGAACATGATGGAGCCACTCACAAGGCATTCATGCGCTACATAGCTGCTTATGCTTTCGGTTATTTGCTGAACTTGCTCGTTCTGCTCATTTTGGTAGACCAGCAGGGACTGCCGCACCAATGGGTGCAAGGCGTCATGATTATCAGTCTTGCAGCGATGCTATTCCTATTGCAACGTTATTGGATATTCAGGCCATCTTATGCACATCCCCTTTAACAAACCCTACATGACCGGCAAGGAACTCTGGTACATCGCCCAAGCTCATGCCTATGGGCAAACTGGCCGGATTATTTGAAGATGCTCAGAGAGGGGAAGAGGAGCAGGTTGTTATCGCGGCGATCCATACCTACCGCGATGCGGGCATATCGTTACGCACTATCGTTTATAGGCTGGAAGAACAGGGTCATAAATCCCGATCCGGCAAACCCCTTCAACTAACCCAAGTAGCGAGAATCGCCAATAGCTAACGTGATGAACCTTGAGTTGATTCGTAAGGGCGATGAGCTAATGGCACTCGTCTTTAGGCGTAACCCTAATTTAGCTTTACCGAACTATGAGGAACCAAAATGATTTATGAGGATGTTGAATCAAAGGTAGTCGGTATCCGCTTCCCAATTTCATTACTCAACTGGATCGATGCTTTCTCAAGAGAAAAGGCGTTCCTGGAAGGACGGCGTGTGACCCGAAATAATGTTGTGATCGATGCGCTGGAAGCACAACGGGCGATTGAGTTGAGCAAGCAAGTAGAGCCTCGCCCATGACTGCCGCAACCTACGAAACTGACTTTTACAAATGGACGCAGGAACAGGCCGCGCTAATCCGGCAAGGGCTATTCAGCGAGTTGGATACTGCCCACTTGGCTGAGGAAATTGAGGACATGGGTAACAGCAATCGCTTTGCGCTTGAAAGCTATCTATCCAATGTCATCATGCACTTGCTGAAATGGAAGTATCAGCCTGAACGACGCTGCACCAGTTGGGAATTGACCATTATCAATGGACGGCATCAAATAGAAAAGCGACTCAAAAACAGTCCGAGCCTAAAGCCAAAACTGCCTGAGATTATCGAGGGCGAATATAGATTATCCCGTCGCAATGCCAGTGGCGAAACCGGCTTGCCGCTGGCGACCTTCCCTGAACATTGCCCGTTTTCAGTCGATGAAATCACCGGTGATTATTGGCCGGATTGATGCCATCATGAGCGGTCCGCCCTTTTTTCACCCCGCCGCTATCCCCGCTGGCGGTGCGGCTTGACCGCCCAAAATGCAAAGCCCGCTGATGCGGGTTTGGTGGATAATGAGTAAGAAATTCGTGTCGCCCTCGATGTTTAATGATACAGGAGGTTGGATATGGAAGCAGCAACAGTGACCCGTAAGGGTCAAGTCACCATCCCGCAAGCGCTACGACAATCTCTGGGTATTCGGCAGGGGAGCAAGATCGAATTTTCCCTGGTTGGCGATCATGTGGAGATGCGGATCACTCACCCCCCGGCATCGGCGCCAGCGAGTGGCTTTGGTATGCTGAAGAGCAAATATGCCGCCGTGCCGGCAGGTTTCGACCCCGCTACCCTTGTGAAATCATCGATGATCGCAAATTTGTCCGCCGAGCCAAACGCCTACATTTAACGCCGCGAGTTTTCGTGCCAGGGTGAGTGCCATGACAACCATCCCCTTTAATAAACCCTACATGACCGGCAAGGAACTCTGGTACATCGCTCAGGCCCATGCTAACGGCCATCTGGCCGGCGACGGCAGTTTCACCAAGCAATGTCAAAGCTGGCTGGAGGCGCGTACCGGGACGCAAAAGGCGCTGCTCACCCATTCCTGCACCGCCGCTCTGGAAATGGCCGCCATTCTCGCTGACATTCAACCGGGCGATGAGGTCATTCTGCCTTCCTATACTTTCGTGTCCACCGCTAACGCCTTCGTGCTGCGCGGCGCAGTGCCAGTGTTCGTAGACATCCGCCCGGATACTCTGAACCTGGATGAGACGCAAATCGAGGCCGCCATTACCGAACGGACCAAAGCCATTGTCCCGGTGCATTACGCCGGGGTGGGCTGCGACATGGACGCCATTATGGCGATTGCCCGCCGGCATGAACTGATCGTCATCGAAGACGCGGCGCAAGGCATCATGTCCACTTACAAGGGCCGACCGCTCGGCTCCATCGGCCATTTGGGAACCCTGTCTTTTCACGAAACCAAGAACATCATTTCCGGCGAAGGTGGCGCATTGCTCATCAATGACCCGGAGTTGATTCAACGCGCCGAAGTCATCCGCGAGAAGGGCACTAACCGTAGCCAGTTCTTCCGGGGTCAAGTGGATAAATACACTTGGGTGGACATCGGCTCGTCCTATCTGCCCAGTGAACTGATCGCCGCCTTCCTCTGGGCGCAGATGGAAGAGGCAGACACGATCACCCGGCGGCGGCTCGCGCTTTGGAGCGTCTATCACCAGTGGCTGGAATCTTTGGAGAAGGCGGGTAAACTCCGGCGTCCCATCATTCCCAGGGAATGTGTACACAACGCCCACATGTACTACATTCTGTTGCCCAGCTTGGAAGCCCGCACCGCGCTGATTGCGACGCTCAAACGCAGTGACATCCATCCGGTTTTCCATTATGTGCCACTGCACAGCGCCCCGACCGGAATCCGCTTGGGTCGCACACATGGCGAACTTGCAGTGACTGATAGCATCGCTGACCGGCTGTTGCGGTTGCCGCTGTGGCTGGGGTTGGAAGAACAGCAAGCCAATGTTATTCAACATATTATCGCTGTTTTAGAATAACCTGCCTCTTACAATTTCCATAACTACTCAGCACCCTTTTGAATCTCGTTCCGAGAAGCCAAGGAGTCCGACGGAAATAGTTCATATCTGAATCACGGATTCACCGGATGACACCGATGAAGCCCTTTTGTGCAATCCGTTAATCCGTTAATCCGTTGATCCGTGATTCAGATGGAGGAGTGCCGGCTGCCCTGCTCTCCCCCGCAACCATAATTCCAGCATCGTCAGAATCCACACCAGTTCCCCGTAATAGGCCGCATGGCCTTCGCGATGCAGTCGACGCGCCTGGTCAAGAAATGCCGGCTGGAACCAGCCGCGTTGTTTCAGCGCGTCCAGGGCGTCATCGGTGATCGCCAGCAGGCGCGGATCAGAGCGCGTCCACACCCCGAACGGCAGCCCGAAGCCGTGCTTTTTCTTGTGGATAATCTCCTTGGGCAGAAAATCCCGCACTGCTTCCTTGTAAAACCAACGCAGTTTGGTTCCTCGCAATTTCTGCGCAGTGGGAATCCGGCAGGACAATTCCACCAGCGCGTCATCCAGCAGCGGATAGGCGATTTCGACCCCGGCCAGTCGGCAGGCGGTGTTGATCTTGACCAGATCGTTGTCGTGCAGGGTGAAATGCCAGTCCAGATAGAGCATCCGGTTCAGGGTGGACGCCTCATCCGGGGCGAAATACGCCGCCCGTTTCAATTCCAGCGGTTCTTGTGTGCTGACCTGCGCGAGAAAATCCGGGTTGAAGATTTCTGCCGGATCATGACGCACCAGGAAAGCATAGCTGTCCAGGCGGTCCGGCAAGGGAACGCGGGCCTGCTTGACGTAGCTAAGCGCTTTACGGGCCAGGGGAACGTTCGCCAGCGGCTGAACGGCAGCGCTGATCAGCGTTTGCAGCGCGGCAGGCAGGCGACCGAACAGCTCGAAAATTCCTTGAGTCGCGTAGCGTTCATTGCCGGCGAACAGTTCATCGCCGCCATCGCCGCCGAGTAACCGGGTGATGCCCTGTTCGCGGGCAAAGCGGGCGCAGCAATAGGCGGGCAGCAACGAAGAATTGCCGAACGGTTCATCGGTGGCAGCAGCGATTTGCGGGAGCCATTCCGCGACATCATCCGGCGTCACATAGTATTCGTGGGGCGTCGTGTGGAAATGGCGCACGGCGGTGCGGGCGTAATCCATTTCGTCATAACCGGGCACGGCGAAACCGATGGAGTAGGTGTGGGCCGGTTCCGCGACGCGGGCCAGCATCCCGGCCACCGTGGAACTATCCAGGCCACCGCTGAGAAATGCGCCAAGCTGGGCGGCAGGCAGGTCTGCGGTTTCCCGGCGGATGGCGGTTTCGATGATCTCCAGCATCTCGCGCCCGGTCGCGGCCACGTCAATCGGCGTTTCCGTGAACTGCGGCAGCCAATAAGGTTCGACGCGGAGTTGACCGTCCCGCCATTCCAGAAAGTGGCGGGCGGGCAGTTTGCGCAGACCCCGGTAAATGGTCCGGGGGCTGGGAATCATGTGGCAGTACAGGTAATCGTAAATCGCTTGTGGATCGATCTCTGCGTCGAAACCGCTGGCATGAACCAGCGTCGCCGGCACCGTGGCGAACAGCAAGCCTGCGGTTTGCGGGGCGTAATAGAGTTGCTCAATACCGATGCGGTCGATAGCCAGCACGGCGGTACGTTGCGCGGGATCGAGAATCGCCAGGGCAAACCGGCCGGAGAGCTTGCGCAGGGCGTCCGCGCCGAGCGTTCGGTAGTCATCCGCCAGCGCCTGAAGCAGCGCATCCGGCGTTTCCGCGCCGCCCGCGTAACGCGCTTGGCCGGCGATAGCGAGCAGCAAACCCCGACTTTCCAGCACGCCCCCCCCGGCGACCGCGCAGAAGGCGTCTTCCCCGCCCAGCGCCACCGCTTCGCGCAGGGTGGTTGTAAACGTCTGTTGCATCCGGGCCAAATCGCCAGCTTGAGCCGGATTGAAGTAACCGGCGAGGCCGGAAGAACAATTGAGCGGGTTGGAGATCATTTCAGCATATTTCAGTGAATGGTTTTCAAGTACTCCTGGAGTTGGCGTAACTCATCAGGCCCCAGGCCACGCAGACGTTCCTCGGGGGGCAAGCCACGCAGACGTTCCTCGGGGAGCAAGCCGCGCAGACGTTCCTCGGGGGGCAAGCCGCGCAGACGTTCCTCGGGGGGCAAGCCGCGCAGACGTTCCTCGGGGGGCAAGCCGCGCAGACGTTC
>Ga0116155_10003707_pt1 | contig 10027 bp, 10 predicted proteins | sample AD_UKC032_MetaG_FD_89890 | JGI IMG/M metagenome (GOLD analysis project Ga0116155, IMG submission 89890) | Active sludge microbial communities of municipal wastewater-treating anaerobic digesters from USA - AD_UKC032_MetaG | ecosystem: Engineered > Bioreactor > Anaerobic > Digestate | place: USA... | reverse complement strand
GAAGAGGTACTACAGGGAACTGGAACTATCATGGGTTGGAGATTTCAATCCTAAGATGATTTCAATTTACGAAGCCATCGGAGCCACGAGGGCAAAGACCCATCTCACCCTCAGGTACATGATTGATGAGACTCTCCCCTTTAAGATGTACAAGGATGAGATGGAGGAAAACAGGGCTGCCAGGCAGGCCAGACTGAAGGAATGAAATTTTTTTATTACTCTTTTTGTATTTTCTTTATTGTTCATTATCTTTGCACTCCCTTGAAAAAGGGATTTTTGAACAGTAATAAATTATATCAGAGATGAAAGAAGGTATACATCCGAACAATTACAGGCTGGTTGTATTTCAGGATATGTCAAACGGATTCACCTTTATGACGCGTTCAACAGCAGGTTCACGTGATACAATCAAGTGGGAGGACGGCAAGGAGTATCCGCTCATCAAGCTTGAGATTTCGAACACATCACATCCTTTCTATACCGGCAAGATGAAGCTTGTTGACACAGCAGGAAGGGTAGACAAGTTCATGAACCGTTACAAGGATCATCTTACAAAGAAGACTAAGTAACTTATTATCACATGATATGAGGCTGCCTTAAACAAGGCGGCTTTTTTTTTGTTTGACTATGGCGCCTCCCGGCATTATAAGGCAGGTGCAGTCACAGTTAGGGTATTATTAAGTAAATTTGCATACTTTTACTTCATATGGAAAAGAAGGTTTACGGAAAGTGGGACAGGATCGGTTTGCATGAGCTGATAGACGAGGGCAGGGAGATAATCCCCGTACTTTCGGATGGTGATGACCAGGAGCTGGAGGAGGTGCAGATACCCGGGAGTGTTCCCCTGTTGCCGCTGCGTAACACGGTTCTCTTCCCGGGGGTTGTGATACCCATTGCCGTTGGCCGTTCAAAATCAGTGCAGCTGGTACGTGACGCCTACCGGGGTGACAAGCTCGTGGCCGCCGTGGCCCAGCTCGATGCCGAAGTGGATGACCCCGGCGTGCGAGATCTGAATGTGGTTGGCACCCTGGGCCATGTTGTCAAGCTCCTCGAGATGCCTGACGGCACAACAACTGCCATTATCCAGGGCAGAAAGAGGGTTTCAATTGAAAATATAATCCAGACCACACCCTATATGACTGCGCAGGTAAGGGCCATGCCCGAACCGAGGGGAGTAGAGGATGAAAAGGATTTCGAGGTGATAATTGGCTCGCTCAAGGACCTCTCCGTCAAAATAGTCAAGCTCAACCCGAATATAAGTCCCGAGGCCACTTTCGCTGTAAGGAACATAGAGAACAGCGCCTACCTTATAAACTATATCTCTGCCAATACCGAAATCAATGTCAATGACAAGCAGAAGCTGCTCGAAGCCGTCTCCATAAGGGAGCGCGGGCTGAGACTGCTTGAACATCTTGTGCGTGAGATACAGCTGCTGGAGCTGAAGAACGAACTGCAGTCGAAGGTAAAGTATGAGATTGACCAGCAACAGCGTGAGTTCCTGCTTCATCAGCAGATGAAGACAATTCAGAATGAGCTGGGAGGAAATCCCATCGAGAAGGAAGTTGAAGAGTTTCGCGCCAGGGGCGCGAAGAAAACCTGGGGCGAGGATGTGGCCAAAGTCTTCAGCCGTGAGCTTGACAAGCTGTCACGCCTCAATCCGGCTGCTGCCGAATACTCCGTGCAGGTCAACTATATCCAGACCCTGCTGGAGCTGCCATGGAATGAATACACTACTGACAATCTTGATCTTAAGAATGCACAGGGCGTTCTTGACGAAGATCACTTCGGGCTTGAGGAGGTCAAGGAGAGGATACTGGAACACCTTGCTGTACTGAAGCTGAAAGGTGATCTGAAATCACCTATACTGTGTCTCTACGGCCCTCCGGGAGTGGGCAAGACCTCACTGGGCAAATCTGTTGCCCGCGCACTCGGGCGCAAATATGCACGGATGTCGCTCGGAGGATTGCATGACGAAGCGGAGATCAGGGGGCACCGAAAGACTTACATCGGAGCAATGCCTGGCAGGGTTGTGCAGAATATCCGGAGGGCGGGCTCCTCAAATCCCGTCTTCATCCTTGACGAAATTGACAAGGTGGGGCAGGACTTCAGGGGAGATCCGTCGTCAGCCCTGCTTGAGGTGCTTGATCCGGAACAGAATACCCACTTCTATGACAACTTCCTTGAGCTGGAGTTTGACCTCTCGAAGGTGCTGTTCATAGCCACCGCCAACACCCTCTCGACGGTAAGCCCCGCTCTGCGTGACAGGATGGAGCTTATTGAGATATCCGGATACCTGGTTGAGGAGAAGCGCGAGATAGCCGTAAGGCACCTGATACCAAAACAGCTGGAGGCACACGGCGTAAAACCGGAACAGTTCATCCTCAGCCGTGAGGTTATCGAAGAGGTAATTCAGAAATATACACGTGAATCAGGTGTCAGGGAGCTCGACAAGAGAATAGCCAAGCTTGTCAGGTTCAGAGCCCGTGAGATAGCTTTTGAAGACAAGCCTGAACCGGAGGTGACTTCACCAATGGTGGAGGAAATACTCGGTTCACCGAAATATCTGAAAGACATTTATGACGGCAATGACCAGGCAGGCGTTGTCACCGGACTGGCCTGGACCGCCACGGGCGGTGAGATACTCTTCGTGGAAACAAGTCTCAGCCGTGGCAAGGGCAACCTGACACTGACAGGCAACCTGGGTGAGGTGATGAAGGAATCAGCCGTGATCGCTCTTGAGTACCTGAAGGCGCATGCCTCATTGCTCGGACTTCCGGAGACATTTTCCGAGAAGTGGAATATTCACATACACGTTCCCGAAGGGGCAATCCCCAAGGACGGGCCCTCCGCCGGTATTACAATGGCAGTGTCGGTGGCTTCGGCATTCACCCAGAGAAAGGTGAAGAAATATGTGGCCATGACCGGTGAGATAACTCTCCGGGGGAAGGTGCTTCCCGTGGGAGGCATCAAGGAAAAGATACTTGCAGCCAAACGTGCAGGCATAAAGGAGATAGTGCTCTCTGAACAGAACAGGAAGGACGTGGAGGAGATCAATGAAAAGTATGTCAGAGGGCTGAAATTCAGGTATGTTTCTACAATTATGGATGTGCTTGACCATGTGCTGCTTCAGCAGAAGGTGGCAAATCCGAGGGTAATTGAATTTGAATAACAGCAGAATCAGGTCATGGAAAAAGTTGCTCTTTTCCCGGGTTCGTTTGATCCCTTTACAGTCGGGCATGAGTCACTCGTAAGAAGAGGTCTCCAGCTCTTTGACAGGATTGTCATTGCAGTGGGGGAGAATGCCGACAAGAAGAATCTCTTCAGCATACAGATGCGTATGAAGATGATCTCCAAGGTCTTCGAGGGTGAGAGCAGGGTTGAGGTTACCCGCTACAGCGGCCTCACCGTGGAGTTCTGTCGCAGTTGCGGGGCAAGGTACATACTGAGAGGGCTACGGACTGCGGTCGATTTTGAGTACGAGAGGGCCATGGGTCACATGAACTGGAAGATGGCCCCGGAGATAGATACCGTTTTTCTCCTTACCAGCACGGAGCATACACCCATCAACTCCACTATTGTCAGGGACATAATCAGGAACGGCGGAGATGCGTCGATGTTCGTGCCAGCTGTGATCAGCATTTCTGAGTACCTCGGGAAATAACGGTTAAACGGTTGGCGCCCGCACTGATTGCGAATGCGCACACTACCTGTGATCAGGCCGGCAGCCCTCCATAAAGATGCAGGCATAAATCTCTTCTGATCCGGCCGGTCAGCCCTCCGATAAGGTGCAGGCATAAATCACTTATGATCCCGCGGACCCGCAGCGGTCAGGGTGCACGGCAACAGTCAGATTACTTAACCCTAAGTGTATAATTCAACAGATCGAGAAGCGACTGGAAGGTGTTTGACTTTATTCTTGCTATCTCGTCAGGAGCAAGCCATTCTGCATGGGTGATCCCCTCGGATGCCTGGGGATCAGTGATCATCTCTCCCCTGTAGCTCATCCTGAACCACCATGTTTTCTTCATGTAAGGTTTGTTGTCATAGAGGTAGGTGTGGTAACTTGGCGGAAGGGGACCCTCTATTATATGGCCATGGATGTTGCACTCTTCAGTCACCTCCCTTATGGCGCACTCTTCTGGCGTCTCATTCGCCTCCATATGACCCTTCGGCAGATCCCACCTGCCGTACCTCATTATGAAGAGGTAACGGCCTGAGGGGTGCCCCACAAGCCCTCCTGCAGCGTTAATAACCACAAACCATGAGGAAAAGACCTTCCAGAGGTTGTTGATATCCAATGAATAAATATTCAGTGACGGAATTTCATTATTAATTGCAAACTGTGATATTTGGGTGAAGAGTTCCTCCGGCTGGTTGTATTTGTGATAAAGGGTGTATTTTTGCACCCTGTCAGGCTCGGGGGAGAGAGTGATTACCCTGTTGTCAAAATAAACCTTATACTTCACCATATGGACGAAACAGCCAGAAAAACCGCAGAATACCTTCTGCAAATTAAAGCAATAAAATTACAACCGGCAAAACCTTTTACATGGGCCTCAGGATGGAAGTCGCCCATATACTGTGACAACCGCATGACTCTTTCCTTTCCGGAGGTACGAGGGTTCATTCGTGACTCGTTTGCCGCCAGGGTAAGGGAGCTTTATCCGGGTGCCGACCTGATAGCCGGAGTGGCTACGGGTGCCATAGCGCACGGTGCCCTGGCTGCCGACGCCCTGGGTATGCCGTTTGTATATGTCAGGTCAGGTGCCAAGGATCATGGCCTGGGAAACCAGATCGAGGGGAGATATGAAAAAGGACAGAAAGTGGTTGTTATTGAAGACCTTATTTCAACCGGCGGAAGCAGCCTTGGTGCTGTCAGGGCCCTCCGCGAAGCGGGATGTGAGGTGCTGGGAATGATCGCCATTTTTACATATGGCTTCGCCAGGGCAACTGACGCATTCCAGGCCGAAGGATGCAGGCTTGATACTCTCAGCAACTACAACGTGCTTGTAGATATGGCTGCTGCATCAGGCTATATCTCAAAGAGCGATGTGGATACTTTGAAAGAGTGGCGCAAGGACCCGGCCTCGTGGGGAATCGGGAAAGATTAACAACCGGGGGGCAGATTATTGATTCTAACGAAAGACGAAGAGACCGGGATATGAGCCCGATGACCACTTTTACAAGCAGGAGAGGTGAGGTCCCCTGCGGAGACAGCGACCTATATGCATTTCTGACTGACATGAGGAATTTCAGGACTGTCATTCCTGCGGATTCAGTTTCAGACTGGGAGGCAACGGAAGACAGCTGCAGCTTCAAGACTGACGGGGCAGGACGAATAACCGTATCTCTCGCCGATGCGATGCCTCATTCCGAGATAACCTATGATGCTGAGTCATTCATTACAGGGAAGGTGAAGGTAAGGATCACAATCGGGTTCATAAGCGGTATGAGGTCAGCTGTGCGATTTGACACAGGGCTGAACATGAATCCCCTGATGCGGATGTTAATAGGTGATTCAGCCGCCAGATACCTTGATAACCTGATGGATCTTGTCGAAAATTATGACGGTTATGACAGGGTCAGAGGATGTAATCAATCTCTCTGAAAGCATAGAGATGGCGGGTACCGTCTCTCTTCGTGACAGAGAGCATGCCGTCAGCCCTGACCCCTTCGATCATCCCTTCAAATTCACCGCTGTCATCCGAATAGCGGTGCCATTCCCCAACCCTGTAAAGGACCCGGTTGTACTCACTCTCCAGGGTGGCTTTTTCTCCGCTGATTACCATGGCATAGCGCCTGTCAAGGGCAGCTGTCATGTCCTCCTTCACTGCCTTCAGATAGTGGGTTGTACCCGTAACCTGTTTCAATGAGACGGGATTTGGCGCCCCGCTCAGGAACAGAGTCTGGTTGACGTTAAGCCCTATCCCTGCTATGCTGCTGCCAAGGATCTCGCCCATGATGCTGTTCTCGATCAGTATGCCTGCAATTTTGTCATTGCCGACATAAATGTCATTTGGCCATTTGATGCGTGCATTCTGCGTATGCTTCGATACCACATCCCAGACGGCCAGCGAGACCATTTCTGAAATAATGAACTGGTCAGCCGGACTGATCATGACCGGATATAGTATCACGCTCATAATCAAGTTTTTACCTGGCTCGCTTTCCCAGCTGTTACCCGGTTGACCCCTGCCGCTCTCCTGGTAAGACGCTGTTATCACAGTGCCTTCGGCAGGGGCCTGCTCATTCAACATTGCTGCTGCAACTGCGTTTGTTGATGACACTTTCTCAAAGTGCCTGACATATGTTCCTACTATCATGACAATATTATGACAAAGAGGTGCTGTTTTGACGGAAAACGGCAGTAATTAATGCCCTGAACAAATTGGCACCCTAATTGTAAAAAGAACTAAGGCCGGACTAAATTACGGATAAATGTCGTAATTTTGAGGCGGCTTACAGAACTGTTTATAACTGAAAAGATTATTGATGAGAAAAGGCACAAAGGCGACCACCGGGGTGACTGACAGCATTGTCAGAGGTTTGCTTGAAAAGAAGGGTGAGAAGGTGGCCCTGATTGATCTGAGGAATATTGAAAGCAGGATTTGTGACTGGTTCGTTATCAGTCACGCTGCATCAACAAGACAGGTTGATTCACTTGCATGGTCAGTTGAGGATGTTGTAAGACGGGAGACAGGCGTAAAACCCTACCATATTGAAGGCAGGGAGAATTGTATCTGGGTTTTGCTTGACTACGGTGATATTCTCGTGCATATTTTCCAGAAACCCTACAGGGATTTTTATGACCTTGAGTCGTTGTGGGCTGACGGCCGCGTAACGTATCTCGGTGACAATATTTAAAAGAAAGTTCAACTGATACTATGGCAGAGAGTAAAGAGACTCCGAAGTCAAACAAGAATGAAAAGAATAACGGCAAGTCGTGGTTCAATTCCAGCTGGCTGTTTGCGATACTGTTGCTGACGTTCATCGTTTTCCAGGTGCTTACTTCAGGGAAATATACCCAGAAGGCAGGCCAGAGGGAGATCGAGGAAATGGTCATGAACCATGATATCGAAAAGGTAATCATCGTAAACGAGGAACAGGCTGAGATTTACATCAAGGCTGACTCGCTGAAGAGCGGCCGGTACCCTGATTTTGCCGAGCAGCGCAGCTTCGGCCTTCAGCCGCCCAAACCTCATTATTATCACACATTCGGTACTGTGGAGCTTTTTCAGAAGTTCTTCGAGGAAGCGCAGGACAAGGCCGGCTATACAGAGGATCAGCGCATCTATCTTGATTACCAGAAAAGGAAGGACTATCTTGGTACTTTCCTTGGCGTCATACTCCCGTTCATACTGATAGCTGCGGTCTGGATATTTTTCATGCGCCGCATGTCTGCCGGTGCCGGCGGTGGTGCAGGAAACATCTTTAGTGTCGGTAAGTCGAAGGCCCAGATATTCGATAAGGACACCCACATAAAGATCAACTTCAATGATGTGGCGGGGCTTGAGGAAGCCAAGACTGAGGTGATGGAGATAGTTGATTTTCTCAAGAACCCGAAGAAATATACTTCTCTCGGCGGAAAGATACCAAAGGGAGCATTGCTTGTAGGCCCTCCCGGGACGGGAAAAACATTGCTGGCCAAGGCTGTTGCCGGTGAGGCCAATGTGCCATTCTTCTCCATCTCAGGATCTGACTTCGTGGAGATGTTCGTTGGCGTTGGTGCCTCGAGGGTGAGGGACCTGTTCAAGCAGGCCAAGGAAAAAGCTCCCTGTATCGTCTTCATTGATGAGATTGATGCAGTTGGACGCGCCCGCGGCCGGAACCCTAATTTCGGTGCCAATGATGAGCGTGAGAACACCCTGAATCAGCTCCTTACAGAGATGGACGGGTTTGGTACCAACAGCGGTGTTATAATTCTTGCGGCCACAAACAGGGCTGACATCCTTGACAAGGCCCTCCTCAGGGCCGGCCGGTTCGACCGTCAGATACATGTGGAGCTTCCTGACCTCAAGGAGCGGGAGGCTATCTTCAAGGTTCACCTTCGCCCCATAAAGCTCGAGGAGGGATTCGATGTATCCTTCCTGGCCAAGCAGACTCCCGGGTTCTCGGGCGCTGACATAGCCAATGTGTGCAATGAAGCCGCACTTATAGCCGCAAGGGGAAACAAGACAGTGGTACAGAAGCAGGATTTCCTTGATGCAATTGACCGGATCATTGGCGGCCTTGAGAAAAAGAACAAGATCATATCAATGGAGGAGAAGAAGACAATTGCCTACCATGAGGCCGGTCATGCAACTGTCAGCTGGCTCCTCGAGCACGCCAGTCCGCTGCTCAAGGTGACAATCATCCCCAGGGGCAAGGCGCTTGGCGCAGCATGGTACCTGCCTGAGGAGAGGTCAATCTCAACCCGTGAACACATTCTTGACGAACTGGCTTACGCCCTCGGGGGGAGAGCAGCCGAGGAACTGGTCATAGGCAAGATATCAACCGGAGCCCTGAGTGACCTGGAGAAGGTTACAAAACAGGCATACGCCATGGTGGCTTACTTCGGCATGTCTGACGAGGTGGGCAATATGAGCTATTATGACTCCTCCGGCCAGAGTGAGTACGGCTTTACAAAGCCTTACAGCGAGAAGACAGCCGAACTTATTGACCATGAGGCGAAGAAAATCGTTGAGGAGTCCTATCTGAAGGCCAAGGAGGTCATCTCATCCAACATAGAAGGGTTAACACAGCTTGCCGAGCAATTGCTTGAGAAAGAGGTCATATTCAGTGAGGACCTTGAGCGGATCTTCGGCAAGCGCCGGGGTGAAAAGCATACCGGGGATGAAGCCCCGGGGGCTGCCGCCGCAGGTTCATCTGCCGTAGAGAGCGGAGTTGCCGGTTCACCGGCCCCGGAGGCTGAGACCTCCGCTGACCGGTCATCTGCCCGGGAGACTGAGGCTCCTGATGCTGCTGCCAATGAAACTTCTGGCACCGGTAATGGAGAATGAGTGGGTTGCCATTGCAGGCTTTACAGATGATGTCAGAAGCCAGATTGCTGTTGAAAGGCTCCTGACAAACGGTGTCGATGCAGTGGCGATAGACAAGCGTGACAGCATATACAAGATAGGTGAGATCGAGATTTTTGTCCATCGTGACAATGTGCTTATTGCTAAGGAAATAATCAAGGATCTGTTGGGTGACTAACTTTGTCAGACGCACCGTTACAGGTGCCTTCATAGTGATATTCGTTCTCGGGGGACTCTGGCTCCACCCTGTTTCGTTTTTCCTGGTAGGGGCAGTGATGATCGCCGGTACTCAGCGTGAGTACTATGTAATGGTAAGGGGTACCGGTGTACGGCCACAGGTTATCACAGGAATAATCAGCGGTTTCCTCCTTTATGTGATCTCCACCACAGTAGCGCTTGGATGGCTCCCGCGGCGGTGGTTCCTTGCAATGATCCCTGTGATATCCATTGTAATGGTCATTGAGCTGTTCCGCAATGTTGAAAGACCATTCGATTCCCTGGCGCATACCTTCTTTTCAATACTCTACACTGCAGTGCCGTTTTCAATGTTTCCCTTCGCGGCTTTCAACCAAACCGGGCTGAGTCCGCTGCTGCCCATGGAAAGTATTGTCTTCTCACCCGGAATCATGATAGGATTTTTCCTGCTGCTCTGGACAAATGATTCAGGTGCCTATCTTGTCGGATCGACACTGGGAAGGCATAAACTGTTTGAACGTATTTCACCCGGGAAATCATGGGAGGGATTCTTTGGCGGGCTGGTACTGACATTGCTTGTGGCAAGGCTCTTCTCCGGATGGCTGGGTGTGGCAGATACCAGAGGGTGGATGGTAATAGCACTCATAATCTCTGTCGGCGGAACACTCGGTGACCTGCTTGAGTCAATGCTTAAACGAAGCCTCGGGTTGAAAGACTCAGGAACAATTATGCCGGGTCACGGTGGATTCCTTGACAGGTTTGACAGCGTGGTGGTGGCATTCCCGCTGGTTTATCTTTACTTAGCAACAATGCTT
>Ga0116155_10003697_pt1 | contig 10043 bp, 10 predicted proteins | sample AD_UKC032_MetaG_FD_89890 | JGI IMG/M metagenome (GOLD analysis project Ga0116155, IMG submission 89890) | Active sludge microbial communities of municipal wastewater-treating anaerobic digesters from USA - AD_UKC032_MetaG | ecosystem: Engineered > Bioreactor > Anaerobic > Digestate | place: USA... | reverse complement strand
ATGTGCTGGCCAGAAGTAGATCTTAAGAGAAAGATCTGGACGATCCCTGCAGAACGGATGAAAGCGAAGCAAGCACACCGCATCCCGCTGTCGGATCGGGCCGTCGAAATACTGAAACGACAGTTGGGCATGCATGATCATCTTGTCTTTCCTTCACCACGCGCCCAGGCAGAACTGTCAGACATGGTGCTCACCGCATTCCTGCGTCGCGTGAAAGCTAAAAGCGATACCCCCGGCCGCGTGGCGACCGCACATGGTTTCCGCAGTTCATTTCGCGACTGGTGCAGTGAACAAGGCCATGCTCGCGATATCGCCGAGAGAGCGCTGGCGCATTCAGTTGCCAACAAAGTCGAGGCCGCCTACCACCGGACAGATCTGCTCGAGCAACGCCGTCCGGTGATGCAAGCATGGGCAGATTTCTGCACCGGCGGCGGGGGGCAAGCCAGCACGATCGTGACCGCCGTTTCGCCAAAGCGTAAACGTTTGCGATAACATCAATCCGCACTCATAGTGCATATCCGTCGCTCACGATCGCGTGAAATACGGATCAGGAACCGCAAAATACGCTGCTGCCATCGCAAAACCGATTCGTGACCAAAAAACATATTCATTCAATAAACCATGCTTCCCGATAAAACCCACTATTCGCTGGCCGAGGCCGCCGAACGCATCCAGTGCAAGCCGAACGATCTACTGCATTATGCCGTTCAGAAACTGCTCACCTTGTATGTAGGGGTACCAGACCGGGTCGTTTTGCGAATCTATGACGAATGGACAAAGCAGGATGTCGCACCCTCCTTTCTTGGGAGACCGCAACTGCTTGCCTTGGAACAATCGCATTGCCTGAAGATAGAGACCTACGGCAAGACAGAACAATGCGACTTCCCGGAAGGCTGCTTAATCGAACCCAACGGCCGGTTAAGAATAGTACGCACCAGCGAAGGGCGCCCCGCGCTTAACGTGAAGTGGGTGTACTGGCGCACATATCGTGACGGGCTCATCCACCCCCTGCTGATTCTTCCTGAGCACCTATTTGTGCTGCACTCCGACTTGGTAAAACTAGAGGATCTTGCCGGCACGAAAGAGGAACCTAGGAAAACCAAGACCACGATACATAAGGCAGTGAAACGAGAAATCAAGGAGACCAATGGCGAGCTCGCTTCACCAGAGGCCAAAACCGACGAACGTCCAGATTCCACCACGCCAGCAACGCCAGATCACAAAAACCCGACTGCAACCGACGCCAAAGATGAGAAATCACTGAAGCGTCAGGCCGCCATTGCCTTCAGCACCCCAGTCAGAAGCGCGACCATCCTTCGCATCGAACAAGTAATGGCTCAGACCGGACTGGGAAAATCTACTATCTACGACCGGCTGAACGAAAAGTCGCCGCGTTATGACCCGACTTTCCCGAAGCAAGTCGAACTCGGCCCGGGAGCCGTTGGCTGGTATGCAGACGAAATTTCTGGCTGGGTTTTGTCGCTTAAAGACAAAAAATTCAGATAGCTCGGCAATCGGGATAGCGCAATGACATCAGGGAACAGTTCTGCATTGAACAGGCTCTACTATCCGTTATCGGAAGCCGCCAAGGTTCTGAAAGCCCACGGAAAAAGCTTATCTGTATACGATCTTTTGCATTATGGGGTGCAAGGTTTCGTTCGTTTCTTCATACATCTTCCGCCCGGAATGCGGGCGCGCCGAATCCTTGGACTTCTTCATTGTGAAAACGAACAACAGCCAAGCCTTCTGATTTTAAGCCCGTTGCAATGTGGTGAAATCGAATGCAATAAAATGGCCAAGCATAGTGATTTCCCAAGCGCATATGCCAGCCTTTATTCACCTCAGGAAATTCCACCATACCCTAAAGACCCCGAATCCTTAGAGGAAATTAATTGGCAGACCGTTGATAGTAATGATGAGATTACGTCAATTCCGATTACCCCAAAGACAATCCATATTGCCTGCACCGAACTCGACCAACTGATTAACATATTAGATGGTCCATATAGGCCGCCAGTCGAATTTACACCCCACTTCGACGAAAAAATACAACAGGAAATTAACCTTCGCTGTTACTCATTCGAAGATGCTCTAAAAATCGCAAAAGAGAAAATTAATGGGTTTACAGAAATCAATTTGTTGAGGTATGGCTATTTTGAAAAACTGACCTTTCTTATCCAACGCCCTAAAAATTTAAGCGTAGCCATAGTCATCCAGGGAGATCCACCATTTATAACAAATATAATACCAATTCCAAAACCCGACTTGCTCGCTCTACATCCTGAGGATTGCTATCAAATTGAAATCTTAGGCAGTACAACACGTACCGACTTCAAATTTGGCTTTCTGTGTCATCGTAGATCAATCATACCGACTTTCCCAAAACCAACACCTGATTTGATTTTTGAAACCGTAGAATTATCTAACGTCAACATTATAGAAAATTACAGACTTCGCGTTGAGACAAAATTAAATGGATCTTGGAGATGGCACACTTATAATCAAAGGGGAACTTACGCATTGGAGATCAACAAAAATACCTTATACGTTATACGGTCCGAGTTTGATCGACTGATTGCTGCAGAGTCAATATCAAACAAAATTGAGCAAATCGAAAGTCCGTATATCCCAGAGTTCACCATTTCGGATATTGCAAAGTTCTACCTATCCCCTAAACATTTCATCACACTTTCGGATGCAGCAAACCTTGCCAAATGCTATACAAATGAATTATTAATTCACGCATCTCAGGGCACGATTGAACTTCTAACACCAGTTCCATGTGAAATTGCTATCTGCCAGACGCGGCAACCTGTCAATCACATCGATGAGCTACGTGAATCTCAAATCGATATCTATGCGAGCGTGGAGGAAATTCCCCAACTTTTCGTTTTGGAAAACGAAGATTGCGAAGCAATTGCCATCAATGGCCGTATAAAACGAGGATATTTTAAACAAGGCTATTCATTCAAATTTAGTCAGCTTGTTCGGCGAACTCCTTATTACCAACATTGCACAAACCACTTGAGCCAACCAAATAGCACTGCTTCCGATAGTAATAAGCGTGAAGGAGTATGGATGACATTTTTTCTAGACAAACCAAAGGAAATTGATATAACCGTCGATCGCATTTTTATCGAGTTATCAAAATTTCAGGAATTGATTAAATCGTCGCCCGACGCATTTAAAACGAATAACGACAGTTTTATTGAAACTGAACGAAGCGTGTCTGATCGATTAAATTCCCTAGGCATTGAAACATCATCAGCTGTCAACTGCAAAACTATGCGGACCGATCTCATTCCTGATGCAATCTCAATAGAAGACATTTCCGCCACTGAAGAATTGGTCACCGTGAACGAATTTATGGAAATGGCCGGCATATCAAGAACAACGATAACCAATAAATCAAACGACAAGGTTAATTACCCTGATTTCCCGACGAAATTTGAAAATAGAGAAAAGACACATGTGTATTTCATTAAGTCGGAAGTCGAAGCCTGGATAAGAAAAAACCCGCGTCACAATCGGAAGCGCAAACAGAAACCGAACAAGCCCTAACGGGACTGGTAGTGCATCTGCCTCTCTCGAGGCACAAAACACCCACGAGCCAATCGACGGTGTTAGCTCTAATTTAGAACGGAAGAGACTCCCGGGGTCGAGCAGTCATTGACCCGTTCGGTGTCAGCACATTGGTCAAATCGTCTAATTCTTCGACCACAATCACCCGGTAAACGCGTACATTAAATTGCACATACATGACTGATTCTGGCTATTTTTACATCATGTTTCTGGCAATTTATGGACGATACTGTTCAATAATCATAGAATTTATTGATCATTTGTGCGCATTCGCGTTGCGCCATTGTGCGCGAAATTGATAATATTGAAATCAATCTTCGCTATCTATGCATACATAGCCCACGTAATCACGTGCCCTGCAGCCGACAATTGGGCATGGCAATTACGACGAAACAGGACTAGTCAGTCCTTCCCTTTCGTCTCTGCTGCAGCAGCCCCTCCTTTTCCTCCTCCGTCATATGGCGCACCCTGGCGGGCCCGAGGTGCCGCTCCGGCAGCACATCGATGCCGCGCTCTTTGTGGCTGCGGTGATCGACCCGCGCCGAATGACCATATTTCTCAAGCATTGAATTTGTCAGATGTGCCAATGCTTCGCGTTGGCTGACTACTTCATTTCGTAGCGTAAGACGGTCAAGGCCGCCACTATCTTTCCGAGCCCCACCCTTTTCCGGATGCGCGCGATTGAAGCGACTAAAATGTTGTTCCGGAGGTCGTTCAATCCCATCAGGAAGCCGATCCGAAATCATGGCATGCAGATGAGCCTGCTCAACCTTGCCAATGGCAGCAATCGGCTTATGCACCGCATATTGAAACGGCTTATTACCGACGAATCGCTCCAGGAAGGCATCAACCAATTCCAACTGCTGTACTGTATTTAATTCACTCGGTAGTGCCACTTCAAATTCACGATATACGGCTGCATTTGCACGCTCGTATTCGTCTCCACTTTTCCAAAAAATTTCCGGTTTGTCTTTCGCCCAATCCGGCATGTTCCCAAAGCCAGTTGCTACAAGATCTTTCGCTTTTTCATCGTTACTGTATTTGCCTTCTCGGGCAATGTAGGCCGCGTGATTTGCCGCAGTGCCTTTTTTGCCGCTCTTGATGGTTATGTGAAATGTCGCCATGATTTACTCCTAGTTCGTTCTGAATTGGCGGATGGCTAAACATCAACGTCTTCGCCGTCAATGTAGAAAGCCTGGGATTGATCATTAAAAAACAGCCGTTGTTTTAGTAATACAGAGAAACGGTAAGTGCGCACTTATTTTTACCCTCCCCTGCTCGCCTGTTTTAATGACTGTCTTAGTGACTGTTCCAATGTTCAATCTGCCTGTTGCGGCTTTCTACATACAATAGAAACTATTTAGGTATTTTTATACTTTAAAGCACTTAAGCAATCATCCACTCTAAAGACGTTATTTTGATGAAACCAAGTGAACACACATAGAGCGATAGCTTTGTATGAGCACACACTGATCTTTCAAGATCAGAAGCGACTCTTTTCTGTCGGCGAATCCAGTGTTTTAAAGATGATCTATTGCTTCCAGCGAGTAAATCTGGTCTAGTTCAGTCCTGTCACATAACCACAAGGAATTCGACAATGTCTGAACAAGCCATGGCCAGCAACATTCTGGAAGAAATTGACAAGGAGATCTTAGCTCTGCAACAGAAAAGGGCTATGGTTTTGAAGAATGAATCCAAGCAAGCGCTGGCGCAGGTGAAGCAAATTATTGACAAGTTTGGATTTACTCATGAGCAGGTCTTTAGCGAGACGAAGGCTCGTGCTCAGGCTACAGAAAAGTACAGGGATCCCGAAACGGGTAAAACATGGTCTGGCCGTGGTCGTGAACCGAAGTGGTTCAATAGCAAGGAACGAGATAAGTTCCTGATCAATGATTCCACCCAGTCCTAAATTCACTGACCTAGCGACTAGCGCCTATCGATGGACGCAAGGGCCGGATGATTCGGGCCCTTGTTTTTGGTTTCCTTCTTGCCGATCCGATTGATGCTTCTGCTGTAGATCTGTTTTTAAATCGGAATGGTTTTGTCCGCACTGTGAGCTTAGCCAGTTTTAGTGTGCTTTTAATCCAATTCCAGGCTATTGACGGGTGGTACCCACGGAACCCAACGCGCACCTTGCTTGATTGGCGGGGTACTTTGTATTGCTCGTGCTTCGCGTTCCAGCCTGATCCCGACTAATGGCGCAATCTCTGGCTGTTTAGTGGCTAATCCGAGGAAATAATTTTTTACGTTGGCAGTCAATGTTATGGGAGGTATCCCAGATGTCTGGAGGCAGATCGTGTTGATCTCGCGCTTCGGAAGCGTCAGATTCCGGATGCTTGATTCCATTTTTCCAGATCGATCGACAACGACTGAGCTATCGCGGCGCAGTGGTATTCTGCGTGGCTGTTTCGCTCATTCTGAAGCAGACCGGAATTGTCAGCTGCACGCCAGCACGACACCGGATTGAGCCATTCCTCCGGGTTTTTAGCAGGCCAGTCCGTTTTAGACTTACCGCCTCAAGTAGTCATGGGGGTGTGTGAATTCGACGGGATCAATGGCGATTGGCGTGCCAATTGCGCGATATCACTTGTCGTCGCCCAGGATTTTCAAAACCTGATCGGTGATGTCGATGGACTTTGATGCCCAGACAACGTCCTGAAGAACCATATCCAGATTCTCAGATTCGGCGACTCTCTTGACGGCTGCGTTGGCCTTCTCGATGATGGCCGAATTCGCCTCCGCCTGCCAAACTTGGAGGTCGTCTTTAAACTCCCGTTGCCTGCGCTGAAGGGCCAGGTTGAGGTCGTTTATTTCAGCCTCCTTGGCTCGACGCTGAGTGTCTGAAAGGGTAAGGCCATTTTCGGCGAAGAAGGTTTGCTTGGTCTTCAGATCGGCGGCCAGGCGTTGTATATCTTTTTCGCGCTGACTGAATTCCGTTTCAATCTTCTTGCCCGATAGGATTGCAGCAGGCGCCTCCCGAAAAATACGTTCCAAATTGGTGTAGCCGATCTTCAGCCCGTCGGCGAATGCCATGTTGGCAGATAGGGTGATCAACGCGGAAAGCGAAACACGGCGGATTCGGGTAGGGAAGATGGACGACATAGCGAAGGGATATTAGAGTTTCACGGTGAAGGTTAATGATGATACCTGCCGCAGATCAACCGCTGGGAAGGCAACACCAGATAATCGCCACGCCACGCCAAGGCAATGATCTGTCTTGGTGACTACAGGCTGCCGACGAGGACGATCATCGGAACAAAGTGAGGGACAAAAAAAGAAAACCCCACTGAATGACCAGTGGGGCGAACTTCTCTGGAGGAGAGAAGATGAGAATATTTGCAAAGTATAGCGCTCGCAATCTGTCATTACCCTGGCGTCATGTGTAGAAATTGAGACTTGATCTGACATCCGCTGTCAGATGCACTGTCTCAGTCCGGCCAAGAGCGGCGGCTGAAAGCTGCCAGAAGGCCATTTCACACAACTCGGCCAAAGCCGACCTTCATTGCAGTATTAGACTTGGCTGCAATATTGCCGAATTCTGCCGTTAGCGAAGTCTGCCAAAGCTCGTGTTTCAGTGGGCAGGACTACATGAGATTGACAGGAGTGCTTCAGGTGTAGGCTGACCACCGATCAATCGGCAAGCCAAGGACCATTGAAGTCAGCTGAGCAAAACCAATCGCTCTCGCATAAGGCGAGGTACATTGTTCGCTTCCAACCATTAAGTAGAAGAGTTGCATCATCTGCAATGATGCGCAGGTGTGCCTCAAATTGGGCTGATGTGAATACTGCAAGGGTCGACTTACGTTGCAAAATCAGCGGACTTAGTTCACCAGCGACTTGGCTAGAAAACCGATCTGTCAGGTTGCAATCCGTAAAGTGTTGCTTCGCCCTCTGTTGGTCAATATCCGGCCAATGAACAGGTGGGGAGGCAAAAAACCTGACCACAACCGGTTCACAACGAATAACCTCAGCCTGAACCCAGCGTTCTAAGAAGAAGCAGTCCTTATCTAAGTAAGGGTGAATAGGTTGCAAATTCTCGGATGTCGGGAAGCCCGCCCCAGCGTCTGTGTTGCAATCTCGGCATGCCGGAACAAGGTTGTGCGGATGAACAGAGAGCCCCGGAAATTTAGCCTTTGGCAAATAATGATCGAGTGTTCGAGCGGTACCGATGTCCGCGCAGTAGGGGCATCGGCCCTGCGCGGCAACTAGAATCAGATCGTAAATATCACGCGGGCGTCCTTTGGACTTTACGACACTTTCGTCATACAAATCCATCAAGGCGCCTTTCGATAGGTTTCCCGCAATAATATCCTCACGGTGACCATGCCTCGCACGCGGAAGTTGGCACCAAGTTCGCGTGGCTGAGTGGATTGCAAAATCTGTCGCAGCAGCTTGAATTTGAGGGCGATTTACGGTGAATGCCTGCCTCGTAACTTCGTCCATTTCGCTGATGCATGCATCGAATAAATCCAGTTCATTAAAGCCCGGAGTGGTTAATTTTTTCATTTATCAGAAAGATGTGAATCTCGATTAATAGTCATTGCGCGCAAGGTGCCCCGCGCCTCAAATCCAAGGCTTCCTCGAAAGCGAGATACGATTTCTTCGTACGTGCCGCCTGACGCAACAGCGTCACGTAACAATGTATGAAATCCGGATTTTTCGACCTCAAGACGAAACACTTCTCTGGTAAGGGTCCCAACGTTCTCGCCAAATGTTTCTATTTCCGGCCTGAGTGTCTTAGATGAAACCCTTTCTCTGTAAAGCTTCCATACACAAGATTTTGGAATCTCCTGAAGAACGACGGGGGAGTGGGTGGCGATAATTGCAACTCCATTTTGTTTGTATAGGAGCTGGCTTAAAGTTCTTATAAGGGCGGAAAGAAGAGGCGGATGAAGGTGACTCTCCGGCTCATCAATTAGTACAAGAGTTTTCTCCTCTACCTTTGCTACTAGCTGCGTTACTGTAAGAATGGCGATTGCATGTCCGGAGCTCATCTTTTTAATACGTTTTTCCGCCGGCTCTGATAGGTCATCCAGATCATATTGAAGCAGCTCAAGGAGCTTCATTTCGGCGAAGTTGGTATCGCTTTCCAGAACAGAAATGGCATCAGACCAGCGCTGTTTACGTAGTGGCTCGCTCAGGCAAAAATTTAGTGCCTCAATAAACTCTTTATGCAGGTCCGTGCGCGATTTTAGTATCGCGCCATCATCTCCCGAATAGTCCGTCAACCCAATGTAACTATATGGAGTACCGTCCGACGGATTTTCGTCGCTTGCAGGAAGATCGAATGGATCAAAGGCACTAAATGCTATTGAAACAAGATTAGTGAAAAATTCTTTACCTAAGCTCGTTTTTGAGGAAGAAAATATCTGCTTCTGATAAAACTCAGCCCCGTCCTGTGAATGACCAGAAATAGCCTTTACCATATTTTTCAAAATGGTCGTTTTTCCGACACCGTTTCTTCCAATAATCGCGTGGATGTTTGTGCTTGGTAAAGATTCTGCCTCAACATTAAACTCAAGATCGAAACCGGCAAATTTTTCCGAGCTTGGAAGAAAGAAGTGGAAGTTAAAGTCCGTTGGCGGGGCATCACCAGCTAATACCCTTGTAAACTGATACCTAATCGCGTTAATACTCACACTGCGAAGGTGAGATATTTTGAATACATCCTCTGTTTTTGCAATTTCAAGAACTTCGGGATTCTTTACAACATCTCTCAACTTTATGAGAAAAGTATCGCGCCACTCAGAAGAGAAATTTTTGTATAAATATCTATAGAAGTCGACATCCGTAGCAACAGAGAAGTAGTTTTTTGGAAGTTCGGTAAATTCATTATCTAGGGTTGTATAGGTACTTACTTGAGTTGTTTGACCTGCGAATCCAATTTTGATGTTTGGCAGGCTGTGCTCTTGCCCATTTTCATCATAGGCATAAACCTCAAACATCGTAACAAAAGAGTAATCATTCCAATGGTCTACTTTGAGATAAACGGTATTTGATTGACCATTCCTTGGACGTTCATTTCTGCCGATGACCACAAATCGTATTTGCATTTTTTCCATGACTGAAGCCGTAGTTAATCGCTGAGGAGGGCTGCTTTCCGGAACCATTAAAAGATGCCACTTGGCGGGGCCTTGCCAAACGTCATATTACATCGCCTGGCCGTTAAGCCGTTGGGACGCAAAGTTAAAACGGCTGTTGAGTGCGGAAGCTTCGCATCCGCCGAGTGAGGCAACTGCCGTTCGCCGAGCGTTGGCACTGACTGGCTGGTATTCGGCCCTTAGCTGACCGCCATTGCCGACTACTGAACGTCGGCAATGGCCGACCTACGGTCCATAGGTGGATGCACCCGGTGACTGCTCGACTTTGATACCTGCCGTTGGACCTCTGAAGGCGCGAACTGCGGCAGGTGGCGCATTGGAGTCGCCGACTCTTAGATAGCGCCGTCCGAGGGCTCACGT
>Ga0116155_10003677_pt1 | contig 10064 bp, 10 predicted proteins | sample AD_UKC032_MetaG_FD_89890 | JGI IMG/M metagenome (GOLD analysis project Ga0116155, IMG submission 89890) | Active sludge microbial communities of municipal wastewater-treating anaerobic digesters from USA - AD_UKC032_MetaG | ecosystem: Engineered > Bioreactor > Anaerobic > Digestate | place: USA... | reverse complement strand
GGGGGGATCGTCTACACGGCGGGCCGCGCCTCCGGCTCGGACGAGGGCTACGCCTGCTACTGGACGGGCGCGGACGCGAGGACCGATCTGGACGCCGCCTCCGAGGCAAAGGCCATCTACGTGAGCGGCGGGACCGTCTACACGGCGGGCTGGACCGTCGATGGGAAGGTATGCGTTCCCTGCTACTGGGCCGGCGCGGCGATGACCAAGCTCCCGATCGTCGCGGACAATGAAGGCTACGCCGAGGACATCGAGGTCGTCGACGGCTCCGTCTACACCGCCGGCTACTACGGCTATTACGACGCCGACATGTATAATTACGTTCACACGGCTTGCTACTGGATCGGCGGCGAACGCTACGACCTCCCCGGCGATGGGACGAACACGGCCCAAGCCCACGCCATCAGCGTGTACGATGGCGTCGTCTATGTAGCCGGCTGCTACAACGACGGCTCGAAGGACGTTCCCTGCTACTGGAAGGACGGGATCCGGACAGACCTCCCCGGCGGGAGCTCCGACGGCTACGCGAACGATATACTCATCGTAGAGGAGTAGGGGCCTTCAGCCCCACCGGCCACCTCGCCCTTCGGATGCGGGCGGGGCGGCAGGCCGCCGGCGGGGCCCTATTAAAAGTTTAATAACCCTCGGAGCGGCGGGCCTTTTCACGTCGGCGCCATGGTCGTATACTCCTCCCCCGAAACCAGGAGATGCACATGGCACAACTCAACGACATCCTCGTGATGGCGCACCGCGGCTTCCGCGGCATAGCGCCTGAGAATACCCTCGCCGCGGCGAGGAAGGGCTTCGAGGCCGGGGCGGCGTGGTGGGAGCTCGACGTGGCCGCCTCGAGCGACGGGGAGCTCGTGGTCATCCACGACGACAAGCTCTCCCGCACGACCGACGCGGAGGCGCGCTTCCCCTCCCGCGATCCCTGGACCGTCTACGACTTCAGCCTCGCCGAGCTCAAGAGCCTCGACGCGGGCTCCTGGTACGCCGTGAAGGATCCCTTCGGCCAGGTCGCCTCGGGCCGGGTGGGCGCGGCCGAGCTCGCCTCCTTCGAGGGCGAGCGCCTGCCGACCCTCCGCGAGTGCCTCGAGCTGACCAAGCGGAGCCGGCGCAAGGTCAACGTCGAGATCAAGGACGCCGCCGGCAGGGCCTGCGATCCCTGGCTGGTCGAGCGCACGGTCGAGCTCATCCGCGAGATGGGCATGGTCGGCGACACCCTCATCTCCTCCTTCAACCACGAGTACCTGCGCCGGGTCAAGAAGGCCGAGCCCCGGCTCGAGGTCGGCGCCCTGGTCGAGGACCGGCCCCCCGAGCTCGTCCCCCTCCTCCGCGAGCTCAAGGCCCGCTCCTACCATCCCGGCGCGAAGAGCCTCGACGAGGCCACGGTCCGCGAGGTGCGCGCGGCCGGCTTCGACGTCTTCGTCTGGACCCCGAACGAGCTCCCCCTCATGGAGCGCCTCCTCGACTGGGGCTCCACCGGCCTCATCACCGACTTCCCCGACCTGGCCCTCGAGCTCCTCGCGAGGCGCTCCCGCGGCCACGGCGCGCGTTAGAATTTGCCAAAATCGCGGACAGGGTCTACTCTTATCGGCGTATCCCTGTGCAAGGTGCCCTAATCGCGTTCTCATGAGGAGGTTATCGTGAAGAGGTTCGGTTTTGCGATCCTAGTCGTCCTCGCCTTCGCCCTGGCGTTCACGGGCTGCGAGAAGAAGCCCACGGGACCCGTGACCGTCGAGTTCTGGCACGCCATGACCGGCAAGAACGGCGATATGGTCGCCCAGGTCTGCGAGAAGTTCAACGCCAGCCAGGAAGCCTACAAGGTCACCCCCGTCTACAAGGGCTCCTACAGCGACACGATGAACGCGGCCATCGCCGCCTTCCGCGCCGGCCAGGCCCCGGCCATCGCCCAGGTCTACGAGGTCGGCACCGCGACCATGATGTCGGCCAAGGGCGCCATCAAGCCGGTCTACCAGCTCATGAAGGAGAACAAGGCCAAGTTCGATCCCAAGGCCTACATCCCCACGATCACCGGCTACTACTCCACCTCCAAGGGCGAGATGCTCTCGATGCCCTTCAACTCCTCCACCTCCGTCATGTACTACAACAAGGACGCGTTCCGGAAGGCCGGCCTCGATCCCGAGAAGCCGCCGGTCACCTGGCCCGAGTTCTTCGAGACGGCCAAGAAGCTCAAGGCCTCCGGCATGCAGGGCGGCTTCTCCACGAACTGGATCTCCTGGATCCAGCTCGAGAACTTCTCCGCCTGGCACAACCAGAGCTTCGGCACCAAGAACAACGGCTTCGACGGCCTCGACACCGAGCTGGTGTTCAACACCCCCCTTACCCTGAAGCACTTCGAGACCCTCTACCAGCTCTCGAAGGACAAGACCTTCATCTACGGCGGCCGCGAGAACAAGGCCAACCCCCTCTTCGTCTCCGGCCAGGTCGGCATGCACTTCGAGTCGATCGGCGGCTACGGCAACTTCAAGGCCAACTGCAAGTTCGACTTCGGCGTCGCCCGCCTGCCCTACTACCCCGACGTCGCCGGCGCTCCCCAGAACACCATCATCGGCGGCGCCAGCCTCTGGGTATTCGGCGGCAAGACCAAGTACGAGTACAAGGCCGTGTCCGAGTTCTTCAGCTTCATCTCCCAGCCCGAGATCCAGGCCTTCTGGCACCAGAACACGGGCTACCTCCCCATCACCAAGGCCGCCTACGAGCTGACCAAGAGCCAGGGCTTCTACGAGAAGAACCCCGGCCCCGAGGTCGCCATCAACCAGCTCCTCAACAAGGAGCCGACGGGCAACTCGATGGGCATCCGCTTCGGCAACTTCAACATCATCCGCGAGATCGAGGACCAGACCTGGGAGGACATCCTGGCCGACAAGATCTCCGTCAAGGACGGCCTGGACAAGATGGTCGCCGAGGGCAACAAGACCCTGCGCGAATTCGAGCGCGTGAACAAGTAGGGGAAAGAGAGAGATAATCAACCACAGAGGCACAGAGACACAGAGGGGGAGAGGAGAGTAGAGAGCTGGAGGATGGGGAGCGAGCGAAAGCTCCCCTTCCATCCATTCCTTCCCTTTTCTTTCTCCACCCATCTTCTCTGTGCCTCTGTGCCTCTCTTCCTTTTCCTTCCCTCTCTTCTGATGTATCCACCCTTTCCCAGGAAGGCGCGATGGCGAAGCAATACGAGTTCCTGAACCAGCGGAGGCTGCCCTACCTCCTGGTCCTGCCGCAGATGGTCATCGTGATCATCTTCTTCTTCTGGCCGGCGGCCCAGGCCGTCTGGCAGTCCTTCTTCATCCAGGACGCCTTCGGCTCGCGCCTGATCTTCGTGGGCTTCGAGAACTACCTGAAGCTCTTCGCGGACCCCGCCTACGGCGAGTCCTTCGTCGTGTCGACCGCCTTCGCCCTCGCGGTCACGGCCTCGGCCATGACGATCGCCCTCTTCCTCGCGGTCCAGGCCAACCGGGAGATCCGCCTCTCCTCCTTCTACAAGACCATGCTCATCTGGCCCTACGCCGTCGCGACCATGGTGGCCGGCGTCCTGTGGCTGTTCATGTTCAACCCCAACGTGGGCGTCGTCGCCTGGCTCCTCGAGAAGAAGCTTGGCATCGCCTGGTCCCACCTCCTCAACTCCCGGCAGGCCTTCCTCCTCATCACGGTGGCGGCCTCCTGGAAGCAGGTGGCCTACAACTTCGTGTTCTTCCTCGCTGGGCTCCAGAGCGTGCCGGCCCCCCTCGTCGAGGCCGCCGCGATCGACGGGGCCAGCCCCCTGGTCCGCTTCTGGCGGATCATCTTCCCCCTCCTCTCCCCGACCACCTTCTACCTCCTGGTCATGAACCTGGTCTACGGCTTCTTCGAGACCTTCCCCATCATCCACCAGGTGACCGCCGGCGGCCCGGGCAAGGCCACGCAGATACTCGTCTACAAGGTCTGGCGCGACGGGGTGATCAACCTCGACTTAGGCGGCTCGGCCGCCCAGTCGGTGATCCTCATGCTCCTGGTCATCGGCCTCACGGTCGTGCAGTTCCGCTTCATCGAGCGGAAAGTCACCTACTAGGAGGACGGCCGTGATCGAGCACTCCAAGATCCGCAGGGCGATGCCCCACGTCTACCTCTGGCTCGCCATCGCCCTCCTCGTCTTCCCCATCTACTTCGTCTTCGTCGCCTCCACGCGGACGAGCGCGGAGATCCTCTCGGCGCCCATGCCCCTCTACCCCGGCGACCGCTTCTTCCAGAACTACGGCGACGCCCTCCTCCAGGGCGCCAAGAACCTCGGGGCCTCCGCCTTCGTCATGATGGGCAACTCCCTGGTCATGGCCCTGGGCATATCGGTCGGCAAGATAGTCGTCTCCCTCCTCGCGGCCTTCGCCATCGTCTTCTTCGACTTCCGCCTCCGCAAGCTCTGCTTCTGGAGCATCTTCATCACCCTCATGCTCCCGGTCGAGGTCCGCATCATGCCGACCTACAAGGTCATCTCGGACCTCCACATGCTCAACAGCTACCCCGGCCTCATCATGCCGATGATCGTCTCGGCCACGGCCGTCTTCCTCTTCCGGCAGTTCTTCATGTCGGTCCCCCGGGAGATCGCCGAGGCCTCGCAGATCGACGGCGCCCACGCCATGCAGTTCTTCCGCTCCATCCTGGTGCCGATGACCCGCACCCCCGTCGCCGCCATGTTCGTCATCCAGTTCATCTACGGCTGGAACCAGTACCTCTGGCCCCTCCTCATCACGACCAAGGTCCGCTACTACACCCTCCTCATCGGCATCAACCGCATGCTCTCGGGGGCCGACGTGCAGATCGAGTGGCAGATCGTCATGGCCACCGTCCTCCTCGCCATGATCCCGCCCGTGGCCATCGTCGTGACGATGCAGAAGCAGTTCGTAGCCGGCATGACCGACACGGAGAAATAAGCGCCCACAAGGAAGCAGCATGAGCAAGAACCGACTCGCGGCCCCGATCGCCGCCGCCCTCGCCCTCGCGGCCTTGGCCCTCCTCAACCCGAAGCAGGCCGACTTCAAGGCCTACCTCGCCTCGCGGGCCGCGCCCTCGGGCAAGGGCAAGGGGACCCTCATCGGCGCCCTCTCCAAGGGCGTGGCGTCCGCCGCCGGCGCCGCTTACACCCGTAACGACTATCTTATCTGCAGCACCTACCGGCTGGGCGACGCCACCTACCTCGGCCTGGCGAAGAGAATCTTCATAAAGCTCCCCTAGGTCCCGTACCCGGCCGCCGCGCCCCCCGCCCCGGGGGCGCGGCGCCTTCCTCCCCCCGGGTCAGGCCGGGGAGGCCTGACCTTCCATAGGCTTTCCGCTATACTAGTCCCATCATGGCATACGACGACCTCCAGGACTTCCTCGCCGCCCTCGAGGCCCGGGGCGAGCTCAGGCGCATCAAGGCCGAGGTCGATCCCGAGCTCGAGATCACCGAGATCGCCGACCGGGTCATGCGCGCGGGCGGGCCGGCCCTCCTGTTCGAGCGGGTCCGCGGCTCGCGCTGGCCCCTGGTCATCAACGCCATGGGCAGCGAGGCCCGCATGGCCCTCGCCTTCGGGGCCGAGAGCCTGGACGCCAAGGCCGCCGAGATCGAGGGCCACATCGCCTGGCTCTGGAAGCAGCTCCGCGGCTTCTCCCTCCTCTCCGCGGTGCCCGAGGCCCTCCCCCGGCTCCCGGCCGCCCTCTCCCTCCTGCCCAAGCGCGTCGCCCGCCCGATCTGCCGCGAGGTGATCGCGGAGGACGAGGGCTTCGACTCCCTGCCCGTCCTCAGGTGCTGGCCCGGCGACGGGGGCCGCTTCCTCACCCTCCCCGTCGTCTGCACCCGCGATCCCGATACCGGGGCGCAGAACATGGGCATGTACCGGATGCAGGTCTACGACGACCGCACGGCCGGCATGCACTGGCACCTCCACAAGGACGGCGCCCACTTCTTCCAGAAGTACCGCGAGCGGGGCGAGATGATGCCGGTGGCCGTGGCCCTCGGCTCCGACCCCGCGGTGACCTACGCCTCCACGGCCCCCCTGCCCGAGGGCCTGTGGGAGGCCGCCTTCGCCGGCTTCCTCCGCGGCAAGCCGGCCCGCGTCGCCAAGGCCACGTTGAGCGACATCGAGGTCCCGGCCGACGCCGAGTTCGTCCTCGAGGGCCGCGTCGACCCCGCCGAGTCGCGCCTGGAGGGGCCCTTCGGCGACCATACCGGCTACTACTCCCTCCCCGACCAGTACCCCGTATTCCACCTCGAGCGCATAACGCGCCGGAAGTCGCCCGTCTACCCGGCCACGATCGTCGGGCGGCCGCCCAAGGAGGACTGCTGGATGGCCAAGGCCACCGAGCGGCTCTTCCTCCCCCTCTTGAAGCAGCTCTGCCCCGAGATCGCCGACCTGCGCATGCCCATAGAGGGCGTGTTCCACAACTGCGTCGTCGTCTCCATCCGCAAGCGCTACCCCGGCCAGGCCCGCAAGGTCATGAACTTCCTCTGGGGCATGGGCCAGATGATGTACGCCAAGCTCATCGTCGTGGTCGACGCCGAGGTGGACCTGCGCGACCTCTCCGAGGTGGCCTGGCGGGCCTTCAACAACGTGGACGCGCGGCGCGACCTCGTGGTCTCCGACGGCCCCCTCGACGCCCTGGACCATTCCTCGCCCCTCCCCCGCTACGGCGCGCGCCTGGGCGTCGACGCCACGCGCAAGGGGCCCGACGAGGGGCACCTCCGCGGATGGCCCGAGGCCCTCGCCATGGACGGGCGGATCGTCGAGCTCGTGAGCCGGCGCTGGGCCGAGTATGGCCTCTAGGCCCCCGGCCGCGCTCGCCGGCGGCCTGCGCAAGCTCGGCGCGATCGGCGACGCCATCATGGTCCGCCACACCCTCTTCTCCCTCCCCTTCGCCCTCGCCGCCGTCCTCATCGAGACGGGAGGCAGGCCGCCCCTGGCCAAGCTCGCCTGGATCCTCCTCGCGGCGGCGGCGGCGCGCAACGCGGCCAACGCCCTGAACCGGGTCGTCGACCGCGAGATCGACGCGGCCAACCCCCGCACCGCGGGCCGCCACCTGCCCGCTGGCAAGCTCGCGCCGCGCGAGCTCGAGATCTTCGCCGCGGCCATGCTCGCCCTCCTCGTCCTCGCGGCCGCCATGCTCAACTGGCTCTGCGTCGCCCTCCTCCCGGCCGCCGGGATCCTCGTCTTCGGCTACTCCTACACCAAGCGCTTCACCTGGCTCTGCCACTGGTGGCTGGGCCTGACCTGCTCCGCGGCCACGATGGGCGCCTTCCTCGGCCTCGCGGGCCGCTTCGAGCTCCGCTACTTCGTCCTGACGGCGGCGGTCGCCCTCTGGGTCGCGGGCTTCGACATCGTCTACGCCCTCCAGGACGTCGAGGTGGACCGGGCCCAGGGCCTGCGATCCTTCCCGGCCCGCTTCGGGCCCCGGCTCGCCCGTCTCATGGCGGCTGCCTGCCACCTCGGCACCGTCCTCCTCCTCGCCGCCGCCCCCCTGTTCTGGCGCGGCCTCGGCGCGGCCTACCTCGCCGGGGTCGGGGCGGTCGCGGCCCTCCTCGCGGCCGAGCACCTCGTCGCCGCGGGCGGCACCGAGCGCCACATCAGGATAGCGGCCTACGGGATCAACGAGGTCCTGCCGATCGCCTTCCTGGCCTTCGCCTGCCTCGAGCTGTATCTGGTATAATCGAGCCATGAGCCGCTACCTCGTCTGCATGACCGGGGCCTCGGGGGCAGCCTACGGCCTCAGGGTTCTCGCCCTCCTCGCCGAGCAGGGGGCCGAGATCCACCTCGTCGCGACCGATTGGGGCCGCGCCGTGCTCCGCGAGGAGACCGGCTCCGAGCTCGGCTCCCACCTCGCCGCCCTCGGGCCGCGGCTCGGGGGCCTCGTGCGCCTCCACGAGGCCGGGGACCTCGCGGCCCCGGTCTCCTCGGGCTCCTTCCGCCTCGACGGGACGGTGATCGTCCCCTGCTCGATGGGCACGGCCGGAGCCCTCGCCGCGGGCCTGTCCGCGAACCTGGTGCAGCGGGCCGGGGCCGTGGCCCTCAAGGAGGGCTGGCCCCTCGTCCTCGTCCCGAGGGAGAGCCCCCTGTCCCTCGTGGCCCTGCGAAATCTCGTCGCGCTCAGCGAGGCCGGGGCGGTCATCCTGCCGGCCTGCCCGGCCTTCTACCATAAGCCTTCCACCGTCGACGAGCTCGTCGATCAAATCGCGCAACGCGTCCTCGACCGCCTCGGCGCGCCGGCCCCCGGCGCGCTGAGGTGGAAGGACGAGGGAGAGGAACGAGAATGAGATCGCGCAACGTAGTATTAGCCGCCGCGGCCCTGGCGGCCCTCGCCGCGGCGCCCCTGGCCGCCGCCCCCGCCGGGGCCAGGGAGCTCAGGATCGCCGTCCTGCCCGACGCCGACTCCCTCCCCCTCCTCGTGGCCGAGGCCGAGGGCCTGTTCGCCGCCGAGGGCGTGGCGGTGCGGCTCCTGCCCTTCAAGGCCGCGGTCGAGCGCGACGCCGCCCTCCAGTCGGGGGCGGTGGACGGGGCCGTGGCCGACCTCCTCGCCGCGGCCCTCGCCGCCCAGGCCGGCTTCCAGCTCCGCGTGGCGAGCCTGACCGACGGCCGCTACGGCATCGTGGCCGCCCCCGGCTCGGGCATCTCCAAACCCGCCGACCTCGCCGGCGTCCCGATCGGAATCTCGACGAACACCGTGATCCAGTACGCGGTCGACAGCCTCCTGTCCCGGGCCGGCCTGCCAGCCTCCTCGATCCAGGGCCTCGCGGTCCCGAACATCCAGCTGCGCATGGAGCTCCTCCTCTCCGGCAAGCTCAAGGCCGCCTGCCTCCCCGAGCCCCTCCTCACCGTCGCCAAGGCCAAGGGGGCCGTCCTCGTGGCGGCGAGCGACGACGCGGGCCTCGGCGCCGGGGTCCTCATGTTCCCCGCCTCGGTCCTCGACTCCCGCCTGGCCGAGGTGGCCGCCTTCTACCGCGCCTACGCCAAGGCCGCCGAGCGGATCAACGCGGATACCGCGCGCTACCGCCCCTTCCTCGTGGAGAAGGCTGGCTTCCCGGCCGAGGCGCGCGAGTCCTTCGCCTTCGTGCGCTACGCCAAGCCGCGCCTGCCCTCGGAGCGGGACCTCGCCTCGGCCCTGGACTGGATGCGGGCCAAGGGCATCCTGACCAGGGACCTGGATCCCGCCTCCCTCCTCGACGCCCGGGCGATCGAGGCAGCGCGCTAGGCGCGGCCCGCCGGCGGAGCGATGCTGAGACTCGAGGACCTGTCCCTCTCCTACCCCGCGGCCGAGGCGCGCGCGGGGCGGGTCGACGCGGTCGCGGCCTCGAGCGCCGAGTTCCCCCCCGGCTCGATCGGCTCCATCGTCGGGCCCTCGGGCTGCGGGAAGACCAGCCTCGTGCGGGCCATGGCCGGCCTCCTTAAGCCGAGCTCGGGCCGGCTCCTCGTACGGGGCGCGCCCCTCGCGGGCATCAGGCCGGGCACGGCGGTCATCTTCCAGGACTACGGCCTCCTGCCCTGGAAGACCGTGGAGGCCAACGTCGAGCTCCCCCTCCTCCTCCGCGGGGCCCCGGCCCGGGTCCGGCGGGCGCGGGCGGCCGAGCTCCTCGAGGAGCTCGGCCTCGCGGCCTTCGCGCGCTTCCACCCCGCCCGCCTCTCCGGGGGCATGCGGCAGCGCGTCGCCATCGCCCGGGCCCTCGCCACCGAGCCCGACCTCCTGCTCATGGACGAGCCCTTCTCGAGCCTGGACGCCCTCAGCCGCGAGTCGATGCAGGACGCCCTCCTCGCGGCCCGTGGCCGCAGGGCCATGACCGTGGTCCTCGTGACCCACTCCATCGACGAGGCGGTCTACCTCTCCGATGCCGTCTACGTGATGACCGGCCGCAATCCCGGCGCCATCACCGCGAAGGTGGACGCGGGCCCGGCCGCGGGGGCCCCCCGGGAGCGCGGCCCCTCCTACCGCTCCGAGCCCCGCTTCCTCGAGCTCTGCGGGGCGGTCCGGCGGGCCCTCGAGGCGGGCGCGCAGGCCGCGGGCGCGGCGGGGAGGGCGAGCTGAGCCGCCGTGAGCGGGCCCTCGGG
>Ga0116155_10003672_pt1 | contig 10074 bp, 5 predicted proteins | sample AD_UKC032_MetaG_FD_89890 | JGI IMG/M metagenome (GOLD analysis project Ga0116155, IMG submission 89890) | Active sludge microbial communities of municipal wastewater-treating anaerobic digesters from USA - AD_UKC032_MetaG | ecosystem: Engineered > Bioreactor > Anaerobic > Digestate | place: USA... | reverse complement strand
CCGCTGCCCATGATGGAGCCCATCTTGCCCAGCGTGTCAAAGTCGATCGGCGTGTCCAGGTACTGCTCGGGGATGATGCCCCCCGCCGGACCGCCGGTCTGCACGCCCTTGAGCTTCTTGCCGTTGGGCACGCCCCCGCCGATGTCAAACACCACCTCGCGCAGCGTGGTGCCCATGGGCACCTCCACGAGGCCCGTGTGGCGCACCTTGCCCGCCAGAGCGAACACCTTGGTGCCGCCGCTCTTCTCGGAGCCGACGCGGCGGAACCACTCGCCGCCGTACACCAGGATGGCCGGCACGTTGGCGAAGGTCTCGACGTTGTTGATCACCGTGGGCTGGCCCCAGAGGCCGCTCTCCGCCGGGAACGGCGGGCGGATGCGGGGCTGGCCGCGCTCGCCCTCGATGGAGTGGATGAGGGCGGTTTCCTCGCCGCAGACGAAGGCGCCCGCGCCGAGCCGGATCTCAAGGTCCAGGCTGAAGCCCGAGCCCAGGATGTTCTTGCCGAGCAGCCCGTGCTTCCGGCACTCCGCCAGCGCGTGCTCGATGCGCTTGATCGCCAGCGGGTACTCGGCCCGCACGTAGAAGAAGCCGCGCGTCGCCCCGACCGCGTAGCCGCCGAGGATCATGCCCTCGATCACGCTGTACGGGTCGGACTCCAGCATGCTGCGGTCCATGAACGCGCCCGGGTCGCCCTCGTCCGCGTTGCAGATGATGTAGCAGGTGTTCTTCACGTGCTGGCGCGTCAGCTTCCACTTCTGGCCCGTCGGGAAACCGCCGCCGCCGCGCCCGCGCAGCTGCGACAGCAGCACCTCGTTGATCACCCACTCCGGATCCTCCTTGGCCAGCGCCGTCGCCAGCGCCTGGAACCCGTTGTAGTGGATGTACTCGTCAATGCTCTCCGGGTCCACCACGCCCGCGTTCCGCAGGGCGATCCGGTTCTGCCGGTTGAAGAACGACACGTCGCCGTAGAGGTCGAAGAAGCGCTGGCTGATCGGCTTTGCGTCGCTCAGCAGTTCCGCCACCGGCACCCCGCCCGCCAGATGCCCCTTCACGATCCGGGCCACGTCGTCCGCCGAACGCACGTTGTAGATCGTCTCGCCCGGGCGCACCATCACGCTGGTGGCGCCGTCCGGCCGCGGCGTCGAGCAGAAGCCCAGGCACCCCACCGGAATGACCCGCACCTTGTCCGTGCCGAGGCCCGCGTCCTCCAGCGCCCGCAGGAAGGCCTTCTCCGTGCTGCCGCCCACAAGGACGCCGCAGTGCTTGTCGTCGCACACGAGCACCTCGTAGTCCGGGCGGATCTCCGCCTTCTCCAGCAGCTGGTCCTCCAGCGGCTGCCCGCCCTGGACGTGCTGCGTGAAAATCTTGTGCGCCGTGTCGCGGTCCACCTGCTGGTAGATCACCGGCATCTGGCCCGGCGTGAACACCGTCACGATGGGCTCGCGGCTGCACCGGCCCGTGCAGCCGGTCTTGTGCAGGAGAATGTCCGAACGGCCGCTCGTGAGGATGTTCCGCTCGAATTCCTGCCACACCTCCACCGCCCCGGCCGCGTTTTCGCAGGTGGCCGAGCCGACTTGGATGCGGACGGCCTTGGCCGGCACGGCTTTGGCAAGCCGCTTCTCCGCTTTTGCGTGCAGTTCCTGATAGGTTTTCGTGACTTTTTCTTTCATGGAGAACCCCGATGTGTTTGCCCGGCCACAGGCCGGAATGCGACACGCTTGGAGGCTGTGTTGAACTTTCCGGAGAAAAAGGGCATGATCTTCTCCACCGGGAAGGTCTCAGTTGGCGGTATTCTACGCGCCGGGACTTCTCCTGATTCAATAGATTCTTTTGCTAAGTGCGGTTGATTTTTGGTTATTATGCTGAAAAACGGGGGTTTCCACCCGAAAACAGCGCGATTTTGAGGAGTTGTCCGCCCGTTTTTTTGAAAATATTGGGGCGAGACGAGAAAAAATGGCAAAAACGCGACCCACAGAGACTCAAAAAGGAACTTTTTTTGGCTGACCCGGATCGGACCCCCCCCACGCTCCCGGGGCGCGGGAATTCAGCGGCGCGGCGACCCGCGGCGCCGGTCCTCCATGCCCTTTTGGAGGGCCAGCGCATCTCCCACAAGGCCCGCATCCTGTGCTTTGGGTGCGGCCAGGGCGCGGATGTGCAGTGGCTTCTGCTGCGCCGGTTCAAGGTGCACGGGTACGACCCGCACCCTCCTTTTGGCTATAACGACAAGCCGTCCGGCCACCATGATTTCGTGTTCTTCAACTACCTGTTGACCCGGCTGAAGACCCCGGAGGCGCGGCGGCGTGCCCTGGCCGAGGCGTTCCAGTATGTGAAGCCGGGGGGGCTGCTGGTCGTCACCAGCCGGATTCTGGCGCAGGTATGGGCCGCCGGCGGCATGGGGGCGGTCAGGGACGCCGCCCGGGAACTGCTGGCAGAATGCGACGTCGAGGACATGGAGGTGCTGCCGCCCGACACGGGCGACCGGTCCATTGCGGTGCTGGTGCGGCGCAGCGGCGTCTACCGTCCCTCGGTCCCGTGGACCTGGGTGGACCGCCGGGAGGAGTTCGAGGCCCTCTGCCCCCTTTTGGAGCGGGAGCGGATGATGGGCCTGGACGTGGAGACCACGCTGGAGGAGCCGCGCACCCTGTGCACGGTCCAAATCGCCGTGCCGGGGCGCACCTACATTCTGGACGCCCTCGCCCTGGCGCCTCTGGACCCGCTGCGCCCCGTGATGGAGAGCGCGGAGGTGCTGAAGGTGATCCACAACGCCGACTTTGAGCGCGAGATGCTCGGGAAGCACGGCATCAAGATTGACGGGGTCTACGACACCCTGACCGCCTCGCGCAAGAAGCACCGCAAGGGGGGGGTGTCGGGGCACAAGCTGGGGGACGTCTGCGAGCGCGAGCTGGGCATCTATCTGGACAAGGCCCTGCAGCTCTCCGACTGGACAACGCGCCCGCTGACCCCGGATCAGCTAAACTATGCCGCGGTGGACGCCGAGGTGATGCTCCTGCTCCACCGCGTTTTTGAACCGCCGTTGCCGCAGAACCTGGAACTGTTCTGAGGGAGGCATGTCATGCGACGGATGAAACACCGGCTGCCGGCCGCCGCGCTCCTGCTGGCGGCCCTTCTGGCCGCAGCCACGGCCACCGCACAGATTCCCGGTCTGTCCCAGTTTCAGGGCAAAGAACCCGCCGCGGAGGCCGCGCCCGCGCAGCCGTCCCCGGAGGTCCTCGCCGAATCCCTGCGCGAACAGGCGCGCGAGGCCGAACAGCGGCTGGCCGAGGCGCTGTCACTGGTGGAGCGGCCGGAGTCCCTTCCCCCCGGCATCACGTCGGACCTGGCGGAGGCGCGCGTGCAGGCGGCCCGCGACGTTCTCAAGGCGGTCCAGTCCCGGATCCAGCAGGAGCGCGACCTCGAAGCGGAGCGCGCCGGCGCGGAAAAGGCCCGGCAAAGCCTGGATTCCTTCGTAAAGCTGGACGAGCCGCCCCCGCACACCGTCGCCTTTCTGGACACGCTGCGCGGGCAGGTGGACGACAAGCAGCGCGAGATGGACGCGGAGCGGCTGGGGCGCGACGTGGTGCAGGGCATGGCCGCGCGCGAGCAGGCCACCCTTGACCAGCAGAAGACGCTGGTGAACCAGGCGGCCGAGGCGGCCAAGTCCGCGGCCTCGGAGGAGGAAAAGGCCCGGACGCTGTTCGCCCTTGACACGGCCCGCCGCCGCCAGCGCGCCTCCGAGCTGGGCATCGAGGCCCTTCGCGCCGCCATCACGGTGTCCGACCGGCGGCTCGAGCGGCTGGACACGGAGCTAAAGCTCGCCCAGCGCCGCACGGCCGCCGCCGCCGCGCAGACGCTCTTCACGCAGAAGGAGATGGACGAGATCGCGCGCGCCGGGGAGCAGGCCCGGGCGGCCCTCGAGGAGGAGTTTGCCCGCGCCCGGCGCGAGCTGGACCGCCGGGCCGCCCGCGACACGGAGCTCGCCCGGAAGGCCGAGGCGGGGGCCCAGGACCCTGCCCTCACCGCGCAGCGCGAGACGGCCCGCGCCCGGCTGGAGGCGGCACAGGCGCAGGTGGACGCCCTGGGGAGCCTGCTGGAAATGGAGGCGGACGCCCTGGAGATCTGGCGGCTCCGCTTCGAGACGGCCAACCCCGGCGTGGGCGGGGAACGCCGGCCCCTGGCCGAGGTGGAGCGCGGGGTGGACGGATTCCGGTCGCGCTATGACGGGCTCTACGCCATCTTCGAGCAGCGGCTCAACGCGGTCCGCGCCCAGGCCGCCGCACTCGACAAGGAAACGGAATCCCTGCCGGAGGAGGGGCGGGCGGAGCTGCGCGCCCGGCGCGAGGCCGCAGGCGAGCGGGAGGCCGCCCTGCTCCGTCTGAGCGCGCGGGTGGACGCCCTCTCCCGCCTGGCCAAGGCGGCCCGACTGGACATCCGGGCGCGCGCGGAGGCCCTGTCCGGGTTCGACCGCGCGGTGCAGGGCGCCGCCGACCTGTGGAAAAGCGCCCTCAGCGTGTTTGACCGGGAGCTGTTCGCCATCGGGGGCGAGTCCATCACGCCGCGCAAGCTGATCATCGCGGCGGTCATCCTGGTGTTCGGGCTCCTCTTCACCCGGCTGTTCCTGAACCGGATCACCGGGTTCGCGATCACACGCCTGAAGCTGCGCCCGGGCGGGCGCTATGTTGTGGAGACCATCACCCGCTACGTGCTCCTGCTCATCGTCTTTTACGCCGTCCTCAAGTATCTCAACATCTCCCTCACGGTCTTCACCTTCATCGGCGGCGCGGCGGCCATCGGCGTCGGCTTCGGCGCCCAGACCCTCGTGGGCAACTTCCTCAGCAGCCTCATCCTCATGGGGGAGCAGCCCATCCGCGTCGGCGACATCGTGGAGGTCGGCGGGCTCACGGGCTCCGTCACCCGCATGGGCGCGCGCGCCTGCACCGTCCGCACCTTCTCCGGCGTCGAGGTGCTCGTGCCCAACAGCAAGTTCCTCGAGAACAACGTGGTGAACTGGACCCTTTCGGACCAGAAGATGCGCTTCGACGTCACGGTCGGCGTCGCGTACGGCTCCGACACCCGCCGCGTCAAGGACATTCTCGAGGAAATCGCGGGCCGCCACGGGCAGATTCTCAAGGATCCCGAGCCGGTCGTGGTGTTCCACGATTTCGGCGACAGCGCCCTGGTCTTCGCCGTCTATTTCTGGCTCGACCTGGAGAAGAGCGACTCGCGGGTGGTCCGCAGCGACATCCGCTTCATGATTGAGCGGGCGCTTGCCAAGGAGAACATCGCCATCGCGTTTCCGCAGCGCGATGTGCACATGAACATGGCCGGCCCCGTCGAGGTCCGCCTCGCCCGGGAGCAGGACGCCGGACCCGCCAAAGACTGAGGAGGCACCCCATGGACATGAACCGCCGAACCTTCATCGCGGGCACCGCCGCCGCCGCCGCGGGCACCCTCGCCCGGACTGCCCGGGCACAGAGCGCCAACGGCCGCATAGGCGTGGGGGTTATCGGCTGCGGCGGGCGCTCGGAAACGCACATCGGCACCCTCCTCGAAATGGAGAAGACCGACAAGACCGTGGAAATCGTCGCCCTGTGCGACATTTACCGTCCCCGCCTGGAGAAGAAGGCCGCCCTGGTCGGCCGGCCGGTCCGCCTCTACCGGGACTACCGGGAGCTGCTGGCGGACCCGGCGGTGGACATGGTGACCATCGCCACGCCGGACCACCACCACGGGGAACAGGCCATCGCCGCCCTGGAGGCGGGAAAACACGTCTACTGCGAGAAACCCCTCACTCACTGGCGGCAGTGGGACCTGACCCGCCGCTTCTACGAGGCGGCCTCCACCTCGCCCGCAGCCTTCCAGCTCGGCGCGCAGCGCATGTCCGACTCCGCCTTCCGCCAGATGAAACAGCTCGTCAAGGACGGGATCATCGGAACGCCCCTCCACGCCGAGTGCGGCATCTTCCGCACCGGCGACTTTGGCGAGCGCGGCATGCCCATTGACGACCCGGAGGCGCGGCCCGGCCCCGACCTCGACTGGGACGCCTTTCTGGGCGACGCGCCAAAGCGGCCCTTCGATGTGAGCCGGTTCTTCCGCTGGCGCATGTACGAGGACTATGCGGGCGGCCCCGTCACGGACCTCTATCCCCACGTGCTCACCCAGGTCATTGACATTCTCGGCGTCACCCACCCCTCCCACGCGGTCGCCACGGGCGGCAAATACCGCTACCAGGAGCGCGAGGTGCCCGACACCTTTAACATGCTCGTCGAGTATCCCGAGAACATTTCCATCGCCGTGCTGGGCACCCAGGGCAGCAACTACCAGGGCACCGGCGGCCGCGACGACATCCGGATCCCCGTCATCCGCGGGTGGGACGGCGCCCTGACCATCCAGGGCAATGACATTGTGTTTATTCCCGACAATCTGGCGGACGCCCGCAAGGAGCGGCGCTTCCCCATTGAGCGGGGGTACAACGTTCTGTATCTCATGCGCAACCTCGTCGAGTGCGCCCGCACCGGTGCGCGCACCCTCGACAGCGGCCCCGCTCTCGCCTACCACACCCAGACCGCCCTCCTCATGGGCATGACCGCCTACCGCGAGAAACGGACGGCCTTTTTCGACCCGGAGAAACAGGAAATCACCACATGACCAAGCCCGCCGCCCTCCTGCTGCTCGCCGCCACGCTCCTGCTTGGGCCGTTGACCGCCTACGGCGCGGCGCTGGAGGAGGTCGCCGCCGCGTCCGCGGACGCCTATGCGGGGATTTTCCAGAAGTTCTCCCACTATGAGACCGTGGTGGCGCCCGACAAGGACGCCCCGGAATGGTGGGCCGGCGCCCCGTCCGTGGTCCACGACCCCGACACCGGCTTCTGGATGGCCTGCCGCATGCGGATCGGCGAGGGACCGCGCGGCCTGCGGGGCTACGAGGTGCGCATTCTCCGCAGCGACGACGGCATCCACTTCACCCCCGTCCTGAACATCCGCCGCGAGGACGTGCCCATCCCCGGGTTCGAGCGCCCCGCCCTGGTCCGGGACCCCAAAACCGGGAAGTTCCGCCTCTACGGCTGCGGCCCCTGGAAAGACGGCCCCTGGTCCATTATTAAATGGGACGACGCCGACCGGCCCGACCAGATCGTGGTGACGTCGGCCAAGCCCGTCATCGTTCCCCCGGAAAAAGAATACGAGCGCGACATCGTGCCGAAGGGGTTCAAAGACCCCGTGATCCTCTTTGCGGAGGGGGTCTGGCACTGCTACGTCATCGGCTACATCCGTGAAAACGAGCGCATTTTCCATTTCAGCAGCCCCGACGGCGAGACGTGGAAGCCCGTCGGCGATTTTCGCACCCCTGTCATGGACCTTACGGGCTGGCACGACTTCTTTGTGCGCCCGGCCAGTGTCGTCCCCGTCGGCGCGGGCTATCTCTTCGTCTATGAGGGGTCAAAGACAGGCTGGCATGACCCCGTGTACAACGTAGCCACCGGCCTCGGCTTCACCTTCGACCTGCACCGGATCATGGACCTGACGCCCGACACCCCCCTCGCCCTCAGCACCACGCCCAGCGCGGACTTCGCCACCCTGCGCTATTCCCACTGGCTGGACCGGGGCGATGAACTGTGGGTCTACGCCGAGGCGGCCCGTCCCAATGAAAGCCATGAAATCCGGCTGTTTCGGCTGAAAAAGTAGTCATTGCGGGGTTCAGGGGGAAAAACGAGCGGGCCTTGCGGGCGAAAACTGTTTTTTTCGCGTATCGGCGACAAAAACTCTGGACATTTCGCGGAGGACATGCTACCATGGGGGCCGTTTAGAGTGGCGAGGTGTATGCGTTTTGCCCGCCCAATGGAAAGCGAACCCATCGTTTTTCCGGAGGACGGTACAGTCTAAAGCCTTATTGGAAAACAAGTTGGACCCGGAGGATGCTTCGGGGACCGCACGGTGGGTGGTTACAGGGAAAACGGCGCAATGGGGCGCAAGAGGCGAGGGTAAACGCATGGCAAAACGCCAAGAAGCGGCCAAGGCCAAGAAAACGGCAGTTTCCCCGAAAAAGCCGACAAACGTCAAGGGAAAACCGAAAACCACAGTCAAGGCGGCCCCGCCGAAGGCCAAACCCGCCGTGGCAAAGAAGCCCGCGCCGCCCAAGAAGGCCGTGGTTGCCAAGAAGGCCGTGGCAACCAAGAAGGCTGTGGTGGCCAAGAAGCCGGCCAAACCGGCAAAAAGCACCGCGCGGGCCGCCGTGCCGCCGAAAAAGGCCAAAGCCGCCGCCCCGGCACCCAAGAAGAAGCCCGCCCCCGCGCCGAAAAAGGCCGTTGCGCCGGCAAAACCGGTCAAGAAGGTCGCCCCCGCGGACCTGAAGAAGAAGAAAAGCGCGGTTGTGGTCCCGGCAAAGGCGCTGAAAAAGCAGCCTCCCGTCAAGGGAAAGACCCCTCCGCCCGTCAAGAAGGCCGCCGCCGTCGTCCCCAAGAAGCCCGCAACACCAAAGAAGGCCGCCGTGAAACCCGCCGCAAAACAGACGGTGAAGCCCCCGGTGAAAGCGGAAAAGACCCCCCCCAAGGCCGCCAAGACGGCCACCCCGCCGGTGAAAACCGCCGCCCCGCCGCCCAAAGCCCCGGCGGCAAAGCCCAAGGAGACGGCCCCGGCCCCCGCCCCGGCGCGTAAAGAGAAGATGGTCCCGCCGATTCCGGTGTCCTTCTTGGTGGAACTGGCGCAGAACATCAAAGAGGCGGTGGAGGAGTCGGCGCGGGCGGTCAAGGGCCGCGAGGTGGTCAGCCACGCCGAGAGCGGGGATGTGACCTTCCAACTGGACAAGATCGCGGAAAAGGCGCTCCTGACCTTCCTCAAGCGGGCGGGGAAGCCGGTCGCCTACTATTCCGAGGACGCGGGATACTCCACCTTCACCTCGGAGAAGCCCAAACACCTGCTCGTGGTGGACCCGATTGACGGGAGCCGCGCGGCCAAGAGCGGCTTTGAGGGTTGCGTGGTGGCCGTGGCGAGCACGCGGGTCATTGAGCGGCCCACCATGGCCGACGTGGACAACGCCGTGGTCCTGGAGCTGCTGGGCGACCGCTGTTTCCAGGCGGAGCGCGGCAAGGGGGTGAAGATCACCGCCGGAAACCAGCCCCGCCGCCCGAAACTCTCGGCGAACACCGAACTGCGCACCATGATCTGGTCCATGACCGTGCCGGGGCGTCCCGCCGAGCTGGTTTTTCCCACCGTGGCGCGCCTGATCGACCATTCCAGCCTGGAGGGGGGCTTTTTCGCGTGCAACAGCACGGCTTACAGCCTGACCCGGCTGCTGACCAACCAGTTGGACGCCTGTGTGGACATCGCCAACCGGTATCACCGCGACATTCCGGACAAGGTCCAGCGGCTGTTCGAGAACGCGGGCCAGGGCAAGGTGATCGGCATCGCGCCCTACGATCTGGCGGCGGCCCTGCTGGTGGCCCAGGAGGCCGGCTGCGTGGTCACCGACGCCTATGGGAAGAGCTTTGACGGCGTCCTCCTGCTGGACAGTTCGGCGGGCAACCACCTGTCCCTGGTGGCGGCGGCCAACAAGGGGCTCCATGCCAAGCTCATGGAGTTCCTGGGCAGGCGCATCGAGATGCTGGAAAACCGTTTCCAGGCCCTCCCCACCTCCTGACGCCCGAAAGCCGCGCCGTCCGCCGCTTTCCGCCGGGACGGGGAGGAACTCCCCTGCCCCGCGCCGGAAGGAAATGTCCGGTTGCGGCGTGGCGGCCCCATTTCCGGGGTCGCGGGGGGAGGTTCGGGGCATGTATACTCAGCCCCCGACAGGTTTTCAGGACGGCGGGCGCGGGGCGGAGCCCCCACCCGGCCCGGAAGAAGGGTGAACAATGACCGACGGCAGGCGAAGCGTTTCAATCGTGGTGCCCGTGTACAACGAGGAGGAGTCCCTCCGCCCGCTGCACGCGGAGATCACGGCCGCCCTGGGCAGGACCCCGGCGGTGGCGGACTACGAGATCATCCTGGTGGACGATGGCAGCCGCGACCGCTCGGTGGAGGTGTGCCGGGAGCTCCACGCGGCGGACCCGTCCCATGTGCGGGTGATCGTCCTGCGGCGCAATTT
>Ga0116155_10003667_pt1 | contig 10085 bp, 9 predicted proteins | sample AD_UKC032_MetaG_FD_89890 | JGI IMG/M metagenome (GOLD analysis project Ga0116155, IMG submission 89890) | Active sludge microbial communities of municipal wastewater-treating anaerobic digesters from USA - AD_UKC032_MetaG | ecosystem: Engineered > Bioreactor > Anaerobic > Digestate | place: USA... | reverse complement strand
CTTACCCGAGTTCGACCAGTCTGGGGAATTTTTCAATGTGGCGGTCAAAAAATCGGTTGCTTACAGGTAAGCACCGCCGATGGCGCGCAGATGTTGAATTAGGGAGTTGGAAAAATTATCTTGCATGAATGGGCGACATTTTTCAATAGAGCATTTTGGGGTCGGGCTTGAGTCTGGCTTCTGGTTTCCGCATCTTGTGTGGCTGACCGCATAAATCAGGACATCGGAAACTGTCGGTATCGAGGCGGTTGATGAACTGAATCGCCAGGAGCATTGAATGAACAGCTTATTAATAGTAGAGCGGCTATTGGTGTAGCCAGAACCAACCAGCTTAGGTACCTAAAATCTGCACTGCCTGAAATTAGAACTAATGGCAAAGAATAGACTAAGGCAGATGTAGTAACTACTGTAGCTAACCCCGCTGAAGGGTACTGTAACCTGGTCAGGCTTATGACACCGATAGCCAATAACACCAGGATATACCACCAGCCAGCAAATAATGGAGTATCGATTATTGCATTAAGCCCCGACTGTATCACCTGGTTGATCTTACTATCGTTTGCTAGAACAGGTGGATTATCGGGCATAGCGTATATACCTGGATGGAATACCAGGTAATTAGGGTGGTTGCTCTGATCCCAACCGAACAGCAACTGAGCAAGGCGCAAGCGGTGCGCAAGATAATCTTTAGTATGATCGGTCATGATCGATAGCCATGCTTGCAGCAGCGCCTGTCGCTCAGTGGTGGTAAATGGTTTTACGAGATTATGCTTTAGCTTTTTTTCATTAAAGAGGGGTGAATTTGCCGTTTCCATAAAATTCCTCTCTATATCCTTGAGTGAAAGGCTCGGGTCATAAAATATCTCCGGGAATAGTAACTTATCATTACGAAGCGATACCCCGGCAATATCCCATAGCGCCACCAGGGACCATAAATCTTCAATCCGTCTGACGCCATGGGCATAATTCGGTAGAATGGATAAAACATATATCGATCCGGTAATCATTAGTGTTAAAAGGGTCAGCCAAATTCGGTACCAAGACATTCCCGACCTTGCAGAAAGCTCACGAATACCAATCCATAATGCGAAGGGTAATACTCCAAGTATTGCATTATGGCGCATCATGCAAGCAAATGAAATAACTACTACAGCAGCTATCCGGAGCCAGCGACTTGGGCGTTTTATTTCGAGAAACAGGAATGTGGTTGCCCAACCAAACGCACTCATCATGAATACATCTTTCCAGATGTGTGGTAGTAAACCAAATATAGGTGGCCAAAACCCGATAGCGATTATGCTAAAAATCCGGCCTATTATTCCAAAGGGCATGGCGCTCATAAGTATGGCTAAAGATACCCAGTGCAACAGGGATTGCACTATCAGCATTCCACCAGGCCCAGGTAATATATGGTCTGTTAACTGCCATAGCATTGCCATTGCCGGTGGATGGAGAGTATTAAAGGCGTTATGCCGGGCCTGAAACCATTGGTCGGCTGAATCATAACTCATATATCCCGGATAAAAGGCCCAGAGAGTGAAAGTGAAACCCAGGATTGCGGTAATCCAGGGAGAGATGCGAATATAAACTGAACAGGACCGGGTAGGGGTCATGATTTACCTTTCAGATTTGGTCAAGTCCCGTTATTGCTGGAAAAGTAGCGTTTCTCCACCCGCGCGGCCAGCCCAGTCAGCGCCAGCGCGCCGGCGATGACGCCGAGAGATACCCACACCTCGCTCAATCCCTCGGGATAGAGCAGCAGCAGCACCCCCAGGCCGGCCATCATCGTTCCCGACAGCAGCTTCAACAACCGACCTTCCCGCTCCTGCAATTTGCGCGCGCCCAGCGTCCAGGCGAAGACCAGCACGATAGCCAGCAGCGGCAATACGTAGATCAGGTTGTAGGCCAGCAGATAGAAATAGTAGGCGCCAGTGGAGAGTTGATGCAGGGTCAGGGTGCGGGTGTAAACCATCGGAAAGCCGGCGGTGCAAAGCAATTCGTAGCTGTTGGCGACGATGGCCAGGGCTACCGTGCCGGCCAGCAACGCCGGCAGGCGCTCGCCGCTCACCAGTCCCCGCATCCGCTTGAACAGGCCGGGCTTGGCCGCTTCGGGAATGCTCAGCGACGGACCCTGCCGGAAGGCGAAATAGTCCTTGATGTTCAGCCCGCCCATGACCACCGCCAGCAGCCCCGCCAGCAAAGTGACGAACCGCAGTTCCCCCAGCAGCAGGAACAGATTGAGCCAGGCGGCCATGAACACAAAGTAGATCGCGCCCGAGAAAAACACGAACACCCCACCGATCAGCAGCATTCTCGCCCGGTTGCGGGCGTGGACCAGCAGGCTGAGCAGGAACAGCAGCACGAAAAAGGCGCAGGGGTTGAAGGCGTCCAGCCCGGCCAGCACCAGGGTCAGCGCCGGCAGCGAGAAGGCGGCGGGATCCACCGCGCCGACCAGGGGCAGGTTCAGCGGCGGTTCGGCGGTGCGAGCGGTCGGGGCCAGTTCAGCGTTGGACGATGCATTCGATGTTGGCTGTGTATGACGCTGGTAGCAGTTCTCCAGTTGCCGGCGCAGCGCCTGGCCGGTGGTCTCTTGGCGGTCGAAGCCGACCTGCATTGTCCCGCAGAACAGCAGGGCGGGCACCGAACTGGCCGGCTGACCCAGCGCCTCGGCCAGCCGGGTATAGAGCAGGCCAGCGGCCATGTCCCGGCTGATGTCATGGCTGTGAAGCTCCAGCCAGGGATATTCAACCGGCAGCGCCTCGACGAAGGGCCGCGCCTGCCGGCAGTGCGGGCAGGTATGGGTCCAGAAGAAATACAGCGCGATGCGCGGCTCGCCGGTCGCGGTCCGGGTGACCCACGTTGGTTCCGGCGTTGCTGGCGCGGCTTGGACCGCCGCCAGCCAGACCAGCAACAAGCTGGCCAACAGGCCGCCCAGGGTGATTTTTCCCGCAGCCCGCGCGAAGGTCGCTGTACTGCGATGGATGGACAGGCTGGCGAGCGTCATGGTCACTCCGGTACGCACAGTTGACGGCGCCAGACCGCGATCAAAGTCCGCACCGCCAGCGCCGCCACTACCAGCGAGAGCAGCGCCAGCAGCCCGAACCCGAGTAGTGCCAAGACGGGATTAGGCAGGCGCGCGTACATGACCAGCGTGGCGAGCGTCAGGGCGGCCAGGGGGAAGGAATAGGCCCAGGTGGAGATAAAGAACGGCAGGCGCAGGAAGCGCACGGCGTTACTGGCCAGCAGCAGGGCCAGAAACAGCGCGGTGTAATAGAGGATGCGCGCGAACGCATCCACGCTGTCGGTCAACAGCGTATAGGCGATGAAACCCACCGAAGGCGGCGCCAGCAGGATAAACAAGGTCGGCGCCAGCCGCGCCGGCAGCGCCTCGTGGAAAAACAGCCGATACAGCACGATGGTCAACAGCACGATCCAGAATACCAAACCGATGCTGAAGAAAAACCACGACAGTTCCGGCGAGGCCAAATGGACGCCAGCCACCGGCACGATGATGTTGCCGACCACCGGGATGAACCAAGCGGGATTGGCGTGCTGGATGGCGTAATGGGTGTGATGAATCCAGCTCCCGAAGATCGCCAGGGTAAAACCCAGATGCAGCACCGTGCCCGCGCTCCACAGCCAGAATGCCGCATCGGGCGCCGATTCCAGATAGGCGGCGGCCAGCAATAACAGCGAGATCGAAACCGTCGGGAAGAAATTGATCCGAATGGGATGGCGCATTTCCCCTCGGACCGCTTGGGGATAACGCAGGATCTTCAGGCCGTAGAACGCCAGGAGCAGAACAAACAGCGCGCTCACCGCCCCGCGCAGCCCTTCTCCGACCATTACCGGCATGCCCAGTACGGCGTGAGCTTTCAGCCAGGCCAGCATAAGTCCCGCCGTACCCATGACTATCGAGAACAGGGCGATGGAAAGATTTTCGAGCCGTTGCGGAACCGCGTCCGCGGAGGATTGGGGTGCGGTTGATGCGAGATCGGAGGGATTCATGGTAAAAGCCTGTGTAGTGACTATGGGAGGTCTATGATTCTCGGTGTTGATTTGTGGAATCACCGTTTCGAACCACCCCGGCGCTGCGCGCCACCCCTCCTTGTCCAAGGAGGGGAATTTCCACAACCTGTATAGGATCGCTATAGCTGTAGGTGCAGGAAACCGGTTCGAAATTGCGGATTCGCAATCTGGATTCCAACCGACCCGACAACAACCGCAAGGTAACGCCCAGTCGGGTCAACTCCCAGTGGGCTGTTGCCCAGTCCGGTATGCCGTCGCGAAATTCAATCGGCTCAAGGCGCGTCACCCGGGTCGTTGTCGAACACGATGGTTCTGCCGGGCAGGTTCATCCGATTCCTCCGTTCACGATAGGACGAGCCGCCACCGCCAGGAACAGCGGGTATTCGCGCGGACCCTGGTCAGTCATTTTCTTCAGCACATAGGCGGTGCAAAATTCCACGCGGCTGAACCCCGCCTCGGCCAGTTGTGCCCATAATGCGTCCCGGTCGAAACCGTTGTGGCCGGTAAAGCCGGGGCCGTGAAACGAGCCGTCTTCCCGGTCCAGATCGGCGATGCCCAACCAGCCGCCGGGCCGCAACAGGTCATGAAAAATCCGCAGCAGCCGGCCAGCGTCGGCGACATGATGGAGCGTCATCAGCGTATAGATCAGATCGTAGCGCTCGGCGGGCGGCGGGTCCGTCAGCAAATCGAGGGCGAGCGGATGGAGATGCGTCAGCCCGGCGGCGGCGATCTTCTGGTCGAGCACCGCCAGCATCCCCGGCGAACTGTCGGCCAGTGTGATTCGCCTCAGATCAGCGCGCAGGGCGAAACTCAACAGCCCCGTCCCACAGCCATACTCAAGCGCCTGCCAGGCGGGCGACAGCGGAATCTGCCGGCGCAGCGCCGTGGCGACCGCTTCCGCCCGTTCCTGTTTGACCGGATCGGCGTCCCAGGTTTGGGCACGGTCATCGAAAGACGAAGTGGCGCTCATGGGTTCATTCCTCGGTTGGATGAAGTGCAGCGCATGATCACCCTAATTCGAGCACGTCGCCATTGCCCACGAACAGATTCGTCTGGGAGCCGTGCCGGGCCGTCCCGCGCACGACCGGCAAACCCAGTTCCAGCATTTTTTCAACCGCCGTGCGCCCGGTGCAGTGGTTGCACGCCACCTTGGCGATGCCATAACCGCGCAGGGCGTTGACGACCTGTTCGCGCGCTTCATCCCAGTCTTCCAGAGGCGAGATGTGCAATCCTCCATAAATCGCGTGGATGCGCTCGCCGCCCTGGAACGTCCGGCGGGCGTAGTCCAACAGGTTGAGCACGCCGCCGTGACCGCAGCCGGTGACCATCGCCATCCCCTGGTTTTCAAGGTTGGCGTACAGGACATTTTCGCCATCCACTTTTAACAGGGTATGCATGGGGAAACTGACCAGCGCCAGGCCGGGAAACAGCACCAGCGGTCGCTCGACGGACACGGTGACCACCTGGCCGGTATGCCCCTGCTGCTGGAGGTGGGCGAAACCGGACGGATGAAAGCCTTCGGGGACGTAAATCGTGAGGCCAGGACCGTGCTTGAGGGTCGAGCCGATCCCCCAGAAATGATCGAAATGCTCGTGGCTGATAATCAGCGCTTCGATGCGACCCTGCCGCAGCAACTCATCAATGCCTTCTTCGGCGAAACGCCGATCCATCCAGGCGGGATTCCAGCCGGTGTCAAACAGCAGGCGACGCACCGTGCCATCGGTCGCTTCGGCTTCCAGCAGCGCGGAAAAGCCGGCGGCGTTGTCCGCGTGCAGCGCGCCAAACGGTGGCCAGGGGATGGCGTATTGATCGGTTTCCGCGCCACCGGCATCCTTGATGTCGCCGAATACGGTGGCGGTATCGAACCAGCCGGTTTCGGAGATGCAGCGAATCGTCAACCGCCGCAAGACGCCGATATCGAGAGTTTGAGTCGTTGACATGGCGATAGTCCTCCTTCAGGTGGAGCGATGGCCAACTTGGGTAAAAAAGACGGGAGGTTGGCCGAACGCTCAGGTGTGGCGATGGTGATGATGGTGTTGATGGGCGCCAGGGTCGCACGAACCTGCCCCTGCGACCAGCGTGCCCTGCAGGTACGCGGCGACCGCCTGGTCGGGGTCGGTCTCCGCAGTCATCAGGGCGGTGATGCCCTTGGCCGCCAGACGGCGCTGCAAGCCAGGCCCCATGCCGGCGGTAATCAGGACCTGAACCGCGTCCAGTGGATGTGATTCGTGCGGTGAGCTTTCATGAAAGGACTGCTCGATGGGCAGTTCCAGCAAGGTCTTGCCCGTGACCTGGCCCTGTTCGATATCGTAAACCCAGAACTTGCGGCACTTACCCGCATGTTCGGTGATCGTGCGGCGATTCTGGCTGGTAACAGCAATCTTCATTTCGGTATTTTTCCTTATGAATTCCCGTGGGCGACATTCTTTGAATATTCAGTCTGCTACTGCTTCGGTCCCGATGGCATTGCGGATTCGCAATCCATTCATTATGTCAATTTTAAGTCTCATCCCATAGCTGGTCGAAGCGCGACCAATTCGACGTCATGCAGTGCGCTCAAAGCCTGGCTGCTTGACAGTTTTGAGCATATACCCATAATTCAACCGGAGGTGCTTTCCCGTGCCACGACCGTTCTGCCGCCGCCGGATCGCCGGACAACCCGCTGCGCCGATCTTCAAACCGATCAGCATCCCCCTGCTGGATCTCGAAGAAGTCGTCATGAGTCTCGACGAATTCGAGGCCATCCGGCTGGCGGACCTCGACGGACTCTACCAGGAGCAGGCGGCCGAACAGATGCGTGTCTCCCGTGCGACGTTCAGCCGGATCATCGAGTCGGCGCACCGGAAGCTGGCGGATGTGCTGGTGCATGGGAAGGCTTTACGTATCGAAGGCGGATCGGTGCAGGTGGAAGGCCGACAGTGCTGCCTCCTGCATGATGCGATCACCCAGTCAACCGAGGAAAAGTAGCATGAACATCTGTATTCCCGTCGAAGCCGACGAGGGTCTTGATAGCCTGGTTTGCGCCCACCACGGCCACGACCACGGCCATCACCACGGTCATCCCTGAGATGACCGCTTTGCCGATGCCTTGGACGACATCGAGGGTAAGGCCGGCTGGTTCGAGACCGGCGGCGTAGATTGTCGCGTCGCCGACAACCGGTTCCATTGCTGATAATGACAAAGTGCTCACGCTCCAACGTCAGCCTTGAGTCCTGTCAGTGATGACGACGAGTATGACGCTATGCCTAAAATGCGCGCCAGTTTTCAAGGGCTGGTCCGGGTACTGGCGAAAAGCTTGTACCCGGAACCGGACGTGTTCGTCCGTGAGCTGTTGCAAAATGCTCACGACAGCATTCAGTTCCGCCGTCTGGACGAACCGGAGTTGCGTGGCGAAATTCGCGTTGACGTGGACGAGGCCGCCCGCACACTGAGCTTCAGCGACAATGGCGCCGGCATGGACCAGCGCGAGATCGAGGATTTTCTGAGCGTCATCGGCAGTACCGGCACCGGCAGCCGCGCCCAGGAACTGGCGTCCCGCGATGTGGCGGTCGCTACCATCGGCCAGTTCGGCATCGGTTTGCTGTCCGCCTTCGTCGTCGCCGAACGCATTGACGTTTACACCCGCAAACCGGGTGCGGCGCGGGCCTGGCGCTGGACCAACCACGGCGGCGAGGATTACGACCTGGCCGCGCTGCCGGTGGACGGACAACCGCCTGGCACCCGGGTCGCAGTCACCTTGGCGCCGAACCAGACGACCTTTCTCGACGGTCGCCGGATTCGCCAGATCGTGCGGCGCTATGCCGACCTGCTGCCATTCCCGATCCTGCTCAACGGCTTCGGGCCGATCAACGCCATCAACGCCCCGTGGCACGAACCGGGCTGGCGCGATCCGGACGAGCGGGACCGGATGCTGGCCGCCTTTCTGAGCCAGCGTTACGGCGATCCGCCGCTGCTGGTGATCCCGCTGGATCTGCCGCATCCCCGCACGCTGGGCGGCTTGTACGTCGCCGCCCGTTATGCGCCCGGCGGTCAGGCGGGTGGCGCGGTGGATTTGTTTCAGGGGCGGATGTGCATCCGGTCGGACGATACCGAATTGTTGCCGGAATGGGCGCGGTTCGTGCGCGGGGTGGTGGACTGCCCGGAATTGCAGCCGACCGCCGCCCGCGACAACGTCCACCGGGACAGCGTCTATCATGCGCTGCGCGACAGCCTGGGCGAAACGATCATCGCGGCGCTGCTGGATCTGGCCCGCCGCGACCGGCCACGCTTTCTGCGCCTGTGCGACTGGCATCAGGACGCGCTCAAGGGTATGGCGGCGCGGCATGAGGCCTTCGGCGCGGCGGTTCTGGACTATCTCCCCTTCGCTACCAACCAGGGGCAGTTGACGCTGCCCGATTATCTGGCCCGCCAGCCCGCCGGGGCGGATGGCAAACGGCCCCTGTATTTCTTCAGCCACGAAGCCGATGCCAACCAGTTCTACCCGCTCTGCCAGGCGCACGGCGTGCTGGGCATCAATGCCGCCAGCGCCTTCGATGAAATCCTGCTGCGCCGCTACGTCGGCCAGCATCCCGATCAGGTAGATCTCAAGCCACTGGATCGGCTCGATGACCCGGCGCTGTACCCACTGCTCGATGCCGCGGCGCAGGCGCGTTATGCCCCCCTGCTGCGAGCGGTGGATCGGGCCTTGGCGGAGGCCGAAGCGCCGGTGCGCACCCAGGTCCGCCAGTTTCAGCCAGCGGATTTGAGCGCCGTCGTGCTATCCGGCCAGCGGCTGACCGCCTTCGACCAGATGGAACAGATGCTGGAAAAATCATTGCTGGCCAACGAACTGGCGGAACTGGCTGGCGAGGTGCGCGACCGCCTGCGCCGCCAGCCGCTGGATTTGCTGCTAAACGCTGCTCATCCCCTGGTGCAGCGGTTGGGCGAACTGGCCGATCCTGACCATCCCCGCTATCGCCCGGTGTTGACCGGGTTGTACTACAGCGCCCTGCTCAATGCCCGGCATCGCCTGACACCCGCCGCCGCCCGCCGGTTTCACGCCGACTTGCAGGCGTTGCTGGCCTCGCATCTGGAGTTACAGACCCGCCATGACGCTTGATCGTCCGACTCTCGCCCGGTTGCGGGAACAGGCTGGGCAGGCGCGGCAGGCCGGCCACTACGCGCAGGCCGCGCACCTGGAGCGGCAGGCGGTGGAACTGGCCGAAACGCTTGGCCTGGCCGGCGAGCGGGTTCGGGCGCTGCTGTGGCAAGGCTACAGCCTGCGGCAGACTGGCGAAGACGATCTGGCTCTGGCCGCCTTGCTGCAAGCGATCAACGAACCCACGCTGACCGTTGACCCAGCCGACCGGTTCGGCGCCTTGATCGCCATTCTCCACATCAGTCTGGAACGTAAACCCGTCCGTTTCTGCCGGGCGTTGCTGGAACAGGGACGGCGGGAGTTGGCGGAAGCGCGCCAGCCGTGGTCGGCGCCGCTGGATTTCCTGGAAGGCGAGCTGGCCTATCGGCAGGGAGAGTTCGCGGCGGCCTGGCATTGGCACGAGCGGGCTTGGGCCGGCCGGCGGGACGCCCATCCCCGGCTGACGCCGGCGACGCATCTGTGGGCGTTGTGCCGCACTGCTTTTCGCCGCCGCGAACCGGCTGAAGTCGAACGACTCGCCCATCACCTGCAGGAATTGCGCCCGAACGCGGCCCTGGAGCGGCCACTGGTCCTGCGGGCGCGGTGGCTGGCTTGGCGAGCACAAGGCGTCGCCGCCGATCCCACACCGGTCGAACAGGCGCGAGCGTTGCTGACGAGGGCGACAGCAGAGCGCGAACCCCGGGATTTCGGGGTGCGAATCGAGGCGCTACGGGTGTTGGCGCTGGCCGGTGACTGGGACACGATCGCCGCTGACTTGCGCCAAAAACCCCTGCATCCCGCTACGTTCGAGGCTGCGCTCGGGTTGGGTGATCTGGCGCTGGGTCGGGCGCGGGCGGCGCTGGGATTGCCGGCGGTGGATGATGATTATGGTGAACCGGCTGTTGACGCTTTGCCGGTCGCGCCGAATTCCGACCGGGTT
>Ga0116155_10003666_pt1 | contig 10092 bp, 8 predicted proteins | sample AD_UKC032_MetaG_FD_89890 | JGI IMG/M metagenome (GOLD analysis project Ga0116155, IMG submission 89890) | Active sludge microbial communities of municipal wastewater-treating anaerobic digesters from USA - AD_UKC032_MetaG | ecosystem: Engineered > Bioreactor > Anaerobic > Digestate | place: USA... | reverse complement strand
TGGGACACGCAGCACTCTGCTCTGGTCACCTTGCGTGTCACGAAGGCTGGTGTTGATAGCCTGAACGTTTGGCCATTTCACATGGATCCTGCTTCCAGGCGATTGGTATCGCCATCCTCGGACTCCATTGAACGCATCGAGGCGCGTTTGGCAAATCCATCAGAAATAGTTGACTCTCCGCTTCGACCATGATATTATTTTGCTCCGCTTGCCCCCATCGTCTAGTGGCCCAGGACGCGGCCCTCTCAAGGCCAAAACCAGGATTCGAATTCCTGTGGGGGCATTTCTTGTTTAACATCACCAAAGGTATGAGTCTCAATGAGCGAGAACCCGACCTACAGCATCCCATACCCACGTAACGTTTTCAAGCGAACTTTATTGAAGCGCGTGTTGAAATTTGTTTTGTGGGTACTGGCGCGCGTGGAAGTATCTGGCCTGGAGAACATACCCAAGGACGGTCCCTTGATCCTGGCCGGCAATCATGTTGGCTCGATAGAGACGGCTCTAATGGCGATTTACTCTCCCCGTTTGGTGGAGTTTTTGGCGGCTGGCGACCTGCCGCTTGACCCGCAAACCCAATTTGCTTCAGACAACTATGGGTTCATCGCGGTCAATCGTGGCAATCTTGACCGAAAATCCGTCCGTATGGCTTTGGATGTGTTGGCGCAGGATGGCGTTCTGGGCATCTTCCCTGAAGGTGGCACTTGGGAACCGGGGCGTATGCCAGCCCAAATCGGCGTAGCTTTGTTGAGCCAACGCGGCAACGCGCCAGTTATACCACTGGGGATGAGCGGCATCTATGGCGCGCTTGGTCAGGCGCTCAAGCTAAAGCGTCCGATCATGAAACTGCGCTTTGGCAAGCCTATTCCCCCGTTTGTGAGTAACCTTCCTGTTCAGGAGCTTAAAGAAACTTTGCAACAGCATGCTGACTTCGTGCTCGAGTCGATCTATGGCTTGATCGATGAAGCCGATAAAGCGCGCTACCCGATCAAGGTTGATCACGCTTTTTCTTACTCAGTGGTTAATACAGGCAATGAGAGCGTTGAGCAGAAACAAATCACTGGTGGGGACGACCTGGCGCGCATGCTGATGTCGGATGTAATCCTGGAGACGTTTTCACTCAATCTCAAGATGCCAGTCACCGCGTTTTATCCGTCAGAAAAGCCTGTCGTTCGCGCCGATTTTCTGACAGCCTTACACTCGATCCTGGAATTATTGAAACAAAACCCGGGTTTCTTGAGCTATCGTTATGGCAGCGAAGTCGCGGATAGACAGGTTGTGGCCATTCACGCGTTGATCGATTTGCTTGGCACGAATCAACCTTTGAAGCTATCGTTGACGTCCGTGGCGACGTTTAAGGACGGACACCAGGAAACAACCAAGCGAATTTATCAGATCTCGCTGGATTAATTTTGCGGGTCTGATGGCTTGATATCGCGTATGTTGAGCTGCAGGTTTGAGCGGCCATTCCAAACATTTATATCGAAGTAGTAGACCACATCGATTTCAGGGGGTAGATTGTTAAACCAATGTCCCTGGCGAAAAGCTATGGCATCCCAGTCCCGGTCACCAGTACGTAAAGTGAATTTGAGATGCTGCCCATCGCTCAGCGTGCGCGGGTTGCGCACCTGGCACCTCCGGCTGCAGAAGAGCACTTCCGGGTTCTCGCTGCCAGTCGGCTCGAGCGTTTTGACATCTTCGATAATTCCCGGAACATCTTCTGAGCGAACGCGTTCGAGGGCGATTTCGCGATCAATGTTGAGCCTTGGGCTGAGCTCCATGCCGTCCAACATTTGATGAGCCACCGATTTGAAACGTTCCAGGAAAGCCGGTAAGTTTTGGTTGGTGACGGTCAGACCAGCTGCCATGGCATGACCACCATGGCGCACAAGCAATTCCCGACATTGGTCGAGCGCGGCGACAATATTAAATTCCGGGATGGAGCGGCAGGATGCCACCACCTGATCTTCGCTTTGGTGCCCAATGATGGTGGGGCGGTAGACGGTCTCCACCACTCGGGATGCCGCCAGACCAACCACACCCTCGCTAAACTCAGGCGAAGCGGCAAAGATAAATGGGGCGTCTATTTCGGCGGACAGCGCCATCTCGAGCGCGCGGTTTTGAATTTCTTCGGTAATCTCTTTGCGCTGACGGTTTTGGGTATCCAGCTTTTGGGCGAACATGCCAGCGGTGAAAATGTCGGTTGCCGTCAGGAGGTGAAAGGCGTCTGTGGCGGTGTCCATGCGACCGGCTGCGTTAAGACGTGGACCAATGCCAAAACCAATATTGCCTGCGTTTAAACTTTCCAGATGGATGCCAGCCACCTGGCACAAGGAGAAGATACCTTGTCGATTGACCTGGCGCAGGTTCACCAAACCGGCTTTGACAAGGGCGCGGTTTTCATCGGTGAGCGGGGCGATATCCGCCACGGTGCCAATGGCTACCAGGTCCAACCAAAACTCGGCATTCACGCCCTCTCGCGGATGACGTTTGAGGTAGGCTTGAACCAGTTTATAAGCCAAGCCAACCCCTGCCAGGTCCTTGTAAGGATAAAGATCAGCGGGCTGTTTGGGGTTGATCACAGCGTCTGCCCGCGGGACGACTTCACCGGGCAGGTGATGATCCGAAACGATCACTTTTATCCCCAGTGCTTCAGCGCGCTCTACTTCAGCTACTGAGCGGATGCCACAATCCACCGTAATGATCAACTGGATGCCTTCGCTGGCGAGGATTTCGACGGCTTCGCGGTTAAGTCCGTAGCCTTCGTCAAAGCGGTTGGGAATGTAGACCCGCGCCTCAACCCCCAATTCGCGTAGAAACTCAAACAGCAAAGCACTCGAAGTCACGCCATCCACATCGTAGTCACCATAGACTGCGATCTTTTGACCTGACGTAACAGCCTGGAATAAGGTGTCAATCGCCTTGTCCATATCCTTCAGTAAAAATGGATCGGTGGAGCGGCTGGCTTCGCCGCGCACGAAAGCCCAGGCGGTTTTTGGATCGCTGATACCACGGTTATAGAGCAACTGTCGCAGCAGAGGAGAAAATTCCTTGAGAGCGTTGTTGATGGACGCGGGGATGCGAGGGGAAATCACCCAGCGTTTGCTGGTGGGAATAACAGAAGTCATATGGTTTGCCTTTTCTTCAATGTTGTTTCAATTGTAACCGTTCCCAAACGCCCAAATTCCTTTGAATTTGGTCAATAGATGGCTTACACAGTCAGGATACTTATTGTAAAATTAGGTTATGGACACAAAACTTACCTTCCCTCGTGCACAAAAATCGTTGAAAAAGGGTTATAAACCTTCCCCGGCTGTGGCGAAGGCAAAAACCGAAGGCAAGCCGCTGGTCGCGCTTGAATCGACAGTCATCACACACGGCTTACCTTATCCGGAAAATTTAAAACTAGCCCAGGACATGGAGAAGACGATTGCCGAAAATGGCGCGCTCGGAGCAACCATTGCCTTGATGGGTGGTGAGATCCTGGTTGGGCTCACTACAGAACAGCTTGAACGTCTCGCCCAAGCCAAGGACGTCCGCAAGGTCAGCGTCAGGGACTTTGGTGTGGCGATCGCGCGCAAGGAAATGGGTGGAACGACTGTCGCGGGCACGATGTTCGTGGCTGAACAGCAGGGCATCCGGGTCTTCGCCACGGGTGGTATTGGCGGCGTGCACCGCGACGCGCCATTTGACGTTTCAGCCGACCTCCAACAGCTTGGCAGAAGCCAGGTGATCGTGGTTTGTGCCGGCGCAAAGTCGATCCTCGATATCCCCTCGACCGTTGAATATCTCGAGACCCAAGGCGTACCAGTGATCGGTTATCAGACCGATCATTTCCCCGCGTTTTTCTCACGTGATAGCGGCTTGCCAGTTGAGATCCGCGCTGACAGTCCTGAAGAAGTAGCTGAAATTGCGGAAGCCCATTGGGAATTAGGCCTGAAAACGGGCATTCTGGTCGTCGTGCCAATACCAGAGGAACACGCGGTGCCTAAAGAAAAGATGGAGAAAGTCATTGTTGAAGCCCTGGAGATGGCGAAAAATGACGGCATTCTGGGCAATAAAATGACCCCTTACCTGCTCAGCAAAGTGAAAGCATTAAGCGGTGGTGAGAGCTTGGAAGCCAACCTGGCTTTGTTGTTGAACAACGCCATGGTAGCGGCAAAGATCGCCACCTGCCTGACACCCAGAGTAAAACCGGCCCGGAAACTTTAATTCGTTCGTTTAGATTACCTCGAACCGGTCAACTGACCGGTTCTTTTTTTATGGTGTGGCGGAGGGAAGCGGTGTTTGGGTTGGGATGGGCGTACGAGTGGGGATGGGCGTGCGCGTTGGAATAGGTGTGCGGGTCGGGACAGGCGTTCGGGTCGCGGTCGGGGTGGGCGTGATCGTTTTTGTAAAGGTTGGCGTCAGCGTCAGGGTCGGCGTGATGGTGGGCGTATTGGTTGGTGGATTGCCCAACACCCTGAAGTAACCCGAATCCTGCCATTCCTGACCGACAAACAATTGCAGCGAATACAAGCCTGGCTTCCAGTCCGCGATGGGCAGCTCGAGCGTGGAGATGCCATAGCCACCGGTGCTGCCTTCCCACTTGCCCGTGTTTGACTTAAGCAATTCGTCTTCACGATACCAAAACTCGGTCCACTGCACGCCGTCATCCATGTTGTTGTAGCTATAACAAGCGTTGATGACTTCGAGTGGGTTCTCAAACTCAATCAACGGTTCGATACACAGGTAATCTTCCACCTCGGTCGAAAAACTGATGGGACTGAAAACGCGATTTGGGTTGGGGGTGATGAGCGAATCGATCTGGGTCACGATGAAATTTGGCAGCGAGGGTGTGTCAGTGATGGAAGGAGTATTGGTGATAGTGGGGGTCATGGTGATGGTAGGCGTGAGCGTGATGGTGGGGGTGAGCGTGATGGTATGGGTCAGCGAAGGGGTTAACGAGGGTGGAAAGTATTGGTAAGCAATTTGTTCTCCCCACCTAAAGTTGGCGAAGGCAAACAACGAAAGCAGCACCGCTCCAACAATCAAGAGCGCCGCGCTTTCATATTTCTGACGTTTCTTGAAATAGAACGGCAGACGTTTGCCGCTTCTGATCGCTCTGACCGCGCTCGACACCATCCATAACACCATCACGATTGCGATGATGCCAAGCATGAGGATGGTGGAACGAAGATCAAGATTCATAGGCCTGCCTTTTTCGGATTATAGCAGGGATCGCTTGTGCTTGAGCCGAAGCTCATTTTCCCAAGGCGCTTTGGTAGGGTTCCGCGAACAGCGCTGGCGCGCCGCCGGTGTGCCAAAAGAGAACTCTATCGGTAGGTTTGAAAAAGCCTTTGCGGATTAGGTCAATCAATCCACCGGCCGCCCTACCGGTATAGACAGGGTCGAGAGTGATGCCTTCGTAGTGCGCGAAGAGCTTGACCCCTTCGATATCAAGCGGTTGCAGTACGCCGTAGCCAGCGCCGCAATAATCTCCGTTGAGACGAATAGCACTCGCGTCAGTTTGCCAATCCAGACCTTCTAATTGTGCCGCTTCATTAACCAATTTGGCAATCACCGGGGCAAACTCAGCCGGTTCGAGGTCAATCCGAACGCCAAGGATTTGGGCTTTTGAACCGGTTTCATGCGCACCCAGGACCAAGCCCGCGTGTGTGCCGCCAGAAGAACTGGCAAAGACGATCCAATCCGGGGCAAAAAGCTGCGATTTCAGTTCGCGCATGGCATCGGCATAGCCCAAGGCACCAATGGCGTTAGAGCCGCCATAAGGGATCAGATAAGGTTTCTTGCCAGCATGTTTCAATTGATTAAAGGTGGTCTCCAAAGTGGTTTCTCGATCGTGCCTGTTGGCAACAAAACGAGTTTCCGCGCCTGATAAAAAATCGAGCAACAAATTACCCTGCTTTAATTCAGGCTCAGCACCAGTCAACACCAACACGCAGCTGAGTCCCAGCCGGGCAGCAGCAGTAGCCACCTGACGGCAGTGGTTGGACTGCACCGCTCCAGCGCTGATGAGCGTGTCCGCGCCTTGATATAGCGCGTCGCCAACCAGGAACTCGAGTTTACGGGTTTTGTTTCCGCCGATGCCAAGCCCGGTTAAATCGTCACGTTTGATGTATAGTTCCGGACCATGCAGGAACTGACTTAGCCTGGGAAGTGGTTCGATGGGGGTGGGCAGGTGGGCAAGCTGGACGCGATTAGTCATGAGAGGCTCTGCTTTCGGTTTTCGGCCTTACCCTTTGAACGCATCAGATCAAGGATCCTGGGTAAGGTCTTGGTGTACAGCGTGTAGAGGAACGGCCTGGGGGTATAGTCCCAGGCACCAATGTGGCGAGTGGTTGTGCCATTGAAGCCTTCCTTGAAGCGGTACACTCCCCACATCGAGTCGCTTTCATTGAACACGTCTGGCGCTCCCCACAGGTCGTAAGTGTGGCAACCCAGGGATTTGCTCAGGCGAATGGCTTCCCATTGCAGGAGATAATTTGGCATCAGTTCTCTCTGAGATTCCAGGGACATACCAAATATATAACGGCTGACACCCGCAAAATGGAAGAGCACAACCGCCGCGATCGGTTTGTTATCGTATTCAGCAATCAAGAAAGTTGCCATGCCGGCTTCGTAGAAACTTTTCCAGAGCGAAGCGTAATAAGCTTCATGGCGTATGACGAAGTCGTCACGCACAGCAGTGGTGGCGTACATCTGATAAAGCATGGGGATATCGGACAAATCGCCCTGGCGCAACTGGACGCCTTTTTTGGACGCCAAACGGATGTTGTAGCGGGTTTTTTGCTTCATCCCTGCCAAAATTTCATCCTCACTACGTTTGAGATCGATGAGGACTGTGTTGCGAAACTGGATTTGGTCATCTGAGAATTTCCAGCCGCGCTTACCTAACTCAGATTGGATGGCGTGTCCGAGGGGGACTTCAATCGCGGTTTCGCTGCCGCTTGCGCCCCATCCAAGCACCACGTCCGGATCGATCTTGATGAAGACAGCCCGTCTTTTTTTTGCATACGATTCCAGGCTTTTTAGGACGGTTTCGCGCAGTTTGGTGTCGTTCCAATCCAGTGTTGGACCCTTAGGGCAGTATAGAACAGTGATGTTCAAGCCCAAAGGCAGTTTCAATCCACGTTCAAGCACCATGGCGGCGGCATTGGCTGAGCCATTTTTGGCGTTCCAATGCATGAAAATTGGCGTCCAGCCGTTCTGGCGTTTAGCCTCGCCCCATTCCGCAGTTTGCATAATGTGGGCTTGCGGCAATCCTCCCAGGAGCTCATTCCAATCGCCTGGATGCAGATCGACCTCAGGCAGCATTGTTGCCTGCCTTACCCCGACTTCGCATCCATTGGTAAAGTTTGTAGAACAATGGATTGTATACTTTGATGAAAGCCGGCGCGCTGCGCTTGAGCTCACCGCCAAAACCACGTTTGAAGCGATAGACCCCCCACAATCCATCAGACCGGGTGGCAAAATCCCGCTCGAGCACCTCTTCGTCCTCATCGGGCACGCCCCACAGGTCGTAGCTAAGGGCACCTTTTGCCTTGGCCAGGCGCATGGCTTCCCATTGCAGCAGGTAAGTGGGCATCAGGTTGCGGCTTTCGTCGTCTGACGCGCCGTATAGATACCAGGCACGCTCACCACACACGAAAAGCATCAAACCAGCCAATACTCTGCCTTCATAAACCGCTTCAAGCAGGAAGCATTGGTCTTTGGGGGAGAAAATGTCGAACACCGTTTTGTAATACGCGGCACTATGTACCGCGAAGTTATCGCGCGTGCCGGTGGTTTGGGTGAGCTCGTAAAAGGCTTCCAGGTCTTGTGATTGACGTACAGAAACGCCTTTTTTTTCAGCCAAGCGGATGTTGTAGCGAGTTTTTTGTTTCATGGCAGCCAAAAGCGTTTCTTCCGCTGGTCTGAGATCAATAAGGATCGTGCGTCTTGGCTGGATGGTGTGGGGTTGCTGTGCGAAACCTGTCAACCAGGACGGATCGACCTCAGGAGGTGTGGGCTCGAAGTAATCAGGTTCGACCTGGAGAAATACAGCTTTGTGTTGTCGGCATAGCGTGTCAATTTTTGGAAGGAGGGTATGCCAGTCGTGCCCAACTGGACCTTTAGGTAGATAGGCTACGCTAAATCCCAAAGCAATCTTGCGCACCAATACTTGAGCGCTGCAGGCAGCGTTCTCGACCACGTGAGGTTGCCAGCCGAAGCGCGATTTAAATTCTCCCCATCCAGGGGTTTGGAGGAGATGGGCGGCTTTCATGGGTGAGCTGGCATGCGTTTTAGCGGCCTTTGAAACCAAGGACCGAACCAAAAGTGCGCAAAAGAATGAGGATATCCATGCCTAAGTTCGCGTGTTTGATGTAATAGAGGTCGTACTCCAGCTTGATGGCGGTTTCTTCAACGGTTTCGGCATAAGCCTGGTGAATTTGTGCCCAGCCGGTTATGCCAGGTTTGACCAACATGCGGGCACGATAGAAAGGCACAATATTCTGAAACACAACCACCAGCTCGCTGCGCTCTGACCGTGGACCCACCAAACTCATCTCACCGCGCAGCACGTTGACCACCTGGGGCAGTTCATCCAGATGCGTTTTGCGCAGAAAGCGTCCGAAACGTGTGACACGTTCATCGTTGCTTGAGGTAACCAGGGCTTCTTTTTCCATATCCGCTTTGTTTTTCATGGTGCGGAACTTGTAAATGGTGTATGGATTGCCGCCAAGACCCAATCTTTCCTGGCGATAAATGATCGGCCCTTTTGAGTCAACCGCAATGATGAGTGCCAGCAAAGGGAACAACAACCCCAACACAATTACCCCGAGCAGAGCCCCAAACAAATCGAGTAATCGTTTAAAAAGCCGATAGAAACCGGTTGCTGTTGGGCGATCCAAAAAAGAGCGAATGACCCAATCCGCCTCAAGCAAGCCGATTGGCACGCGGTTGGTTAACTCCTCATAAGTCTCAGACATCGTGGAGAGGTTGATGCCAGCCTCCTGGGCGAGCAAAATGGTCTGAAACATGCCGTGGTTCATTTGGTTGGTAATTGCCAGGATCATATCCGTGACACCTTGTTTTTTGACCAGATCCAAGATGCTGGTGTGATTACCAATAATTGGGAAGCCATGAATGGTGGTGCCCAGTTTGGACGGGTCATCGTCAATCAACCCAAGTAAATTGAAAGGCTTAGGCTCAAGTTCTTCAATTACTTCCGCCAGGGAAGAACCCGCATTACCCGCGCCAATGACCAGGACGCGGCGCTGATTATTGGCCATGGTGAATAATTTGATATAGACTGCCCGACCCAGCAGGGTTAAAAGCGCGACAAAGATGATAAACAAGCCAACCGCAAGACGCGGGAGGGCAGTGGTAGTAATGGTGAAGTAGATAATTAAGTAGAGGATGGACGCGATGGCAGTTGCCAAACCAACGCTGCGGACCGTGTTCTGAAACTTACTGGATTTTCGCAGGTCGTAGGAATCTACCAACAAGATAACCCAGATGAAGGGTAAAAAGTAAAACCAGAGGGGAATTCGGTTACGCAGAAACTCAATTGAGAACTTGTTGCTCGGGTCAACTAGTGACCACACCAACAGTGCCAGTAAAAGCGCAATGATGCCGGCTATGATGTCACTGAGCACAAGCAAGAATCTTTGTTCCGAAGGAACCAAGCGCCATTTCTGGGCTGGAGCATTTGATGTCATAGCTTTTCCTGCCTTCTAAACCTTTTGTTTTGTCACCAAACCAACCAAAAAACCTGTTCCCCAGGTTAATTGCATGGTGGCAATCGCCAAAGGAACACCAAAAATCATTGGGATGTTCTTCTTATTAATTGCAATCTGTGTGCCAACCATAATGAGAACGAGTAGGTATAGGCCTAAGAGCGCTACTCCAGTCCATAACGCGGGTCGCCATACGGCACCAAGCAGAAAGAGCAGTACCAATCCAGCCACAAAAAGCGGTGGTAATGCCTGGCGAGGGCGCAGCGTCCCGGGATATCGCCTGATCATCTCGGCTTTCCAGAAACCGTAGCGCCAATACTGCCGCGCCAAATCTCTCAGGTTGCGTCGGGCGTAGTAGATTGTGCGAATC
>Ga0116155_10003659_pt1 | contig 10101 bp, 7 predicted proteins | sample AD_UKC032_MetaG_FD_89890 | JGI IMG/M metagenome (GOLD analysis project Ga0116155, IMG submission 89890) | Active sludge microbial communities of municipal wastewater-treating anaerobic digesters from USA - AD_UKC032_MetaG | ecosystem: Engineered > Bioreactor > Anaerobic > Digestate | place: USA... | reverse complement strand
CGCGGCGCTCGATCCAGTCCGAGAGGGCCCGCAGGACGGGGGAGTCGGGGACCTGGAAGGGAAGCTTGGTGATCACGACCATCGAGCAATAGGCACCCGGCAAATCGACCCCTTCGGTAAAGCTGGACAGGCCGAAGATCACGGACGGCTTGCCGGCGTCGATGCGCTTGCAGTGCTCATCGATGATCTCCCTCTTGGATTGTTCGCCCTGCACCAGGCAGCGGCCGCGCAGTGCCGCCGGCAGCCGGCCGGCGACGTCTTCCATCTGGCGCCGACTGGTGAAGAGCACCAACATGCCCTCCGGTCCTTGGTTGCCCAGATCTTCGATCAGGCGATCGGTGAGGGCGGCCGTGTGCTTTTCGTAGTCCTTCGGATTCGGCATGGCCGGGATGTTGATCGTCCCCTGGGTCTCATAGTCGAACGGGGAGGGCAGGTCGACCGTGGTGACGTCGTACGAGGCAAGGCCGGTACGGCGCAGGAAGTCGTCGAAGTTGCCCATGGTCGTCATCGTGGCGCTGGCCAGGACGACGCCGGCGGCCTTTTCCCAGAGCATCCGACGAAGGTAACCCGCGGCCACTACCGGAGAGGCGTTCAGCTGGAAGTCGACGGTCGTCTTGAACTTTACGGCCTCGATCCACTTGGCCACCGGTGGAGCATTGTCGTTGGCGGGCTCCTGCAGGAACAGGGACCAGGTGGTATTCACCTCTTCCAGGCGACCCATGTAGAAGCCCATATCGGCAAGCAGCTTCTCGAACAGGGCCTGCTTGCTGCGATCGGTACCCAGCAGGTCATTCACCGCCTGCTGGCACTCCTCCAGGAGGCCCATGAGGGAATTGGTGAGGTTCTGGATATTGCCGCCGATCTCGTGGAATTCTTCAGGCACGCAGGACTGCTCGAACTCCAGGGTCGGGCGCGGGCATTCGCGGGTGGGCTTCAGCTGGGACAGGCTCGCGAAGTAGCTGTAGGCGTCGCTCAGGTTCTCCTTCAGCTGCTCGGCTTCATCGTGGATCCGTTCGGCCTGGGTCCCGTGGGTCTTCCCAACGGCATCGGAGATGGCGGCGGCCAGGTTGGCCAGCTTTTCGGCGGAGCGGCGCTCGGAATTGACGAAGTGGCTCGAGGCGAAGGACGAAACCGCCTTTTCCGGGAGGTTGTGGGCTTCGTCCAGCATGTAGAAGCATTCCTCCGGCGCCGGCAGGATCTTGCCGCCGCCCATCGCCAGATCGGCCAGCAGCAAGTCATGATTGACGACGATGACGGAGGCCTCCTTCACGCGTTTGCGGGCCTGCATCTGGGCGCAGTTCCGGAAGGACGGGCAGGCGCGATTCAGGCAGCCATGGCGGTCGGTCGTGATGTGCTTCCAGACGTCATCGGTGATGCCAGGGCGGGCGTCGCGGTCGCCATTCCAACGGCCCTCGGCGAATTCAGTGGCCATTGCCTCGATATCCTTGCGGATAGCCTCTGAGTCGGTCTCCTCGCCGGCGCGCTCCTCGCGGCCGAACATGGTGATCTGCTGCATGTCGGCGATCGCCTGGCCCAGCTTGTAGACGCAGACGTAGCGGGTCCGGCCCTTGGCCAGTTCGATGGTGCCGCTCAGGCCGGCTGCGCGCTGGAAGAAGGGGAGGTCCCGGGTGGTGAGCTGTTCCTGCAGGGCAATGGTCGACGAGGAGATCACCAGCTTCTTGGCCTTATGCTTGGACATGACCATGCCGGCCAAGGCATAACCCAAGGACTTCCCAGTTCCCGTGCCCCCTTGGCAACAAAGAATGACCTTACCCGGGTCGGGTTTGGCGGACTTCGATTCGGGGTCAGGACAGTTCGCCAGGGTCTTCGCCACCTCAGCGATCATCAGGCGCTGGGCGGGGCGCGACCGGAAGCCGGGCATTGCCTTGGATATTGCTGCGAGGCGGTCGCGGATCTCTTGTTTGATGGCGTCGGTGAGCATTGGGAAACGTCAATCTGTTGGACTGATTTCAAGGCTACCGATCAGGCCTGGGTGTTTCTTGGAAACTTCGGCTATGTGCAAACTGAGGTTGGAAGTCTAACTCTACGCCAAACGTGATAACCGTCCGTTTTGTGCAAAACATGGTTGAAAGTTTCCGTCAATCTGATACACTGTTTTGTGCAAAACTTGGTTGGGGAACCACATGGTAGAATTGGCAGGCTCGGGCGCATCGCTGGCGGATTTCATCTGGAAAAACGCCGAAGACCTTTGGGGTGATTTCAAGCACACGGATTTCGGCAAGATCATCCTGCCGTTCACGCTGCTGCGCCGTTTGGAATGCGTACTGGAGCCGACCCGCGAAGGTGTCCGCGAAAGCCATGCGGCCTTCAAGGATGCCGGGATCGATATTGATCTAGTGCTTCGCCAGGCAACCCGCTATCCCTTCTACAACACCTCCGAATACGCCCTGGGCAATCTGGGCAGCACCAAGACTCGCCAGAACCTCCAAGACTACATCGCCCACTTCTCGGACAACGCTCGCATCATCTTCGAGCAGTTCGATTTCACGAACACCGTCATTCGTCTCGACAAGGCCGGTGTCCTCTTCAAGATTTGCAAGAATTTCGCCGGTATTGATCTGCACCCGGAGGCAGTGCCGGATCGCGTGATGAGCAACCTCTATGAGCATCTGATCCGCCGTTTTGGTGCTGAGGTCAATGAAGGGGCTGAGGACTTCATGACGCCCCGTGATGTGGTGCATCTGGCGACGGCGTTACTACTTGATCCTGATGATGCCCTGTTCGAGTCGAACCCCGGCCTTATCCGCACCCTGTATGACCCGACGTGCGGCACGGGCGGTTTCCTGACCGATGCCATGAACCATGTTGCCGAGTACGGCAATCGCTTCAAGGTGCCGCCTGTCCTTGTTCCGCACGGGCAAGAGCTTGAGCCGGAGACCCATGCTGTCTGCCTGACCAGCATGTTGCTGCGCACCCTCGAATCCGATCCTGGCCGCGACTTGTCGAAGAACATCCGTCTGGGCAGCACGCTATCCAATGACCAGTTCGCCAACGAGCGCTTCCATTACTGCCTCTCAAATCCTCCCTTCGGCAAGAAGTGGGAAAAAGATTCGGACGCTGTAAATACGGAGCACAAGGAAAAGAAGTACGACGGGCGCTTTGGCCCTGGTCTGCCGCGTATCAATGATGGCTCGATGCTGTTCCTGATGCACCTGGCAGCAAGCTGGAATTGCCTGAGAACGGCGGTGGCCGTGCCGCCATCGTCCTATCAGGGTCGCCGTTGTTCAACGGCGGGGCTGGCTCAGGGGAATCTGAGATTCGTCGTTGGCTGCTGGAAAACGATCTGGTTGAGGCCATCGTGGCGCTGCCTACGGAAATTTTCTTCCGCACCGGTATCGGCACCTATCTCTGGATTTTGTCCAACAAGAAGGATGGACGCAGAGAAAAGCGCGTTCAACTCATCAATGCCACTGGCTTCTGGTCGTCGATCAAGAACGAAGGCAACAAGCGCCGGATCGTTGATGACGAGCAGCGCCGCCAGATCGTCGACATCTATGCCGCCGCCGAGAACAGTGATGTCTCGCGGATGATCGATTACCGCACTTTCGGCTATCGCCGCATCAAGGTGTTGCGCCCGCTGCGCATGTCCTTGGTTGTTGATGACGCTGGCCTGTCCAAGCTGCAAGACGAAAAGGCTTGGCAGAAGCTCTCGCCGGAACATCAGCAAGTTTGGTTGGATGCATTGCGGCAACACATGGGTACTAGCCATCTCTTCGGATGGGCTGAAACCTTTGCCGATGAAACGGTGCGTTCAGCATTGGCTTCTGGCACAGTCATCAAGGCGGGCAAGACCTTCGTCAAGGCACTCACCAACGCCTTCGGCGTGCGCGATCCGCAGGGCGAACCGGTGCTGGATGCTGATGGTGCAGTTGTCTCCGATCCTGAACTGACTGATTACGAGAACGTGCCGCTGACGGAAGACATCCGCGACTATCTGGCTCGTGAAGTTCTGCCGCATCTGCCGGATGCCTACATTGACGAAACCTTCCGCGACGACAAAGACAAGGCCATTGGCCGCGTTGGTTACGAAATCAACTTTAACCGCTTCTTCTACCAGTACGTGCCGCCGCGCAAGCTGCATGACATCGATGCGGAATTGAAGCAGGTTGAGTCGGAAATTGCTGCACTACTGGCAGAGGTTGCGACCGAATGACCATCGAGGCATCCATGATCCTACCCAACGGCGAAGTCGATTCAGTTTCCTTGCCGGAAGGCGAAGAAGCCCGACTGCGCCATCTTCAAGAGATTGTCGGCGGCTGCATTGAGGCGGTTTCCTTGCCTGGCGAGCGCCACATGGTCATCAATGAAAATGGCAAGGATGGCCCACACATGATCAACCACACTGCCACAGCAATCGCCCATGAGGCAGAGGCCATCATGCCCACCGACTACATCGCCGGGGTTGCCGTCATTCTTCCTGCCGAGGTGCTGCAATGACCAAAAAGCCCGCCCAGAACAGCATTGTCCGTTCATCGGCAGCGGAATACCTGACCTTTGTCGCAGCCAGCGGCCAAGGGAATGTTGAGGCTATTTACGCTGATGAGAACGTCTGGCTAACCCAGAAAATGATGGCGTTGCTCTACGATGTTGAGGTCAATACCATCAACTATCATCTGAAGAAGGTGTTTTCGGACGGCGAGCTTCAGGAGAATTCAGTTATTCGAAATTTTCGAATAACTGCCGCAGACGGCAAGAGCTACGACACCAAGCACTACAACCTGAAAGCTATCGTCGCTGTTGGCTACAAGGTCAACTCCGAACGCGCCGTTCAGTTCCGGAAATGGGCGACCACCATCGTTGAATCCTTCACCATCAAGGGTTTTGCAATGGATGATGAGCGCTTGAAGAACGACGGATCAGTGCTCACCAAGCAGTATTTTGAAGAGCAGTTGCAGCGCATCCGAGAAATCCGGCTGTCCGAGCGCAAGTTCTACCAGAAGATCACCGATATCTACGCCACTGCGATCGACTACGACGGCAAGGCTCAAGCCACACAACGTTTCTTCTCCACGGTGCAAAACAAACTCCATTGGGCTATTCACGGACAGACAGCGGCAGAGGTTATTGTCAGCCGTGCCGATGCGGCAAAGGACAACATGGGGCTGACAACCTGGAAGGATGCCCCTAACGGCAAAATCCAGAAGTTCGACGTGGCGGTTGCCAAGAATTACCTCTCCGAAAGCGAGATGGCGCAGTTGCAGCGTTTGGTGGCTGCCTATCTGGACGTGGCCGAGGATATGGCAATCCGCCAAATCCCAATGACCATGCAGGACTGGGAAACGCGGCTGAATCGGTTTATCGAAGCGACTGACCGGGCCGTGTTGCAGGACGCTGGCAAAGTCTCAATGGAAATTGCCAAGGCACATGCCGAGAGCGAATTCGAGAAATATCGGGTTATCCAGGATCGCCGGTACGAGTCCGATTTTGACCGCTTGTTGCGTGGTGAGACTACGGACGAAGGGAGTCACGAATGAGCCACTACAAGCCTTACCCGGCCTATCGGGATTCCGGCGTGGAATGGATTGGGCAGGTGCCGGAGCATTGGGTAGAGTGTTCGTTGAAACACGCTTTGGCCGAGATGGGTTCTGGAGGCACTCCTGATACGGATAATCCAGATTATTGGTGTAACAAAATCAATGGAACTCCGTGGATTGCGATTTCAGATATGTCATCGACAGAATTTGTGGATGATTGCCAGAAAGCCGTTACTCAGGCGGGGATTGAAAGCAAACGACTGAAAGTATTCCCGCAAGGAACACTGTTGTTTTCGATGTATGCAAGCTTGGGGCACGTCGCAGAACTTGGCATGGCTGCGACAACCAATCAGGCGATACTTGCCCTGCTTCCTGCGTCCGGAATAAACCAACGGTTTCTTAAAAGGTGGCTCCAATCTCTACAGCCTTATTTGGTAGTCGACGCCAATAATGCCACCCAAGATAATTTGAACGCTGAAAAGGTCAGAAATCTGCCCTTCGTCAAAGCTCCTTTGATTGAGCAGCAACGCATCGCCACTCAAGTCGACTCGGAAGTTGTACGCATCGACGCCCTGATCACCAAGAAAACCCGCTTCATCGAACTCCTGAAGGAAAAGCGGCATGCTCTCATCGATCACGCTGTCACCAAGGGTCTAAATTCCGAAGCGCCGATTCGGAATTCAGAGGTTGAGTGGCTTGGCGAGATTCCGGCGCATTGGGAAGTGCGGCGCATGGCGAGCATCTTCCGTGAGGCCATTCGTCCGGGCGATCAGTCATTGCCCATCCTTTCCATCTCGATTCACGACGGCATCACGGATGAAGAGGTGGCTGCTGAAGATCGGGATCGCCGTGTCTCGCAGATCGAAGACCGCACAAAGTACAAGCGAGTTGCACCGAATGACCTGGCCTACAACATGATGCGTGCCTGGCAAGGAGCGTTCGGCGCAGTCACCGTGGATGGCTTGGTCAGCCCGGCCTATGTCGTTGCCGAGCCGATGATTGAATTCCGCACGGCCTATATCGAGAACCTGCTGCGCACGCCGATGGCGATTGAAGAAATGCGCCGCTACTCACGGGGTATCGCCGATTTCCGGATGCGCCTGTACTGGGATTACTTCCGTGACCTGAAGGTATGCCTCCCGCCGCTGGAAGAGCAGGACAAGATTCTCGATCTGATCACCCGCGAAACCTCGCGGATTGATCGCCTCACCAAAAAGACCCAGCGCAGCATCGATCTGCTGAAAGAGCGCCGCGCTGCCTTCATTACCGCTGCCGTCACCGGCCAAATCGATCTTCGGGAGTCCGCATGAGCGACACCGCACACCAAGAAAAACACTTCGAGAACTACATCGTTTCCAAGCTGGAGGCGCAAGGCTGGAAGGTTGGCGAAACGACGAAGTACGACACCGAACGGGCGTTGTATGCCGACGACCTGATCGCTTGGCTGGAAGCCTCCGGCCAAGGCGAGAAATGGGCCAAACTCAAGAAGGACAACGGCGACCGTGCCCTTGAGGTGCTGATGGATCGGCTGGCCAAGGCACTGGAAACGCACGGTACGGTTCAGGTGCTACGCCAAGGCTTCTCCATTGCCGGGTGCGGCCACATCGATCTTTCGGAAGCCGCGCCGGAGGACAAGCGCAACGCTGACGTGCTCAAGCGCTACGCCGCCAATATCCTGCGCGTAGTGCCGCAGCTTCAGTACCATCCGTCGCGCAAGCTGGCGATTGATCTGGTGCTGTTTATCAACGGCATTCCGGTGGCAACCGTCGAACTCAAAACCGACTTCACCCAGTCGGCAGAAGCGGCTATGGATCAGTACCGCACTGACCGGCTGCCCTACGATCCCAAGACCAAACGCCGCGAGCCGCTGCTGACCTTTAAGCGGGGTGCGGTCGTCCATTTCGCCATGTCGGATTCTGAAATCCAGATGGCGACGAAGCTCGATGGCGACAACACCTTCTTCCTGCCGTTCAACAAGGGCAACGATGGCCATGCTGGCAACCCGGAAGGCGAGTTGAAGGCCGATGGAACCCGTGAGTACCCGGTGGCCTACTTCTGGGAGGCAGTCTGCCAGCCGGATGCCTGGCTGCGCGTCTTCCACAGCTTCGTCTATGTCGAGAAAAAGAATGTCGTCGACCTGAAAGGCAACTGGTCGAAGAAGGAAACACTGATCTTTCCACGTTTCCACCAGTGGTCTGCCGTCAACGAGATGATCTCCGATGCCAAGCAGAACGGCCCCGGCATGGTCTATCTGGCCGACCACAGCGCCGGTTCGGGCAAGACCAGCACGATTTCATGGACGGCCCATGACCTCGTGAAGTTGCGCAGTGACAACGGCGACTCGATCTTCAGCAGCGTCATCATCGTGACTGACCGGAATGTGCTGGACGGCCAGCTTCAGGATGCCGTGAAGCAGATCGACCATCAGTTCGGCGTCATTGCGGCAATCGACCGCCAGAAGTCCTCGAAATCGAAGAGTCAGCAACTGGCCGATGCCCTGTTGGCCGAAACGCCCATCATCGTCGTGACCATCCAGACCTTCCCGTATGCGATGGAAGCCATCGTGACCGACAAGACCCTCAAGGGTAAGAGCTTCGCAGTCATCATCGACGAGGCGCACAACTCTCAAACCGGCACCACGGCAGCCAAGCTCCAGACGGCGCTGGCCATGAGCGGCCAAGGCAAGATGGCTTCGCTGACCGTTGAGGAACTGCTGGAGCAGCTTCAGAAGTCGCGAGCCCGTCCGGACAACATCAGCTACTTCGCTTTCACCGGAACCCCAAAGCACTCCACGTTGATGCTGTTTGGCCGCGTCCCAGACCCCTCGCAGCCGCCATCGAAGGACAATCTGCCGGAAGCCTTCCACAAGTACAAAATGCGGCAGGCCATCGAGGAAGGCTTCATCCTGGATGTCCTCAAAGGCTACGTTCCCTACAAGACCGCTTTCAACCTTGCCAAACAAATCGAGGACAACAAGCGTGTGAGCGGCAAGGCCGCAAAACGAGCTTTGGCGCAATGGATGTCACTGCACCCGACAAACGTCACGCAGAAGGTGCAGTTCATCATCGAGCACTTCAGCAAGAACGTGGCGCACCGGCTGGATGGTAAGGCCAAAGCAATGGTTATCACCAGTTCCCGACCTGCTGCTATCCGCTACAAGAAAGCCTTTGACCGCTATATTGCACAGCACGCTGAATATGGTTACATCCATTCGCTGATCGCCTTCTCGGGCAAGGTGACTGGCAAGCAGGTGATGCATGGCGACGATGAGCAATTCAAGGATGATGTCTTCGTCGTCGATGAGGCCGAGGAATTCACCGAGGAAAGCATGAATCCGGAGGTGAAGGGTCAGGATTTGCGCCTCGCCTTTGATCGCCCGGAGTATCGCGTGATGCTGGTGGCAGACAAGTTCCAGACCGGCTTCGACCAGCCCAAACTGGTAGCCCAGTATGTCGACAAGAAGATCGCCAACGATGTCGAAATCGTTCAGACCTTCTCCCGTCTCAACCGGATGGCACCGGGCAAGGATGAAGTCTTCATCATCGACTTCGTAAATGACCCAGAGAACGTTCGCCGGGCCTTTGCCATGTACGACGATGGGGCGCAGATTGACGACGTGCAAGACCTGAATGTGGTCTATGAGATCAAGGAGCAGCTTGACGGCCAAGGTTTGTATGAAGCCTCAGATCTGGAAGCCTTCAAGGAAGCCCGGTTCAAGACCATTCGTGACATCACGCACGCCCAGGAGCCGCAGCACAAGGCGCTCTACACCGCGACCGATGGCCCCAAGCGCCTCTTCGAGCAACGACTGAAGATGCTGCGCGAAGCCATTGCGACTTGGGAGGCTGCTTTCGATAAGGCGCACAGCCAAGGCGATCAGGCAGGCATGAAGTCGGCAGACCATCACCGGCAAGAACATGCCGAGCAGATCAAGACGTTGATGGCGTTCAAGGCTGGCCTTGGCCGTTTCTGCCGTACCTATGCCTATGTGGCCCAGTTAATCGATTTCGGCGATCCGGAACTGGAGAATTTCGCCGCTTTCGCCAAGTTGCTGCAAAAGCGCCTCGCTGGCGAAACGCCCGAGAGCGTGGATTTGAAGGGATTGGTGCTGACCGGCTTTGACATCAAGGGCAAGGACGATGTACCCGGCGAAGAAGGCGAAACCCCCGTACTCAAGCCCATCGGGCCGGGCGGTGGCAGTGGTGCAGGTGATGCACCTCGGTTCCTTATGGAAATCATCGACAAACTTAATCACTTGTTTGGTGAGGCGACTCCGCTTCGTGACCAAGCTGCTTTCGTGAATCAGATTGCTTCCATCGCTCGTGAGAACGACGTGGTGATGGCGCAGGTTGAAAGCAATACGCGAGATCAGGCGATGAAGGGCAACCTGCCGGGTGCTGTTCAGCAAGGCGTGGTTCGCGCCCTGACCAGCCATCAGAAGCTCGCTACGCTGGTACTGAAGTCGGATCGGCAAGCGATGTCCGCGCTGACCGATGTGATTTACGAACTGATCAGCCAGCAGCGGAACATTGACCTGGACAGCGCCAGTGATTGATCTCCTGAACCTCCCCGGCGTCAAGCCGGTGGATTACTTCTCGCAGAATCG
>Ga0116155_10003656_pt1 | contig 10105 bp, 7 predicted proteins | sample AD_UKC032_MetaG_FD_89890 | JGI IMG/M metagenome (GOLD analysis project Ga0116155, IMG submission 89890) | Active sludge microbial communities of municipal wastewater-treating anaerobic digesters from USA - AD_UKC032_MetaG | ecosystem: Engineered > Bioreactor > Anaerobic > Digestate | place: USA... | reverse complement strand
TAATTGCTATAGTCTTACACAAAACATCAGATACTTGGTTAAATCCAATAATAAAATATTTTAATATTCTTTGGTATAAATTTAAATGTTTTTATTATAATTGCGAACCATTAAAGAACATCAAATCTGAAAAAGATTTGGCTAAACGCCACAGAATTAAAATATTATGGACGGAAACGATAAAATCTGATTCTTTTTATTATGATCTTAAAAAACTTAATCCTGATATTATTGTATTAGGTGGTGGGTGGCATGAATTAATACCGGAAAGGGTTTTTTTATTTCCTCACCTTGGATGCCTAAACACTCATCCTTCTCTTCTTCCTGAATTCAGAGGGACATCAATTACAAGATGGCAGTTATTGTTTGGTTTAGAAAAAACAGGTTCAACAATACATTATGTTGATGAAAATTTTGACACAGGAGGAATACTTGCACAAGCATCTTTTGTTATTCCTGATAATGCGACGCCTCAATATTTATTTAAATTATTAGGTAATATTGGTGCAGACCTTATTGTTCCTTTACTGAAAAAATTTGAAGAGGAGGGCAGACAGCCATCAATAAATTTATCGCATAACAGTAAATATAGTAATTATTACAGCCGTTGGGTATGGTCTTTAAATAGCTTGAAAATTAATTGGATGAATAATTTTCATTCAATTCATTTCCATGTTCTAGCCAATACCCAGGAAAGTTATGAATATTTAGGTCCATATTTTACATATAATAATCACAGGTACTTTTTAAGGAAGACAAAATTATTCTCCATAAAAGAACATGGTAGCTTGTTAAAACATTCTCCTAATAATTATGAAAGAAAAATTATCGTAATTGAAATTGGACCACAAGGAGAGATTTTTTTATATCGAAAAGATGAGGATTATATTTTAGTCCTCTGTCAAATACAAAAATTTGATAGATTGTACAAAATTCGTAGAGCTTATTCAGCAAATAAAATATTGAAGCTTAAAATTTGTGATCACTTACATTTTGAGGAATATTTTAATGAAAAAAATTAGTGATTCACAAGAAATAATATTTCGTGAGTTGTACAATAAACATAAAGGTACGCCAATGGCGGTGAGTTCAGAATCTTATGCGCATAAACAATTAAGATATGAACATATATGCGGGATTTTTGAGAATGAAAAAAACATTACTATTCATGATGTTGGAATGGGAATTGCTGATATGAATGAATATATCTTAAAGCACTATCCCGAAAATAATATCATCTATAGTGGATCAGATATTTTGAAAGAGTATGTAATCGAGTCATCAAAAAGATTTCCAAAACATGTCTTTTATCATAGAGATATTACTGAATCTGATTGTTCCGACAGGTATGATTATGTAATCATGAGTGGTGTTTTTCATCAGCGTAGAGATGCAAGTATTAAAGATTGGGAAAAGTATTTACAAAAAATATTATTAAATGCATTTGCAATGTGCAAAAAAGGCATTGCTTTTAATGCAATAACTCCATTTGTGGATTTCTATCAATTGGATGTTTATTATTGTAATTTACCAAAACTATTAAATTTTATTAATGATGAATTAAGCAGATTTTTTCTTATTAAACATAATTACGCATTATTCGAATTTACTGTTTATGTATATAAAGAAAGCATTATTTTAAATCGCTATCCTCAAGAAGAATTTAAAAAATATTTTAAAGTTAATTATCCCTAAAGAAAATGAATATAATAATCACATCGGCCGGCAGACGAAGTTATATTGTTAAATATTTTCAAGATGCTCTTGCAGGCGATGGTTTAGTGCATGCCGGTAATTCAGAGTTATCTGCGGCACTTCTGGCGGCCGATAAATATGTGCTTACCCCTCTAATTTATGATTCAGAGTATATTGATTTTCTTATCAATTATTGTAAAAGTAATGAAATAACTGCCATATTATCACTTTTTGATGTTGATTTGCCGGTGCTGGCAATGGCACGTGAAAGATTTATTGCAGAATCAATTTTCCCGATTGTTTCCGCCTATAATGTCATAGCAATATGTAATGACAAATGGGAAACGTATAAATTCCTAATTAGTAATAATTTCAAATCCCCGGCCACTTACATCGATTTATATGATGTAATGAATGATATTAGCGATGGTGTTGTCCAATATCCCGTTATTCTAAAGCCAAGGTGGGGCATGGGTTCTGTAGGCATATCAACCGCCGATAATGCGGAAGAATTACAAATCTTATATAGAAAATTAAAGAATGATATTTTTAAAACATATTTGAAATATGAATCACAAGAGGATCCTGATAAATCAATAATAATACAGGAAATGATTCTGGGTGATGAATATGGCCTTGACGTTATTAATGACTTGAATCAAAAATATGTGTGTACTTTCGTTAAAAGAAAGATTGCCATGAGGTCCGGCGAAACAGATTCTGCTATAACTGTAAATAATTCACCATTAGAAAACGCCGGGGCAATGCTTGGGGAAAAATTAGGTCATATAGGCAATTTAGATGTTGATTGCTTTATTGTCGACAATAAGCCTTACATACTTGAAATGAACTGTCGATTTGGCGGTGGGTATCCGTTCTCGCATATGGCGGGCGCGAACATACCTCTCGCCATTATTCATTGGCTGAATAAGAAGATACCTCCTGATCATATTTTAAAAATTAAAGCCGGCGTTTTAGGTGTTAAAGATATAACTCCAATAGTTTTGAAGCAAGAAATTTCTTAATAGTGATTAATTGGAGATGTGATTGATAAATATGTTAATTACTTTTTAACGAATATGAATGTCGATCTCGAGGATTATATCTGTTATAATGCCAGCGGGTCGGGGTTGTTTATAAATTCATAGATGTAAAATGAATATTTGGCCATTTCTATTTTTTATTATATCGTCTTATTATAACTTAATTTTGATTGATGATTAATTATTTAAGGCTGGCAAGGGAAAAGTAAGTGTACTTAAGGACAGAACAGGAAATAATGAACAGCTGGTTAATGAACGGTGATCCGTTGGTCAGTGTCTGCTGTATCACCTATACCCATGAGAAATTCATTTGTGATGCGATTGAAGGTTTTCTCATGCAGAAAACGGATTTTCCTTTTGAAATAATAATCCATGATGACGCATCAACCGACAGGACTGCAGATATAATCAGAAAATATGAAGAGCAGTATCCAGATATTATTAAGACAATTTGCCAGACTCATAATCAATATTCACAAGGGAAAAAACCAATGGCCGAATTTGTGTTCCCCATGGCGAGGGGGAAATATCTGGCACTTTGTGAAGGGGATGATTACTGGATTGATCCATTAAAGTTGCAGAAGCAGGTTGATTTTTTAGAATCCAATGATGACTATGTAATTTGTTGCCACGATGCAAAAGTATTGAACATGAATACCAGTGTATTATTAGAAACATATAGCAATAAACCAACAGAAGAAAAAGAAATATATTATATTAATGATTTTATCGAAAATCCAACCAATTTTATTCCTACCGCATCAATAATGTTTAGAAAAGAAGATTATAAATATTTTCAGTCTGATAATAAATTAAAGCTCGGAGATATTTTTTTAATTGTTTCCCTGGCACATAATTCCAAAAGACAAAAAATAAAGTTAATGAAGGATGTAATGTCTGTTTACCGTATACATGAAGAAGGAGTGTATATGGGCATGAATAATGTTCAAAAAAACATGACAAGCATTCTATCGCGTTTGAAAATTAGTAATATATTCCCTGAATATGGTGAAAATTTTTATTTTTGGCTGGAAAATAGAATAAATACTATTGTTGATAATAATGATAAACTTGCAACTCGAGTGAAGCAGAAGGATGAACAGATGAATCAGAAGGTTGAGCAGATGAATCAGAAGGTTGAGCAGATAAAGCAGAAGGATGAACAGATAAAGCAGAAGGATGAACAGATAAAGCAGAAGGATGAACAGATAAAGCAGAAGGTTGAGCAGATAAAGCAGAAGGTTGAGCAGATGAATCAGAAGGTTGAGCAGATGAATCAGAAGGTTGAGCAGATGAATCAGAAGGATGAACAGATAAATCAGAAGGATGAACAGATAAAGCAGAAGGATGAACAGATAAAGCAGAAGGATGAACAGATAAAGCAGAAGGATGAACAGATAAAGCAGAAGGATGAACAGATAAAGAATGTAATAGCAATTATTAATTCTAAGGATCAGGTTATTGACTCATTAAAAAATTCTTATACTTGGAGATTGGGAAGAGTTGTCACATTGTTGCCGGAGAAAATAGTAAATAACATAAAAAAATATTATAATAAAGAAAAAATATTTTTGAAATCAGCTTTAAAAAAAAGAAAAAAAAATAAACAAAAAAAAATGATATTAAAGGCTCTGAATAAGGGTTACCTGAATATAGATAAGAAATTTTTTAATGATAATATGCAACTTCATTATGAATTATCATTAAGAAACCATCGATTGATAGATTGGGAAAAACAGCAAAGACAAAGTAAGAATCGTGATAAAAATAAAGTATCAATTATAATTCCAATATATGGACAGCCGGAATTAACAAAAAAATGTTTAGAATCTATTTATAATACACCTGCCGGTACTGAGTTTGAGGTTATTGTTGTAGACAATGGAAGTGACCAAAATACTAAAAATATAATTAGAGATCCTGAATTTAAAAAGAAAACTAATTTTAAAGTCATTACCAATAAAAGAAATTTAAATTTTGCTTTAGGATGCAACATTGGTTTTTCTTTTTCAATTGGTTATATTGTGGTTTTTTTAAACAACGATACAATTGTAACGGAAAATTGGTTAATAAATCTTATCAAGCCATTATTAATGGATAATGAAATCGTAGCTACCCAGCCTAAATTGATCTATCCAGATAATACAATTCAGTCTGTAGGAATTGTTTTTTCTGATTATTCCTGTATTGGTTATAATATCTACCAGGGATTTCCGAGTGATGAAATTAATACAAGTTATGACCGGAACTTTAAAGCGCTCTGTGGTGCCTGTATGGCAGTTAAAGCAAAAGATTTTGCAGATAATTATGGATTTGATTCAATATTTATAAATGGTCAGGAAGATATTGATTTTTGTTTGCGCCTGGTAAGAAGTACTAATAAAAAATTACTTTATACTTCTTCAGCAAAAGTATATCATTTTGAAAGCAAAACATCAGGCAGGGGAAAATATATTTTCAATAATAGGAAATTATTTAAGGAAAGATGGGAAAATCAGATAATTGCAGATGATTTCAATTATTATAATGAAGATCATTACAAAATAATTAATAATGAAACCAGGGATGATGAGAATACAATAAAAAATAGTATTGCTATATATATTCCCATATTAGAAAAAACAAACAACTAAGGATTTAATTAGAAATGGTTTATTATAAATCATATAGTGATTTATGTAGAGATATTATTAATAATATCTATAAAATTAATACAAATGTAGATTTGATTGTCGGAAATCCAAGAAGTGGCATGCTTCCCGCGGTGATCATAGGATTGCTAATGAATAAACCGGTTGCAGATATTGATTCATATCTTTCCGGTAAAATATGGGGAAGCGGGCTAAGAGGTAAGGAGCAAAATTTTAACTGGGAGAAAATTAAAAAAGTAATAATAATAGAAGATTCTGTAAATTCAGGCGCTGCATTAACTGATGTTAGACACAGAGTATCTCAATGCAATATAATAGAATCTCATCAAATATTATATGGGTGTGTATATATTGTGCCAGGTAGAGAAAAGTTGGTGGATATTTTTTTTGAGGTAGTGCCTCAACTCCGTTTTTTTGAATGGAATTTGATGCATCACCCCAGACTTAATAATGCCTGTGTGGATATAGATGGGGTGATTTGTCATGACCCAACAGAAGAAGAGAATGATGATGGTCCAAGATATCTCGATTTCTTAAACAATGCAAAACCTATCCATATCCCAACAGTTCCAGTGTCATGCTTTGTTACTTCCAGGTTGGAAAAATATAGAAAAGAAACAGAGGGTTGGTTGGAAAAATATAACATACAATATGGCGAAGTGATTATGCTTAATTTACCCAGCAAGGAGGAACGAATCAGGCAAAAGGCTCACGGTCGGTTTAAAGCTGAAGTTTATCAGAACAGATCCGAGACGCTTTTTATAGAGAGTAATCCTGGGCAGGCAGAGGAAATTTTTCAAAAAACAGGTAAAGATGTTCTTTGTCTTGGTAATGGCAAATCATTAGGTATTAGAAATATTGATGCTGAGATGCATAACTACATTGTTGAATTAAAAAAAAAGGATGAAATAATTAACAGATTATATAAAAGCAGGACATACCGTATAGGAAAGATGATTATTATGCCGGTTCAAATATTAAGAGATATCTTAATAATGGCAAAATTGCGTTATTTGAAGTGGATAAACCATGAAAAAAATAAATAAAAAAAAAGTCTCTAGATAATCGTATTAGTTTTATTCATGGAGATGCTTTAAAAATTGTTAAAGAAAGAGAATTGTATGATTTAGTTCATTGGAATAATTCATTACACCATATGCTTGATTCGGAGAAAGCAGTTGAGTGGAGCAAAAATATACTTAAACCTGGCGGTTTTTTTTATATGGATGATTATATCGGTGCATCACGATTTCAATTTTCAGATGAACAATTAGAAATAGCATCAAACATTCGACAAGCATTTTATAATACCAAGTATTTGATTGATCCGAAAGAAACTGATGTTTATTTGCCATCTAAAATGAATAGAATCAATGAAAATAAATTGATTGAATTAGATCCTTCTGAGGCAGCTGATTCTGGGCGGATTATTTCTGCAATTAATAAATATTTTAATAATGCGAATATTATTTACACAGGAGGGGTTGTATATCACTTGGCTTTAAATGATATTATTAATAATTTTGATGAACAAAGCGATAAACATCTATTGGATATTCTTTTAATTATTGACGAGTTATGTATAAAACTAAATCTTACCCATTACGGTATTTGTCTTGCACAAAAAGAAATGAATTCAACACAAGATATGAAAAACTAGTTCTATCGAATTAGTCGTTGATTAATCTCTTGGGATTAATTCCCATAGCTTGCTGTAGGGTGATTCATTAAAGACAGCTGAAATTGTTATAGGTGGTAAAAGATGATAAAACTATTCTTGAAATTACTGCCCCAATCAGTGAAAAGAAAACTTTCTGATGAAATAAAAAAAAAAGACGAAATCTCAAATTGTAATTCAACATTGCAAATGAAATTAAATGTGAATGTAGTTTATTGTTGTATCTGCAAACAAAGAAGTCCCATGTTTTTACCTTTTAATTTTAGGCATTTTGTGATATGCCCGGTTTGCGGTTCTTTTGAGCGGCATCGTATGGTATGGTACTATTTAACTAATTATACAAAAATATTAAAAAATGAAATTAATCTATTACACTTTGCACCTGAAACTGTTTTTTATAATACATTTAAAAAAATGAAGATTAATTATTTTCCAGTAGATTTTGAGCCAAAAGGATATGGAGATGATTGTAAAAAAATGGATGCAACGGATATCAAACACCCTGATTCTTTTTTTGATATAATCATCGCGAATCATTTATTGGAGCATGTTCCAGATGACAAAAAAGCCATGAGTGAATTTTATAGAGTATTAACTCCTCTGGGTTTTGCTGTAATTACAATACCAATTAAAAAAGATTTACAAAAAACGTATGAAGATTTTAATATAACAGATCCGCAAGAAAGAGAGAAAGCTTTCGGGCAATATGATCATGTGAGATGGTATGGCTCAGATTTTATAGAGAGATTAATGGAAGTAGGTTTTAAGGTTGAGATGATTAATTTTACTGAAATACTTAATTCTCAGGAAAGATTTAAACATGGTTTTTCAGATGAGATAATATATATTTGTAAAAAATAAAAGACCTTCCCGTATTATCAAGACATAGGATTTTTTAAAATGTGGAAATACTTTGAAACAATTAAAAAAGTTGTTTTTTTTCCTAGTAATTATCGTTTGGTTCCCCTGGAAAGTAAACCCCTGGAAAGCAAACCCCTGGAAAGCAAACCCCTAGAAAGTAAACCTGTTGAAGAAGTTGAACGATCAGTTAAATCATTTTTATGGTTAAATAGAGAAAGAAGTAATAAAAACTATTCTTATAAAAATAAACTTCCAATATCTGTTATTATGCCAACTATTAAATCTAGAAGTCGTTTTACAGGTGATTTTGTAATTCCAATGCTTAAATTAAATAACCCAGCGGAGATAATTATTGTTGACGATGAGGATTTAGGCGTTCAGGAAAAGCGAAATAAAGGTGCAAGTAAGGCTACTCAGGAATATATGTTTTTCTGTGATGATGATACTTTATTGCCGCAAAATCATCTGGCTATATTATTTAAAGTCCTTGAAGAGAATAAAGATTGTGATTATGCATATACTGATTATCAGGCTATAGTCATGGATCCATCAACTCATGCTAGAAAAAATAATTATTACCATAGGGCTTCTGATTTTAATCTGGAGTTATTAAAGCAGGGAAACTATGTCGATACTTCGTCTTTATTGCGGAGAAACAAATTCCCCGGTTTTGATCCAGAAATAAAACGATTACAAGATTGGGATTTGTGGCTGACCATATCTTTGAAAGGTAGTAAAGGAATTTATGTAAAGGAAACAGGAATTATTAAATATTATTTGGATGAAGGTATTACTTCTATTAAAAATGATCTCAATATGGCCACTGCAGCCGTATATAAAAAGCATAAAATATGAGACTGTAAAAAGATTTGTGTGAATAGCTATATCAATATTTAATATACAAGGAGCATGATATGGCTATGGATAAAGATTAAATTTTCAAAGAATTACTCAAAGACGTAGATTTCAAGAAGCGGCTACGTCCAGATATGGACCGCTGCAATCGCATATCTTATTATGGAATATCTGCGATTTTGTTCCCGTTCAGCCTTGTCATTGATTGATGTATTCAGGATTCTTGGAGCAAATATTTTATCAGACAGGTCAATCGATGATTTGCTTTGCAGAAAAACACGGGCGCATCGGAAAAGATTACTTTCCCTTGATTTACAGCTTGATCTGGGATTTTAAATGTATGGGACAGCAGTGATATTATTTCTCAATAATTGAATTGATATAACAATTTATTTTAAATTCATCCAAAAATTTGCACACATAAATTTTAAGAAAAAGTACAATGATGGGGAATTTGTCTATGCGGCAACTGGAGGAGGAGATGAAAGAACAAGTGATTTTTATGGGGAGGCACTTATCCCACAAAAATATATAGAAAATAATTGGACAAAACGATTTACACTCTGTGATTTTTTTTATGACACTAATAGACTACCACAGGCTTTTTTCGCTCTAAAAAAAAATGAGCAAAAATATAATACTTAAAAATGCATTTTGACTCAATGAATTTTAAAGAGTGAATACATTCAGGGAAAAAGTATTTTGTTTTTTTGAAGTTTTACAAAGTTATTAATGAAAAGGTAGAAATAATCCTTTAAAATAAAAACCATTATTATCAAAAAGTTCGTTTTGTCCGATCATTATTGACTTGAAATGGGTATGATTACAGTTAGTCATGCTACATAAAACACGGAATATCTTTTTTACTCATTAAATTATTCAGAAAAATTTCATTAAAGAAGTAAAGGTCATGATTGGACTGCGATGAAACTTAGGGATGATGGAAATATTTATTAACTTTAGATTATATGACTACACCAAAAGTTTTTATAATTATCCTTAACTGGAATGGGAAAGAGGATACGATCGAATGTATAGAGTCGGTTAAGCTTCTTCGCTATCCGAATTTTGAAATTGTCATTGTTGATAATGGTTCAACTGATTCCTCTGAAGATGTTATTAAAAATAAATATCCATATATTAAATTAATTCAAACAGGTGATAACCTTGGATATGCTGAAGGAAATAATATTGGTATACGCTATGCGATGGAAAAGGATGCTGATTATGTTTTTTTGCTGAATAATGACACGATAGTTGAAAAGGATGCACTTGACAATCTAGTCGATTATGCAGAGAAAAAAAGTATGATAGGGATTGTT
>Ga0116155_10003654_pt1 | contig 10112 bp, 9 predicted proteins | sample AD_UKC032_MetaG_FD_89890 | JGI IMG/M metagenome (GOLD analysis project Ga0116155, IMG submission 89890) | Active sludge microbial communities of municipal wastewater-treating anaerobic digesters from USA - AD_UKC032_MetaG | ecosystem: Engineered > Bioreactor > Anaerobic > Digestate | place: USA... | reverse complement strand
TTTATGCCTCCTCAAATTATCGTTACGATTTGTTCGAAATGGGTGAAAATGTGAACTTTGGCGCAGAAATTATTCCTCCGAAAGAATTAAATAACAGTACGCTTGCTGCCCGTTTAAATTTCGAATTCCCTGCTGCTGGCTGGTCGGTTTCTTATTTCAATGGTTTCGATCCTTACCATGGATTCGATGTTCAGTCGGTCGATTGGACATCCGGAATGCCTTTACTTACGAATGTTTCCACTCCGTACCGTAAAACGACCCTGGGTGCCGATGTTGCCATTCCACTCGGGAACTGGATATTTCGGGCTGAAGCGGCTTACAATACAACTAAAAATCCGGATTCGAACATGTTTATCCCGTTATCGGACGTAGGCTATGTGGCTGCCATTGAAACAAATATAGCAGGCGTAACACTGATTGGACAGTATATAGGAAAATATACCCCGGACTTTTTTGATTTACCATTGCCTGTGCTTTCAAATCCAATGGATCCGATGGCGCAATTTCAGTATGCAAATCAGATGATTGATTACGAAAACAGACTTTTTAACCGAAAAATTTTCTATCAGCAGGAGAAAACAAATCATGCTGTTTCGCTCACTTTATCCAAATCTTTTGGTTACGATGCCTGGAATGCCGAATTGACAAACTATTACAATTTCACTTCCAACGAAATGATATTGCGGCCTAAGTTATCGTGGAAAATAACCGATGCATTGACTTCGGCCATTGGTGTAAATTATATGCAGGGCGATTCAAAATCACTCTTTGGCTATTCGTCGAAAGTGATGAACGGAGGTTTTCTGGAATTAAAAGTCACATTTTGATAAGATTAAGAAATTAAGAAATTGAGAAAATAAGAAATTAGAATATTACCATTCATATTATGAAACCTAAAAAACATAATCAGGAATTTGGAGATTTAATTCCCTCATCGGGAGTGAAAAGGAGTTTCAAAAAAACGATGTTTATTATTCGTTATCGCTGGTGGATTATTTCACTAACTTTACTGTGTGTTGCTCTGTCCATTATTCCTTTATTCAATATCCGCATAAATTCGGATCTGGAATCGTATTTGCCGGACACAATGCAGTCGAAACAAAGCAGCAAGTTGATAAGCGATGTGTTTGGAAACGAAGAGCCGGTTCTGATTATTTTAGAAAGTGCTGATATTCTACATCCTGCAACATTACAACGCATTGAAAATCTGAGCAATGCTTTTTCAAAACAACAGGAATTTAAACGGGTTTATACTTTATTCGATACCAAAAATATCCGTTCGGAAGATGGAGCAATGATTATTGAACCTGTAATTGGTAAAATACCGCATACAAACTCTGAAATTGAAAAACTGCGCAATGAGATTAAAGCCAATGATCTTGCCTACAAATTGGTGGTCTCGGCCGATTTCAGGTACACACTTCTAATTCTTAGTTCGGATAAAACGCTGAATGATTCGGAATTAATGACCAAAATACAGCAGACGCTTGATCAGTTTCCGGGTGCAGAGAAAGTGAGCATTACGGGTCAACCTTACCTCAGAGACGATGCCAATAAAAAAATTAGCCGCGATTTATTGGTGTTACTTCCGCTCGGACTTTTAATCATGTTTTTGGTCCTTTGGGTTTCGTTTCGCGAACTAAAGGGTGTTCTTTTGCCATTTTCGGTGGTGGTTTTTTCCATCATTGTTTGCATGGGTTTAATTCCGGCTTTCGGGTGGGAACTCAGCCTGATAGGTGTTTTGATACCGATTATGATGATTGCCATTGCCAATAATTACGGGGTGTATTTTATTGCCCGATACCAGGATTTGAATGCAAATGAACCCGAACTCAGCATGAAAAAGATAGTACAATTATGTGTGTCTTATTTGGTTACACCTGTCACGCTTTGTGGACTGACAACCATTGTGGGTATTCTGGGTTTAGTTGCGCATTTGCTGTTGCCGGCCCGACAAATGGGAATTGTAACCGGAATTGGGATCAGTTTTGCGCTCATAGTAAGTTTGTTATTTATCCCGTCAATGTTGTCGTTGATGAAAAAAGGAAAACCCCACAAGGATTTGACAGGCCATTCGAAAGGTATTATTTCAATATTGCTGCATCGAACCGGAACGTTTGTAACAGTACATCCAAAGTCGGTCATCATTCTTTTTGCCGTATTTTTTTTACTAACTTCTTCTGGTCTGATATTTTTCAGAGTCGCTCCCGATTCGAACAGAGTTTTACCGAAAAATCATTCTTTTAACCGCGCTATTTCCATTGCCGATGAACATTTTGGAGGAAGTAAAATGATATCGGTGATGTACACCGGCGATGCGAAAAGTCCGGAATTACTCAATAAAATGAATTATTGCGAGATGGAACTAAAAAAAATGCCGCAAATTGGCAGTGTTACATCATTAGCCACCATAATCCGCAAAATGAGCACCGCCTTAAACGATTCGTCGAGTGCAGAATTTGACAAAATACCTCAATCAGGCGATGCTGTGGCGCAGTATATTGAACTTTATTCGATGAATGCTGATGCTGACGATATTGAACAATTCGTAAATTTTGATTACACCAAAACGCTGATGACCATTCAGTATCGGGCTAAAAAACTGTCAGAAATCAATCAAATATTAGAAAAATTAAAAACAATTAATGGTAATGATCAAACAAATATTACGGTTGGAGGATACAGTTTGGTCGAAAAAGAAATAAGTGAATCCATAGTAAACGGTCAGATTTACTCGCTCATTTTAGCTTTAATTGCAATAATTATTTTACTCAGCCTAATTTTCAAAAGTGTAAACGCCGGCATTATCGGGAGTTTACCCCTGGTCTTTGCCGTTTTCTGCACTTTTGGACTCATGGGCTGGCTCGGTATAGAACTTAACATGGTAACAGCTTTACTTTCATCAATTTCAATAGGCTTGGGGGTCGATTTTACAATTCATATTTTCTGGCGCATCAAATGGGAACTTTCAAGGGGAAACAATTACGCAGGAAGCATTATCAGTACGCTGAAAACCATCGGTCGCGGAATCAGCATCAATGCATTGTCGGTTATGTTGGGATTTTCGGTGCTTTTTTTCTCCTTATTTCCACTAATCCAATCATTTGCATTTCTGATTATCATATCATTATTCTTGTGTCTGATGAGTGCATTGATATTAATTCCGGCTTTGTGTATCCGTTTTAAACCAAAATTTCTCGAAAAATAAATATATAAACCTTCAAAAAAATGTATTAATAAAATCAAAAAATATTGCTGAATAGGATTTTCTATTTTCTTATTTTCTTATTTTCTTAATTTCTTATTTTCTTATTTTCTTAATTTCTTAATTTCAACAAATATTGCACTATTAATAATGAAAACAAAAACTTTTATCGCCATTTTCCTGTCTATTATTTCAACAGGTTCATTTTCACAAACTGCAAAAGAAATCAGTAAAAAATCAATTGATGCCATCGATGTGGGGAACATCGAAATGATTTCGACTATTAATATACGTGATGCCAAAGGAAATAAACGGGTTCGGCAAATTACCACAGCTTCGAAACAGTTTGGAGGAGTGACAAAAATGCTCATTCGGTTCATAGCGCCAGCCGATGTAAAAGGCACATCGATTTTGGTGTACGATTATGAGAATGAAAGTGATAACATGTGGATTTACTTGCCTGCGCTTCGCAAAGTTCGTCGGGTGGTAAGTTCCGAAAAAGGAAAAAGTTTCATGGGTTCCGAATTTACAAACGCAGACATGAGCAAGCCCAATACCGAAGATTTTGATTACAATATTATCGGAACGGAAATGTACGAAGGAAAAAGTTGTTGGAAAATAGAAACGACCTCTAAAACAGAAGCCATCGCCAACGAAAATGGTTTTAAAAAACGAATTAGTTACACCGATAAGAGTAATTATGTAAGTTACAAAGTAGAATATTACGATGCCGAAGGAAAGTTACGAAGAATTCAGACCCTTAGCAATTATAAAAAACAGCCGAACGGGAAATATTTTGCATACTATATGAGCATGGAGAGTGTTCAATCGGGTCGGAAATCCGAAATGATTATTGACAAGCTTCAGTCAGGCTCGCAACTGCCCGAAAGTGCTTTTGCACCAACTGCGTTAGAAAAATAACCTAAATACAATTTCCACAATGACTATTCTATGTAAAAATTTAATTTGTTTTATTCTCCTGATAACGTCCACGGGAATATCAGGCCAGACGCTTGATATCCGAATAAAAAACATTAAAAAGACCGGAGGAAAAATCTGTATAGCCATTTTTGCCAACGAATCAGAATTCAGAACCGAAAAACCTTGTGAGGAGTATAAATACGATAAAAAGGAAAAGGAGAGCGATGAATTTTCAGTGAAAATTCCTATTCGTTCGGGTCAATTCGGAGTGTCGGTGTTGCACGACGCAAACTGTAATGGTAAAATGGATTATAACTTAATAGGAATTCCCCGCGAAGGATTTGGCTTTTCGAATTTTTTTCATCGGGGAATATTAAAACCACACTTCAACGATTTTGATTTTTTTGTTGAGAAAAATGAAGAAAAGATGATTACAGTGGTTATGAAATACTTTTAAATGATTGAATAACTATATTTTTTCAACCAAAATTCTGTTCAAAAAAGTTTAATACTAAGTCTTTCTATCGCTATAATTAGATTTGTCTGTTTTTCCTTACTCAAAAGGCTAATGTTAATGTTTGCCGATTGGTAAATCCCATCTGCTTTGGTTTTTTGAAGTTTTAATTCTTTCCGAAGTCCGAAAAATCCGTTCGAGAGAATGTAACTGTTGAAATCATCACTACTTACCTTGTACTCTTTATAAGCAAAATTGTTCCCTAAAAAATTAAACAGTGATTTCCAACTATTGGTAATAGGTGTGTATGCCCTGATAGTTATTTCATTGTCGTTAGGTGTGAACTCTATCAGTGCGGGTTTTATTTTTTCACTTATTAATAAGAATAATAAAACCAATGATATTAATGCAAAATACCCATTGTTTGAGATATTTATTATGTCAATTCCAATGAGTTTCGCAGCAATTAATCCAATGTATCCAATAATTATACTGAAACAAATGATAACTGCAATTCGATAAATTTTAAATTCAGTTTTATTATTAATCATATTCATTTTTTTTAGGCAATATTTAAATTCTGATAAGTTATTGCTTGTAGTTTTATAGTTTGGAACATTGCTTCGTGATGCAAATATTTAAAATGGGTAGAGCATTCATTTTCATATTAATTTCTTTGTAACAAGGCTGATGCAAAAATAAATAATTATTTTAATCTACAAATCTATTTTTAAAAAAATAATTATGTAGTAAAAAACTTGAAAAAGCTACCAGAGGTTTGATAACTTCGAACCAACTCATTCGCTACTAAAAGCACTTATTTGCCGAAAAGTTCATCAACCTGACGGAATTAATAATCATAAAAACTGGCTTTTTATGTAGTTTTCGTTGTAATTATCAACTTTGAATTATTAAATTATTTTATTATTTTTGGCCGTTTTATTTTTAAATATATATTAATCCTAACTTTTTGAATTTTATGAATACTAAAAAACTGATTACTATCGCTGTTTTGTTTGGTGTAATTATAAGTGCTTCAGCACAAATTACTGAAGCCGAAAGCAAGTTGAAAACCCTGGTAACCGACACAGTGAGTGGATGGAAAACCGGTGGAATATCTAATGTAAATTTTGCCCAAACAGCATTAATAAACTGGGCTGCAGGAGGAGAGAATTCGTATGCCGTAAACGGATTATTGAGTTTATTTGCAAATTATAAAAGTGGTGAAAATGCTTGGGACAATTCGCTCGATATGGGGTATGGATTGTTGAATCAGGGCGAAGTGGGCTTGCGAAAAACCGATGATAAGTTTGACTTCTTGTCGAAATACGGTCGGAAAGCTTTTACCAATTTTTATTACACTGCCCTTGTGAATTTCAAAACTCAGTTTGCACCGGGTTATAATTACGGAACTAACAAAGTGAAAATCTCCAACTTGTTTGCGCCTGCTTATTTACTTACAGCTGTGGGTTTAAATTATCAACCAAACAAAAATTTCAATGCATTTTTGGCACCCTTCACAGGTAAAATGACCATTGTAACCGACGAAGAACTGTCGAACGCCGGCGCTTTTGGAGTTGAAAAAGGAAAAAACACCCGAACTGAATTTGGAGGTTATGCCCGTATGATTTATACACGAAACGATTTCAAAGGTGAAATTTTAAAGAATATGTCGTTAACATCGAAAATTGATTTATTTTCAAACTATCTTAAAAATCCTCAATATGTGGATGTTAGTTGGGAAAATATAATCGCCATGAAAGTAAATAAATACATAAGTGTAAGTTTGAACACGCATTTATTGTACGATTACGACATGAAAATAGTAGATACTAACAACGATGGAACGCCTGATAAAACAAAGGTGCAGTTTAAGGAAATTCTGGGAGTTGGTTTTGTGTACAAATTTTAGAGCTAAAAAAAACTCACTGAAAAGTGAGTTTTTTTTATTAATGACTATTTGATAATCAAATTCTTAAATTCCAAAGGTTTACCTTCGGCCTGAAAACCGATAAACCCTTTCCGGGCGGTCATTCCACTTATTTTATTCTGCAATTGATTGTTTACATAAACTTCCAGTGTTCGATTTTTGCTGATCACTTTCAGGGAATTCCATTCACCAACCGGCTTTTCATTCGATGCATTCATTTTGGGTACTGTGAACTTCACCTTATCGGTACATTCTTTTGCCCAAAGTCCGCTCATGCATATAATATCGCCAGCGGCATCTGCTTTCTGCTGAACCTGATAACATGCCGGCCAAATCGTATCGTTTGGCTGAATGTGAATCAACACTCCGCTGTTGGCAGCAGTTTTTGTCCATCGCCATTCAACCGACAAAGTGAAATTCTTGTACGTCTTTTTAGTTCGTATGTAACCTGTCGAAACATCGGTTATTTTCAAAATTCCATTATCCAAAGCAAAAAGCGCCGAAGGTGGAACTTGCTTATTTTTAATTACAAACTCCCATTTCGTAACGTCAGTTGACGAAAAGAACGATTTATTCGTTTTGGAATACGAATTTATTGAGAATAGAAATACGAATCCGAATGTTAAAAGTTTGTTTTTCAAAATGTTATCGAATGATTTAAATAAATATAAATGCCAACAGATATGAACAAAATGATTGGTAATAAAAAGACAATCTGACTTACGATGACCGAAAAAATAAACAATGTAAATTTTTGCCAAAATGAATAGGTATTTCCGGTATTCTCTACAAAAATCTGCACCTGGATTAATTCCATTTCTAAAAGTTCTTCTCTGCTCAGCTTTAATTCAGTGATACTACGGTCTTTAATTCCTTTGTAGAATCCGCGATGTACAGCTGCCGGATTTTTCCAAAGTCCAAAACCCATGGTCCAAAAAGGGAAAATGCATAACGGAAAATTTCGCCAATAACCAACAGCAATTTCCCACGAAGCAATAAAAATCTCCCCTTTCCAACTTGCATCCTGATAATTAACCACATGCTCCAAATCGTGAATGAGGAGTTTGGATTTTCTCCAACCGAAATTGGGGAGTACTAATTTGAAAAATCCAAACGGAACAACAAATGTTTTTTTGTTAATTCCGCCATCAGCCGGAATATTATTTTTAGTATAAAATCGTAAGAGATGTTCTTTTAATTTCATTTTTCAATAAAAAAAATGGATATATAGTTTATAGTTTTGCCGCGGCCTGATTATCTAAATAAAAATCGATATTTCCTTCATTATCATGAATATATGAAGCCGGATACTTTTTAGCTTCCGGTTTTTTGTTAATAATTTGATGAACAATTTCTGATTTATTCAATCCTGTAATAAAGAAAACCACTTGATGAGCATTGCACAAAGTTTTTCCGGTTAAGGTAATTCTTTTTTGTCCGCTAAACGGATGTTTTGCAACAGCCACCGAGAAATCTGAACGCAATAAAGCCAAATTATCTGGAAAAATGGAAGCCGTATGACCATCGTCGCCTATGCCGAGTAAAATCAGATCGAAAACCGGGAACTTGTTCTTCACCGGCAATTCATCCCAAAGCAATTTCTGATACCTTTCCACTTCATCATCGGGAACATCCTCTCCTTTCATTCTGAACAAATTTGCCGGATTGATATACGCAAACCGGAAAAATGCATCATAAGTCATGCCAAAATTGCTCTCAGGATCAGTCGGTTCTACACAACGTTCGTCAACCCAAAAGAACCTGACAGAGTTCCATGGAATAACATTATAGAACTCCTGAGCCATTAATGTAAAAAGAATTGAAGGTGTTTTTCCACCTGAAACTGCAATGTTCAGTTTTTCTGAATTCATTGCTTTTGTTTTTGCTTTTTCCGTAATTAATTCAGCCAACGCTCGTGCCGTTAATTCCGGATCTTCGTAAGTATGAAGCCGGTAATTCATGATTTTTTTTTAGTTTTTATTGTTATATTGTTTTATTGTTGTTATCAAAAAAAAAGTAATACAGAGATTTTAAATTTTTTTCTAAATTGATTTTCTGATGTATCTTACCGGGTAAAGTGCAGCTAACATTCCCATCAAAAGCACGGTAAAAAACACAAGAATTATATCCGAAAAATTAGTGACAATAGGATAGGAATCAACCACATAGCCTGTTCCTAATTTTAAAAATCCGAAGTGTTCCTGTAAAAGACATACCACGGTACCAATAACTATGCCGGCAAATGCACCAACAATGGAAATCATCCATCCTTCCAGTAAAAAAATTCTCTTAATTAAACTGTTGTTTGCCCCTAAATTGCGGAGCGTTTCAATGTCGTTTTTTTTCTCAATGATTAACATCGACAACGATCCGATAATATTAAATGTGGCTATTAAAAGGATAAAACACAAAATCAGAAATGTAATCCATTTTTCAATTTTCATGATTTTGAAAAAACTTTCCTGTTGCTCGTACCGGTTTTTTACCTGATATTTTTCGCCTAAAATTTTTCGAATAGTTTCCTGTGCCAACACCTGATCTATACCATTGGCAAGTTTTATCTCAACGGATGAAACCATAGTTGAATCGTATTCAAACAATTCGCGGGCTAAATCAATGGATACCAGCACGTAATGATCGTCATATTGAAGTTGGTTAACCGAAAAAATACCCGATACGAATGTTCCTGATTGATTGAAGCTGTTTTCGGGGCGGAGTAAATTTATTTTTGTAGTACGTTTGGGTGCGTAAATGTACAGTGGATCAATAAACTGAGCACCCAATCCAAGATTTCCGGCAATTCCGATACCCGGTACAGCTCTTTCGAAAGCACCATCATTCAGTATAAATTTACCATCGTACATGATGCTGTCGATAAGGGTAGATTGTTTGAAATTATCAGTAACTCCTTTAACAATCGCTGGCATTTGTTTTTCTTTAAACCGGAGCAATGCATTTTCTTCGACCACTTCGGTAAAAACAGCAACGTTGGCAGATTTTCTTACTTTTTCAAATCCGTCATTATTAATATCGAAAGTTTTTCCCTGTGTAAGCGTAATTCGTAAATCGGGGTCAAAAGTCGAAAACATATCCGAAATGAGCGTTTCAAACCCATTGAAAACAGATAAAACGACGATTAAAGCCATTGTACCTACTGCAACTCCTGCCGATGAAATGCCCGAAATGATATTAATCGCATTGTGCGATTTTTTCGATACCAGATAACGCCACGCAATTCTCAGTGAGAAAACCATCTCCCGGTATTTATTTTGAGAATCAGTACTCTTTTCGTCGCTCATAGTATTTTTAAATCATCTTTGCATGTTTCCAATTCATAGTTATGTGCGTTTTTATTCCTCCTTTTATCAGAAAAAGCACTGAATTGTATGAATTTAGAATTAAATTTCCTCAACTTCTTCCGACACAGGCGAAGGTGGATCACTTTTTAAAAGGTTATCGATATTTTCAAGATAATCCAGCGAATCGTCGATATGAAAGAAAAGCTCCGGAACAATTCTTAATTGATGCCGAACCCGTTTCCCAAGATCAAACCGAATGGACTTGGTATCACTTTTAACTTTCACCAAAACCTCAGCAATTTT
>Ga0116155_10003649_pt1 | contig 10119 bp, 20 predicted proteins | sample AD_UKC032_MetaG_FD_89890 | JGI IMG/M metagenome (GOLD analysis project Ga0116155, IMG submission 89890) | Active sludge microbial communities of municipal wastewater-treating anaerobic digesters from USA - AD_UKC032_MetaG | ecosystem: Engineered > Bioreactor > Anaerobic > Digestate | place: USA... | reverse complement strand
TTTCTCACTCTAACGCCAACACTCGTTTCTATTATATGTGGAAGTATTTAACTCCTAAAACTCCTTGTGTTCTTTTAGAAATGGGGCAGTCTATTGACCCCCACGACAAAGTTCTTTTAGCCAATACTGATTTAATTGCTAATGCGATTGCGAAGTCTATTGACAAGGCATTTGGTGTTGTAGTTGAAGAACAAGACCCCTTACTAAAATACATAAAAGAAAACAATCTAACAGAGGGAAAAATCCGAGAGGCAATGGGAGCGTTGATTGACATAGAAAACAAAAACAAAGAAATTTTAACTTTACGCAATTTGGTTGAAAGTTTGTCTACGACGGTAAAGAATTTAAACGGAAAGTTAAGCGAAGAACAAAAATCAGGTTTAGTGTGGCAGACTGACTTGGAGACTGCTAAAAAACAAATCAGTAAATTAGAGGGAGAATTGACTAACCTTGCTAAGGATAGAAACCAATACAAAAATTGGTATGAAACTGCTAAAGAGGATTTAAGAAACTTAAACAAAATGTCAGGGTGGCAACATATCCGTTTTGGAATTAAACTTATTAGTTCAAAAAAATAAAATGAAAATAACATACGACAATGTCAAACCTTTAGTAGAGGGAGTGAAAGAATTAGGCAGAATAGTTTTACTCGGTATTATTCCGATTGCTATTACAGGGATAAATTTAACAACAGGGGAAATCAGTATCAACTGGGTAATTATCAGGGCTACTGCGATTGCGATTATTTTGACTGCTATTCTAAAAGGAATTGACAAGGATAGACACTTGACAGGAAAACTAGAGGGAAACAAAACCAAAACTAAAGGTTTAACTCAGTTCTAATTCTATGGGCAAGTTCTCCCCTGAAATTAGGCGGGAGACTAAAGCCCGACAAAACAACCGTTGTGCTTTACTTAATTTGGAAGTAACTAACTTAGAGGGACACCACTGCGTTCCTGTGTGCCTTGGTGGGAGTAACAATGCTCATAACTGTGTAGAGTTAGCAGGGGACAGGTCTAGAACTAAACAGGGTGAGCCTGTCGTTGACGTTCACGAGGTATGCGATAGAAAAGCCTTAAACGAAAGACTATTTTTACACCCTGATACTTTGGAGTTCGTAACTAGAGATGAAATGCCTGACGATTGCTTTAGAAATAAACGAGCAATGGATTTTGCTGATATGCCAGTAGTAAGAAAAAGACAAAAGAAAAAACATCATAGGAGATAATTCAAAAAAGTTTATAGTCGCTATAATTTGCGGTCTAATTTGCCTGTAACTCAGGTTCAATTTTGACTTGACAGTTTTCAGAGTGCTTTTTTAAGAACAAAAAAATTAACTTTTAGGTTTCAGTTAAAGGCAAAAATAACGGAGTGGGATAATCAATGGTAGTAGAAAATACTACATAGCACCTTAACATAGGACAAAAGCAATTCCCGAAAGGCATTGGGTTTTTAGTCCAAATTAAATTATAAATTCTTAAAGGAGACTTATGACTTTAGAAGAAGCGATTGATAGTTTAAGCGATGGACACTCTTGGTGGAAGTTAGAATACGCCAAGGAAATTTGCGGACAGTTTGGTTTAGAACTGCCCGATAGATTAGTCCAAACTTATAAAAGCCAAAAAGAAGCTAACCCTGATAACCACTACAAAGGTCTATTCTTTGTAGAGGGGACAAAGTTCCCTGTTAGTGGAGTTACTTCATTAGGGCTATCCGATTATATTACTGAAGCTGTCTTAGGTGAAACACCGTCAAGTAATTTTATCGGTAGAGGCTTTGGAGCTCAAGCAAACGCCGAGGCTATAAGAAAACATTTCGGCTTATAAAGATTTAGCAGAGGGAATTCCAACCTCTGCTATTTTTTTCATTTGATATAGTCACGGATATTGATTTGCTTTTATTTTTGATATACAAATATCACAGTTACTAATTATGACAATGATGATTGAAGAAATTTATATCACTAAACAATGCCCTAACTGTTCGGGATATGGCTCAAAAGGTAAACCACCTTATAGGGTTATTTGTCCGACCTGTAAAGGCACAGGGATTATCATAATTGATAGTCTTACTGGCAAGTTAATAGTTGATAACGATGATGATACAAAGAAAAATCTATTCTAAAATTTGGAAGGACGAGTGGTTTTGTAGTCTAAGTCAAAATGCCAGATTACTTTTTATTTATCTAATAACAAATGAGTTTATAGGATTTACTGGGTGTTACGAATTAACTGATAGACAAATAATTTTTGACACTAAAATTACTTCATTAGAGAAAGTTAAGCAAGAACTATATCCTAAAGCAAAATTTTATAATGGTTGGGTCTATGTAGAAAACGCACAAGGCTATAATAATTTTGTCGGTGATAGTTTTGAAAAGGCAATTACTAAAGAAAAAAATCTAATTCCTGAAAATATAATAAACACGCTAGTTAAGGGAAAAGACTACCCTACCCCTGGGGTAACGGTGGGGTGGGGGGGGGATACTAATAGTATCTATAATAGTAATAATAATAATAATAATAATATAAATACTAATATCAAAAAGTATTCTAAATTAGAGGACTTAACAGAAGTTGATTTTGAAGAAATAGCTGAAAAATATAGAGTGCCAATTAGTTTTGTCAAAAGCAAGTTTGATGATATGGTCAATTGGCACGAAGAAAATCCAATAAAAAATAAAAAACTAAATTGGAAAGCAACACTTACTAATTGGACTAAGCGAGACTCATTATCAATTAAACAAGAATATGCCAAACGAAATAACGAAGTTTCAATCTAATACTTTAGTCGCACCCCCTGAACAGGAAACTGATAGGAGTGCTTGGTCAGGTTCTAAACATTGGCGAGTTGATGTTAGTTATAGCCACCATATTTTTATCAATGACCAAGAGAGGGATTATTTTTTACAGGAACTAGCCAAAGGGAAAAAGATAATCAAGGTTGGTGAAATGGTCTTAACTAATAAGTTTTTGGCGATAACTAAAGTAAGATAACGGCATTTGACGGTATTTTAGGTTCAACTATCTGTTTGACATAGTAAAGTATATGATTTACTATCATAGTATCTTAATAAGATAAGAAAGGAAAAAACAACTGTAAGTCTTATTTAAGGAAAGAACCTTAACAATTTGAAAATTGACACTAAATATAAGCCTAGCGGATAAGGAGAAAAAATTATGACCAAAAAAGATTATGAAATTATCGCTAGTGTATTTAAAAAAGAGTATTCGTTTACCGCATATTTGTATATGCACGAAAACGAATTGATAGTTGTTAGACAAGAAAGAGGTGAAAACCTTAGATTAGAAAAACGCAGAGAATTGTGGATTGAATTAGAAAAAGCTGACAGAATTGTTAGGGATATGGCTCACGCTTTTAAAGAACAAAATCCAAAATTCAACTGGGATAAATTTATGGAAGCTTGTGGTATGGAAAAAAATGACCAAGGAATTTATACCTATAAGGCTTTAAAAAGAAAATAACGAGTTAGAAACTACCTGTTTAACAGGTTTTATTAAAAGTTCAAAACCGTTAGGCTGATATTTGGTGTCAATTAAATAATTAACAAATGAGAATTAAAAAAGGGTCTACCAAAAATGCTCCCTGAGGGTAGAGTAAGCATACAAACAAGGGCTGTTAAATTCTAGAAACTTTAACAGATAGAGTTCAAGTCCTAAGTTTAATTCTCAGTTATTAGTTATTTATTATTTATTAGATTAAACAAAATGACAAAAACAACTTGGGACAAAGTTATGAGTATGCGTAGCAAAGACACCCGACACAGAGGGGTTGCTAACAATTTAACTGAGGACGAGATAACTACCATTATCGCCACGATTGATTACTTCGGTGGTTCTTGCCGACAACCTTTTTTTGACTTGAGCATTGCCAGATACCGAGTGTTTGATTTTTTGGCTATGGCGGTTGGTGGTAGATTAGATTGCGAAATGGCTACCAAAGTTCTAGTCTATTCTTTCCTAAAAGTGAACGGAGACATTGACAAATGGATTGAAGACCTAAGAGTTACCGATTATGATTGCGACCATAAGTGGGAAAGCTTGACATTATAAAGTATATTATTTACTATTCTTATAATTATAAATTGATTAAACAAATGAACACTTACAAAGAAAATAACCGACAGAGGGATTATTCTATCTGTCCGAAGTGTGGTGGTAGATATGTCCACGAGTCTTTTATGGTTGCTGACGGACACGATGACGTTGACTGGGATTTTGACGAGTGGTGCGAAAATCCAAGTTGTCCTTTAATTGAAACTAATACAGATTTTGGAAGTGTTAAAAATTCTGATAACAAAAAGGAGTCCATAATACTATGACAACTAAAGAACTCCAAGAAATGGCTGAACTAAAAGCCAAACTAAAAGAAATTGCCGATAGAATTTATATCAAAAAAATCCAAATCCAACCTTGGGCAAAAGATAAACAAGAGTTTGGTTTCTACTCCGCCAAATATAGACGTTTATGGAATAAACAATACGAGGAGAAACAAAATGCTTAATCAAGTTTCTAGTATTTTGATTTTAACTTCATTGATGGTTTTACTAAACAGGATATCCTCTGAAAATGTCAAAATTGCCACTCCAGTTGACACAGGACGAATTATTATTACAGAGCCGACAAAAGTTACTCCGACAAATTCTTTTAACGAAATAGAGGGACACAGAGAGCCAATAAATTACATAAGACACCGAGGGGAAGAACTAGGACAAAGTAATAGTGATATTATGAAAATGATACGAATTGCGAGGTGCGAAAGCAAATTTAAAGCTGACGCCAAAAATCCTAATTCTACTGCTAAAGGAATTTATCAGTTCCTTAATGGAACTTGGAAAGCCAACTGTCCGAATAGCGATGTTCTAAATTTTATTGATAACATTGATTGTGCTTGGAAAGTTTATCAAAAACAAGGAGACACGCCTTGGCACTCTAGCCAAGCCTGTTGGAATAAATGATTACAAAAATCTATAAAGGATTTGTCTTTAACAAAATGTATCGCCAATGGGTAAACAAAGACATTGGTGGTTTTAAGAAATGGACAGAAGTTAAAAGTTACATTGACCGAAAAGGCATTAAAAAATGAAACACGCTAAAATCTTTTTCACAGTTTATCTGTTTTCTACTATCATTATCTATCTAGTTTGGGGATTTGTTAACTCAATTAAATGAAAACTACTATCACTTTACCTAAACGGACAAGGAAGTGTTTAGATTGTCAAAAGGTATTAGTTATAGACCGCTACCATAATAGCCAAATTCGTTGTCTAGCGTGTGCTAATAAACATAACAAAGAAAGTGGCAGAGAATACTACCACTTATACCTTAAAAAGAAAAAAGACATTTGACGGTATTTTAGGTTTAACTATCTGTTTGACATAACAAAGGATATGATTTACTATCATTATAATTATAAATTGATTAAACAAAATGAAAAAAATAATCGTAGAAAAGCATTGGGACAGTGATTTACAAAAGACTATCCCAATGGAGGTCCATTTTGAAAATGACCACTTCGTAAGAGTGGACATTGTTCAAATCAATAGAAGTTTTGGAGAAAGAAAAGCTAAACCAGAATATGGTATTAGCACAGGTGGTTATGGAGTTAGCACAATAGAGTGGCACAAGGATTACCAGTTATTGGTTAACAAGGCAATTGAAATAGCCGAGGAAATGAACAAATAACTATGGAGACAAAAACAAGAATTTATCTATCCGACTTAACTGACGAGGTCAAAGAAAACCTACTCAACGAAGTCATTGAAATGATTAAAAGCGACCCCGTTGATATGGCTGAAATTGAAGCACAGATAGACGAGGAAAACGAAGAGGACGAAATAACTAACGAAACTCCTGACCAGAGGAAGTGGAAGTTACAAGACAAACTTGAAGAAAAAGCCAAAGATTATCTCAACCGAACCTTTTATGGCGAAGTGTCTTTTGGCGAATAATTATTACTTAACATTATGAGAACTAAAACAAAAAGATATACAGTTCCAGTTTTTTATTTATTATTTGTTATGGCTTTTGCGGTAGCTCAATTTATCTCCTTAACAAGAGTGATTAAAAAGAACGGAGCCGAGTATAAGCAATTAGCTAACGATTATGCTAAACAATCCGAGTATGTTAAAAAACTTGAAACAACTTCTTATCAGGTTTTTGAAATGGACAAAACTTGTGCGGAAAAGTTAACTCAGATTAACGGAAAAACTATAAAATTTATTTTTGAATAATATGAAAGCAACTGTAACAAAAATTGACCAACCAAAAGTTAGCTCCTACCAAGCAACTTTCATTAGGATTTATTTTAATGGTGAAGACGGTAACTGGTATCAAACTGATGTAGTGCCAGTTTATAGGAACTATAAAAATTGGCGACCAGTTATTGAAAAAGGCATAGGGGTTAAACTTGATGGCTTAATGCTTAAAAGCAAGTCTAAAATAGACGCTGACAGTCCTGTTAGAATTATCGGTATGGCGAAAGCCGAAGAAATTACTAGCATACAGGAGACACTATTATGACAGATACAATAATTGAAGTAGAAACTAGCATAAGAGCAAGACGCTTGGCTCAAACTATTGCTCATTTTATTTGGGAAAACTATTCTGATGAGTTTGGTTACAAGAGTGAAAAACAAACCAGAAACAAAGCCGTTAATCCAAAAGACCCCGATAGCTTAGTTTTCTATTTTGGTCAGTTTGATGTTATCAACCAACTGAGGTTTATACGGGAACTCGGACAAATGAGAAAATCAAAGAGCAAAGACGAGCTTGTCGCTTGGATTAAACAATACTTTGAGTGGTATAACAAAGGCAATTTGCCAAAGGAAAATAAGAGCTTGAACAATTAAACTATATGATTTACTATTAAACTAATTATAAATTGATTAAACTAAACTATGATAATTGACCAAACAATAGATAGAGCAATCTCTAAAATGCTCATAGACAAACAGGTTGAGGAAAGAAGCAACCATATTAGTAGCGGTAAACTTTCTGCTAGTGGATTGGGAAAACCTTTACAATGGCAGATACTAAAAACCATTGGGGTTGAAGGCAAACCTTTAGACGAATATGTTTTAAGATTTTTTCTTAGAGGAAAAACGATTGAGGATTGGGTGCTTGAAAACACTCCAAATGTTATAGACAAACAAAAATTAGTAGAATACAAAGGTGCTATCGGATATGTTGACGCAGTTGTTGACTATTCCAATTACGAAAGCCAATTATCCATATTACCAACCGAAATAAAATCGGTGAAGAATTCCAAATACGCAAGGATAATGACACAGGGAGAGCCTGACAGAAGTCACTCCCTACAAGCCTGTATGTATGCTATGGCTATGAATTGCGATAAGTTTGGGATAATTTATATCGCAGCAGACGATTTGCGATTGACGAATTGGATAATTGACACTAAAAAGTTCTCAAAGCAGGTGGACGATATTATTGAGAATTACAATTCTCAAATGGCGAAAGGAATACTGCCTGCGTTTGACCCACCAGAGAAGTGGATGTCAAGCAAGCAGTATTCTGACTACCCAGATTGGCAAGACCTTACCGAAGAGGAGTGTCAATTAAAATTAGCTTCCGAGTTTCCAGAGGCTTATCAAAAACTTTTATCTTTCAAGAAATGAAATACAAAAACAGTAGAAAAAAAATCTGGGAAAGGTTGACTAAAGCAATCGTTGTCAGAGTTGAGGATAGTGCTTACATAATTAAAGCTGAAACTTACCATAAGATTAAAGCACAATTCTTCCTAAAAGATTAGCTATCTTTTAGCGACTACCTAAGTCATTGGCGTAACGTTTAATCCGCTTTACTTGACCATAGGTAGTCACTAAAGGATATGCTACAATAATCTATGAAAATACTCGTAACAGGTCGGTCAATGAGTTATTTATCAGGACAACCACTTTACTGTTTTGAATTAGCTAGAGAATTAAAAAGACAAGGACACGACGTTACTGTTCTTAGCGAGTGGGACGCAGGGGTTGTCAATGGACTAACAGGGAAAGACGGTCATTATCTAAAAGAGATTATTGACGAGGAAAACATTAAAAGATTATCTTGGAACGACATACCAAAAGACGAATACGATTTATGCTTGGCTTCTGAAAATATGTCTTTAAGTGTTATCCAAAAAATACCTAACACTCCTGTTATCAATATAATCCACTCCGAGTATGATTACGAAACTCCGATTGAAAACAGTCCTCAGATTATTGCCTATGTATGTATCCGTTACTCAATTCTTAGACATATCGTTGATTTTCACAATATCCCTGAGGACAAGTGTCATATTATCTATAACGGTATTGACCGAGAAAGATTTAAGAAAAAGCCAAAGGAGAAAAGAGACTATAAAAAAATTGTCGTTCCTTGCACTTTAGACACGATGAGAGAGCCTTTTCTTAATCATTTGATTGATAGTGCTAACGACAAAAAAAGAGTTTTCATTTTTGGTATGGATTGCGGTGCTAAATTACACGAAAGTCTATATGCCACTATAAACCCTGACAAATTTCATATTGAAGAAGACATTGCTGACGCTGACGAGGTCGCAGGGATTTTACTTGGTAGGGTTAACTTAGAGGCTTGGTCTTGTGGTGTGCCGAGTAGAGTTTACGACCCTGACACTTTAGAAAATAAACTGTTTGAAGTTCCTGCTGATTTTGACAAAAACCATAACATTAAAAACGTTGTCAAAGATATTATTAAACTTAGTGGCAACCTTGATGATATTACTGTTCTAATCCCTCATCATACTGCTAGGCAAAAATTAGCGACAATGCTTGAAAGTATCAAAACAATAAAAAATGTCGTGATTGTCAAAGGTGGTTCTTTTGCGAGAAATGTCAACAATGCTTTTAAGACCGTAGAAACTAATTATATTTTAATTGCTAATGATGATATAACTTTTAATCCGCAATTACTTTTACGAGCAATGATGTCATCAGGATTTGATATCTGTGGAGCAATGCCAGATAACGGTTGTAAAGGTTTTCAGATAATTGACGGAAAACTAATTGAAAGTGAAACTCCTAACTATCCGAGTGGAGCATTACTATTGATTAAAATTGATGTCTTTAAAAAACTAAATGGATTTAACGAAAAATTTATCAATGGTGGGGAAGACATTGATTTATATTTAAGAGCCGAAGAAAAAGGTTACAAAGTTGGATTGATAGGTTCTACCTACCACCACGATTGTGCTTCTTCCGAGGGGAGATATAACCATTTAACTGATAACATTAAACTATTTAACAGTCTTTGGAAAAATTGCCAAATACCATTATGAAAAAAATCTATTTTGTTACAGGGTTAGGTGGTTCAGGAAAAACTACTTTTGCTAAAAAAATGGCAGAAGAGTTGGGAGTTGCTTATTACAAAGCTGACGATGTTTACGAAATAGTCCAAAGAAAATTAGAAATACCAATAACGGAATTGTCTAAAATGGCAATGTTACAAACTTGGAAGACAAGGAAAGATTGGGGAGTGTATGAAACACCTGAAAGGCTACTTGAGACTTCATATAACGAGCTATTTAGTTATAATCCGCCTAAAGTGTTGATATTAGAGGGGGAGTCCTTATTCTTTAATCCTAGAGAGTTTGGCGTAGTTGATAAAATGTTCAAAGACTATGATAGACGATACCTCGTGTTAGAACCTGATTACGAAACTTGGCTTAAATTTAGAGCAAAAAGACGAAACATATCAGGGGAGATAACTACTATTTTTAGAGAAGAAAAAGATTTTTACAATTTACAGGCAGAATTGAGGCAATACGTTCCACTAAAAAACCAAATGATTATCAAAGACCCTTTAAATTATCAATGTTCTAACACGGGAAATACCGAATACCAGAACGATGAATTTTCTGGTCCGAAATGGGAAGCTTTTAATCTAAAAGATTTAGAGGGAAAATCTTTCTTTGAGGTTTCTTGTAACACTGGCTATTTTTCAAACAAAGCCAAGGAACAAGGGGCGAGAATTTTTGGGCTTGATATCTCGTGGCAAGTATTAGATAAAGCAATGGACAAAGTGCCTGACGGTAATTTTTTCTTATCAAAGATTGAGGATTACGAATTCCAAGACA
>Ga0116155_10003647_pt1 | contig 10123 bp, 10 predicted proteins | sample AD_UKC032_MetaG_FD_89890 | JGI IMG/M metagenome (GOLD analysis project Ga0116155, IMG submission 89890) | Active sludge microbial communities of municipal wastewater-treating anaerobic digesters from USA - AD_UKC032_MetaG | ecosystem: Engineered > Bioreactor > Anaerobic > Digestate | place: USA... | reverse complement strand
GAATCACGGGGCAGATGCTTATGATGCCTTCGCAAAACTGGTACATCGATGTCAGGCACGGATCATTGAAGCGATTGTTCCTTATCACCACATCCTTCACCGGGCCTGATTCATACCAGATGTTGGCATCGCCGCTTATGAGGATTGCAGAGCCGCTGCTTTCAAAAACATTGTTCTCTATCACAACCTTTCCCGGCGTGGTCATCAGTATTCCCCTGGCGCGGTTGCTCCCGAAGAAGCTGTTTTGTATGTGAACATCAGGTGTCCATGTGAGATTCTCAAGGGCATCGCCGGTTGCGACAACTGCCGGAACAGGATCAGTAAATTTCAATTCGAAGATCTCCGGGTTGATCGCTGTGAACGACTCTGCAATGCCCTCCGCCAGGGATGACATGGACTCGTTTTCAACGAAACTTATCTTCTCACCGGCGCGGGCCCATGTGAAGCCGAGGCTCTGTGGATGCATGAATTTGCAGACCAAAGTTTTTTCGTCTTTTTTCTCCATGATCATTACCGATGTCCCGTGTACATTAATCGGGTCGTCCATCAGTGCCAGGAAACTGCAACTGTCTATGAGGACTTCACCCCGGCAGTTCGAGATTTGCATCCCGTCGTCATGGCCGGAAAAGATCCTGTTTTTGGAAGCATTCGGAACAGAGTTCACCTTTCTGAAGGTCAGGTTTTCCGAATACTGCGAGAGTATTCCGAGGCCGGCGCAATGGTACATTTTCATGTCAGAGATAGTCACATTGCGACTGTCAGTGATGAAAGCCCCTGAGTGGTCCCTGGCGCTGTGCCGGAGAACCAGGTAGTTGCCGACGGCCGGTTTGCGGGTAAAGTTTTTAATGAGCCTTACTTTTCCCGGGCTCAGTTCCTGTGCCCTGTAATCGCGCCAGCCTGTCCCGAGGCAGCCGGCGTCGCCCGTCCGTGGCACTATGAGCTTTGTGTCGCGTTCAAACTCCATCGTCCCGCTCCATCCGCTCTTCCACCCTTCGGCGGTAAAAAACAGCTTTCCATCCTCAATCACGTAGGGCGACTCACCTGTATTGATCAGGATGTCGATATAGTCATCTGTCACCCCAGTAATTTCAGCCTGGGCTGTAAGAGGGAACTCCCAGTCGATGCTAACGTTCTTCAGAACGATGTTATCTGACCTGTCGACAGTGAACGGCTGGATGCGGTCATGAAAGATGAATTCCGAGCCGCTGCAGTCCACAGTGAGGTTTTGCATATCCCTGATGAGTATCGCGCAGCTGCGAAACGGAATCACATCCGTATTGGATTCATAATAAGCCATTTTAGTGGCATCCTCCGGCCAGAAGTCATATCTTCCCTTCGGAAACACCAGGACAGGGTTTGTTTTTTTCCGGCACTCCTCAAGTGCAAGTTTGACGAAAGGCACAGCGTCAGTGCGTGTATCCGGAATGAGTCCAAAGTCGGTCACCCGGACTGTGTCGCCCGGTAAGGAGGCTGTTACTGCAGAGGGTTCATTGACTGTATCGCCTGATAATGAGGCTGTTATTGCGGAGGGTTCATTAAAGGCGCCATTAGAGTACGCCATGCCCGGCATCAGGATTACGAATGATGCAACCAGGAGAAGTGAATGTTTCAGAGTCATAATAAGAGTATGTTCGTGTCAAAGTAAACTTTTTTCCAGTTTGCAAATCCTGATGGGTGACAGAACGTGTATTACCTGAACACTTAACCTGAAGAGAAAAACCTTGCATGAATAGATTCAATTTTGTATTTTTAGGTTGCATTTCGAGTTCATCTGCCAGTTGGCGGAATGATACCAACCGAGTGACCGTCACCACGGTGGTAAAACAATGCGGACGAAACAGGTCAAAATAAACGAGGATTGATCTCCTTCAATTGTTGCCTTGAAATGCAGATGTTGAACCTTTAATAACATTTGCAATGGGATCAAAAAAAAAACTAAACAGGAATGCAGGTTGCACGAGACGCAATGCCGGTTATGCACATTATTCATCACCGATTGAAAAAGGATCGAGATCCTCGCCGGGGATCCAGTCCGTTTTTTCCTGTCGCCTGGTATTTTTGTCAGCAGGGGAGAGCCGAGGATCGAGCTCCTTGACAGGTATCTTGAGGAATGCATCAAGGACGAAAAATACGAGCTGTGCCTGAGGATCCGTTAGGTGCAGCGTCTTCTGCTTCAGAAAAATTGGATGCGCAAAAATCCTGTCAGACCCGAAACAGGCCCGGTCACGATGCTCCTGAGAATATTCAGGCCTAGTTTTCTGGTGCCTGTTTATGAGGTGGAGTGCGATTTTGCTGATGATCCGGTCACTATCTTCCAGTCACTTCGGATGAAGAAAGAGAAGAATTTTGTGAGACCCCTTATCCTGAAACCTGACGATCCTGACCTGCCGATGCTGGTCAACTCTTCATTCCCTTTCCCGGTGGAACAGATATGCATTACCAGGTTTACCCGGAGGATTGAAAGGTTAGGTGCGCTTATGCCTTCGGAAACCTGCGGGCAGTTCATTCAGTCGTTCACGGGTCATGGTATGGTGATTCTGGCTCCGGCAGGGTTCATGAAAAAATACGGAATTGACCATGTCTGCACCGATATCGAAGTAAGTATGTCAATACCGTACTAAATGATGTTTTCATAATTCAATTATATCAAGCCCCGGACCAGCAATGAGATCCGGGGCAATCAAATAACTTAAAACCAATTGTTATGTGCTTTTTAGTTGGAAGCAGGCTTAGAATTGCTTCGTCACGTTACAGATCTCCTCTCAGTCCTAAGTTTTGTAGATCTCCGTTTCGCACTCCATGCATTTCCATGCAGGGTCATCTCCGGTGATGCAGCAGCCTCCGATCGCCACCCTGCCGGCTTTCATGTCAGCCTCAAGTTCTGCCGAGTAGGCAGGGAAGCCGTACAGGATCCTGGCTATTCTCAACGACCCGCAGTCAGGACATTTCGAGGGCTGGTTCCTCGATTCGTGTCTTTTGTTCATTACGATTTCTTCGGTTCATCTGGTGTATAGAAATCGTTATCCGTATTCTCCTTGTTCCTTATTTTATTGCTGAACATGGCTCTGGCATTCCTCTCCTTTTCGAACATATCCCTGACGCCTCTGGAGTCTTTCTTGAAATACATCACATTTGTTATTGAAATGCTGGTGGCAATCGACTCCACATCATGGTCAGTTCCGATGTATGTGAACGTCCAGCCCGCCATTTTCATCTCCTCCACCAGTTTTTTGATCGAATTGCCGGTGTACTCCTTGGATGCGTTTTCAAGACCGTCCGTAAGGACTGTAACGAGAACATTGTAGTCAGACTGTTTCTCGAGAGCCTGTCTCAGGCTTGTGATAGAATTTCCCATTGCATCAAACAGGGGTGTCAGCTCGTTGGGCCTGTATGTCGAACCGTTGATCTGGTTGAGTTTGGCGACAGGGTCCATGAAGTGTACCACCTTGCGCCCGGCACTGTTGAAGGTCACAAAGGTGATGAAGTGCTCCTGTTCGGGGAATTGCTTTTCGATGCCCTGGATGGACTGGACCAGTTCATTGAATCCGCTGATTATCGGGTTCTTGATTGACTCCATTGAACCGCTTTCGTCAAGGATGATGAGATTGTGTACCTGGTGCTTCTTTTCCATACGCTTACGGTTTAATCGTTAATACTAACAGTTAACTGCATGATCCGGCTTTTCGGACGAATCTGCCGCAAATAAACAACCTCACCTTGCAGCCTATCTGCAATATGAAAGAATTAATAGATTTTTAACACTAAAATTAGGTTTGTTGCTTAGCGGATTACATTGTTTTAATCTAAATTTGTTAGGTACCTGGTCCTTTGAATATCCAGTTTAATCGAAAAAATACCCAATCATGAATTACAGAGAATTTATCGATCCCGAAACTTTAAGCTACCTTGAGACACCAAAATACTCATTGAGTGAGGTGTTCGAACACAACCATTCTTCTGATGAAGTAAAAATGTATACTCTTCTTTTTCATGATAAGTTGATCAAAGAATTATTTCACAGAAGACTCTATTTTAGAGCGAAGACAAATTTTTACGGCATAAGTTATTTCTGTACTCCAAGAAAAGTATTTGTATGGCTTAGCACCTTTCCGGAGACTCTGTCATTACGATATTATACCGGAGGCAAGAGAATCCAGGGACTAAAGCCAGGTCCATGGATAAATAAGCAGGATGGACTGGGATCAACGCCACTGCATGTCTGCTCAGATCAAAACTTGGAGGAAGCCATCAGGATAGCTCTTGAGTCATACAGAATTACTGTTGAATTGACTCATTAGTTAAGAAATTGTAATGACTGCAATAGGATTGCCAGAGGAGGCCGATTTGTATACCTTTAATATTCATACGATTAAATATTAGGATTATGGCATTACCGCAAATTGAAACGGCCAGAAAAACCGAAGCCGCAGTAAGAAAGAAACTGGAATCGTTTGGTTTAACTGTTACGGACGCAAAACGCAACAGCGGGGCAGATTTTTTGGTTACAAATCAGTTGCACCCAGACAAAGTCGCCAGAATCCAGGTAAAGGGACGAAATCCGGGTATAGTGAAAACTTTTCGGTGGTTTCAGCTGCGGGTTACAAAAGTACAGTTAAAGTCTGCACATGATTGCGGATTACCTCCGGAAGAAGCCTGGAAGAAAAAGGTCCGTAATGCGGATTTTTTTGTGCTTCATGCTGTGGTTCCGGAAGAAATGTGGGTTCTCAGTCAGGATCAAGCATTTGAGCTTATCTTGCTGAATGAACAGCAGTATGGTGATAGGCCGGATAATGTATTCACTTATGTGAAACCTTTCCAGAATAAGCAAAAGGAAATGAACCTGGAAGCACATGTTGAGGGTATGCCAATTATCGAGAGATTCCTTGATTGCCGGAATAACTTCAAGCCAATACTGAATTTTCTTGGTATCAGCGAAGCCGGTATAAATGACTTGAGTGAAATTTTGTAATCGTCAATAAGATGGAAGAACTCTTCAAATCCTTAAAGACTCCTCAGTCGTGTGATGATTTTGCCAAAGTCCTTTCAGAACTTGCAAAACATGCCAGACGCAGGGCAATAGAACTTCGGGCTGAATCTCACAATTATAACCGGGAGGTTGAAATAGAGCTGCTCAAGGCAATATATGCTTATGAAGAATTATTGACGCAGAGGAACGGCCGAAGAACACGCGCCAACAGAACCTGGCAAATGGTTACGCGCTATGGTATTATAAACGCTGCAGAAAGAGCAGTCAACAGACCTGCAGATGCAATGGGTTTTAGAATTCTGGTTGAAATGGGACTGGTCGATCTGACATTTGAAGCTGTCATTTTGAGATATCCCGAAGCATTTGATGCAGGAATAGTTGAGTTGTGCAAAAGGAGACTGGCAGAACTTGGATAGTTTAGGAATCATGCATTCAAATCTAACCATAACACCATTTGAGTTAAATCGTGTCAATTACCAAGTCTATGAAAGACCAAACCAGGAAAAAAGTGCCAACGGAGATTCTTGAAAAGTATGCTCTGCCAGAATATCTCTCAGATTTTCAGCTCGGGATGTTCATACATCTCATCGAATGGAAGTGGAATAATTTAACGAGAGAAAAAGGAAATTTCAGAGGCAGGGATTATGACTCAATCCTGCCCGAATCGCTGCAACAAAAATGGCTCCCATTGTACCCGGCAATTGTCGATGAAGTCAGGAAACTTGACTTTAAGAAGCACAGGCATTTTGGACACATGGCAAGCTCACAGGTTGCTTGCCTGAATCTGTTTTTCCCCCTCCTCCGGGACAAAGAGACTGCGAACCAAGTATTTCCATTGATAAAACCCGACTTCAGAGAACTTGCTACTTGTGAGCTGAAAAACGGATATTCATTTGAGTATTGCCATGAATCAAATCCTCTTAATGACCACACACCTCACGCTGGCACAGATGCAGATGTGGCAATAGCATATTACAATACCTCCGGAGAGTTGTCTTTATGGCTGATTGAGCATAAGTTGACTGAAGATGAGTTTACGACATGTGGCGGTTACCGCACAAAGCATAATAAATCAAAGGGAGATTGCGAGAGCAACCAGCTAATCTTGAATGATCACAATAAATGCTATTATACAAAATACTGCAACTACAAATACTGGGAAATATCTGATCGTTCCGGGATGTACGATCCGATCTCACTTAGCAAAAAAATGAAGTGCCCATTTCTGGGGGGTGAAAATCAACTCTGGCGGAACCAGTTATTGGGCTATGCTGTAAAAGAAAAGGGTCATTTTAAGAAGGTCCATTTTTCTGTGGTTCACCATCCTGACAATCCTGATCTCGCCAGGTCTATGAATAGTTACAGCCAATTGCTGAAGAATATGGATATTTTCAGCAGTTATACATCAAAGGATTTCATCCGGGCGGCATCATCAATAAATGATCACAGTATTCAGAGCTGGATTAAATGGTATTCAGAATTATACAGAATATAATTTGCCAGAATGGGATTAACTGGGTATTCAGATTATAATTAATTGCATTGATCAGCACATTTCGTTTATGAGGTTTAATAAATTTATCTGGGATTTGTACAAAGCTACGCCTGAAGGGCAGGAAAAGATAAGCTATTGGTCGCCACGGAAGGTATTTCCCGATAATGAATTTGCAATAAAAGTACCTGTAAAAGAAGATTTTGCCAGGCTTGAAAAAAGTGGCCTGAGGAAATATATTATTGGCCAAAAGGTTAACTATCGCCAGTTACGATATGATCATCTTTCCGCAAAGTATGATTTCAGGAAAGAAAATATTCGTGAACTTTATTCCAGATGGATCGTAGAGGGTTTGAGTATCAAAGATTATGTGATCTTCCCATCTGCTAATCCTGAGTTCTGGATCAACATGATCAGACCTTTGTCCAAAATGCTTTATGACTTGCATCCCGATTATTTTTTCCCGTATACTTTGGAATGTGAGTTCAATAAGTTCCATGATATTTTCAGTGAATTCAATATACCTATCCCTGAACTCCCCAGGAAAAGTGAATTGCATGAAAGGGCTTTTTATTACCTCGATTTATGCGATGCCTTATTTGAATTTCGGAAAGACAATGATTTTAGTCCCGCAGAATTATGCGCATTCCTTTACGGTTTTGCTCCCGGGATAATGAAAGAACTTGAGGATACGGAAATGCCGCCTCCCTCAAAGGTGTGGTTTATCGGAGGGAATAAGGATAATTTTGATCTTCTGGATGATTCCGGCGATGAATCACTGATTCGCTGGCAGGGGAATATTGACACAAGAAAGGGAGATATTCTTGTTATTTACTGCCTTTCTCCCAGAAGCTATATTCACTCGATCTGGCGTTCAAATATTGATGGTTTTGCAGATCCGTTCTTTTACTGGTACAGTGTAATAGAAATGAGAAATCCCATAAAGCTTGATGTTCACATTACGCAGAAAGACCTGGAGAATAATCCTGTCTGGAGGGTTAATCCATTGGTAAGAAAGAACCTTCAGGGCATAAATGGCTATCCGATTAAATACCCGGAATACCTCGAGCTACTCTCCATGCTGAAATCAAAGGGTCAGCATACCGATATTTTACCCGTTATTAAACCAACTAACCGCCTTGATGCCAGTGATTTGAAAGATGAGCGTGATGTAGAAATCCGGCTGATTGAACCATTTCTGAAGATGCTTGCATACAAACCTGAGGATTGGGTTCGTCAGATGCCGGTTAGGATGGGACGCGGAGAAAGGTATTATCCCGACTATTGCTTTGGAGCCGTTGTAAAACGAGGTGAAGAAAAAGCAAATATGATCCTGGAATCAAAGTTTGAGATAAAAACACATAAATCGCTGCAGGAAGCTTATTTCCAGGCTAAGTCATATGCCTTGCGGCTGCAGGCTGAAAAATTTGTTATCGCAGCAAAGGAAGGGATCTGGATTTTTCAGAAAAAGGACGACGTTTATAATTTTAACGAATTCTTTCATTTTACCTGGATCGAAATTGAAGATCCTGACCTGATTTATCAATTGCGCAATATGATCGGAGCCTGATAATTAGCAGATATCCGTAAAACCAAGGTACCGGATTTATCAGTTGTGGATTAAAGGACGAAATCTGGCTTACAACAGTCGGGATGGATTGCTTTTAATGAATCCATCAATTCGTAAGATGATTTAAAACAATATTTGCAAATCCCACATTTCTCCTTAGGGTATTAAAAAGCAATATTTTCTCAGTTATTCCGTAATTAAATGAAACACAGGTAATGATCAGTGATCTGTACATCCCGGCTACCTCAAGGTCACCTGAGATTTCAATGTCCGCAACAGGGACTGTCCGGATTTCCGGCAGGTTGATCCCGTATGAACCCGATGAATTCTTTGCACCCCTGTTTGAATGGTCTGAAGAATACTGCCGGGAGCCTGCAGAGGAGACAGTCATTGAGATTTCCATAGAGTTTACCAGCGGCCCCAACCACGCAAAACTTTACAGGCTCCTTACAAAACTGCAGGAAGTGACTGCGGCCGGTAAAAAGATGACAGTAATCTTCACTTACGAGACTGACGATGAATATATGATGGACCTCGGCCTTCATTGGACCAAACTCCTGAAGGTGCCTGTCAGAATGATCCAGGTTGAGACGCTTGTCCTCCCTGAAATGAAGCGTGAGCCTTCCGTCGGAAATACAACTCAGCCTGCTGAATGAAAGGCCTGATCAGATTCCTGGTTCTTGTAACACTGGTTTTGGCTGCCGGGTGGTTCTTCCTGAAGAATGACACGGGTGTTGCCCGAAGGATTTCTGACTGGGCCGGGAATTCAATTATGCACATCGAGGCTCTGCTGGAGGAGCGGGATACTCAGGGAAGTGATACATCTGACGATTCCTTGCCATATCCAGACGATCAGTATTCCTCCCGGCTGGAGAATGGTGCAGATGAATCCCTGGCTGAAGGTGACGGTGTTTCCGTCACATCGGGATACAGCATTTCATCCGAACTTGTGGTTTCGCAAAATGGACAACCGGCTGGCCGGAGAGATGCTTTTGAGGGTGAGGCACTGAATGGGACTGTCTCTGAACACATGAATTGGGTGAAGACGGTCACACAGAAGTATGCACCTCTGTCATGGGAATTGCTGATGCTCTATGACGGCCTGCCACGGAACATGGAGGCAGAAACCGTCGACGGCATGACGATGTCATCACATAAGTCCATGGATTCTTTCGCGTTCATGGAAGGAAACTCTGCTGTCGAAATGCTGGGTAGCATGGCAACCAATGTCCATGAGACGGCCCACGGTTATTTCAGCGACAATATCTTCAGATATGCGGGAGAAAAAAGAATTCAACTTGACTGGGAGAATGTGAACGGATTCCTATACCTGTCTGGTTCCGAGAACTATTTCATCTCATTTCCCAAAGAGATGCTTTTCCCGTCCCGGGAACTTGTCGGTGAAATACCCCGTGAACTTAGGACATTCAGGTTTGAAACATATGTCGCAGGTAAGACATCAACCCAGGGGCAGGGTGTCATAGGTCTTCTCGATGAATTCCACGCATATTATCACGGTGCAAGGTGCAGTTTTGATCTCTTTGAGGCTTACGCCGATGCAGAGGGCTCGGAAGTCAACGGACTGCTGGAGTGGATCAGGAAAACACAGAGCGACATGACTGCTTATTATGAATTTGATTTTTTCATAAAGGAGTATCTTCTCAGGATGCAGGCGGTGCATCCCGGAGAATACGAGGCTCTCAGGCATTGCTCATCATTCGTCATGGCGTATCGCAGTTTAAGCACGGAATACTCAGGTTTGGTCAGGAGCTATGAGAAACGCATTAATGATGAAATGAATGAGCTGAACGGTTCCGGTGAGTTTGAAGCGGAAGTCAGGGAGGGTACTCTCTGGATCTCCTATGCCTCTGCCGATGGGATGCGAAGCCGGGGTACTTCCATCTTCCATGAGGACAAAGGAACACTTGAACCGGTTCTCATGAGCGGCAGGTATGACAAAATCATGTCAGATTTTCTCTGGAAGAGCAAATCACGGTAGGTTCTGCAAGTAAGGATCATATTCTGGTAATGAACTTCAGCCTGCGGTACTGTAAAACTCCGATCCGCAATCGAT
>Ga0116155_10003641_pt1 | contig 10132 bp, 5 predicted proteins | sample AD_UKC032_MetaG_FD_89890 | JGI IMG/M metagenome (GOLD analysis project Ga0116155, IMG submission 89890) | Active sludge microbial communities of municipal wastewater-treating anaerobic digesters from USA - AD_UKC032_MetaG | ecosystem: Engineered > Bioreactor > Anaerobic > Digestate | place: USA... | reverse complement strand
TGAAGCGGCGAGATTGATGTATTATAAAAGGCTTCCCGAGCTTTTTTGCGGCTTTACAAGAAAACCTGAACGCCAGGACCCTCCTGTGAGTTATCCTGTGGCGTGTTCTCCTCAGGCTTGGGCAAGCGCAAGCATATTTTTATTGATTCAGTCAGCTTTAAATATTGAACCGGACGCGCCGCATAACAAGCTTAAAATTCTTAATCCACAACTTCCTGAATGGTTAAATACACTGGAAATCCACGATTTAAAAGTTGGAAATGCTTCTGTAAGCATTGAATTTAAAAAAACCAATAAAGGATTGACGATAGATGTTTTTAACAAAAAAGGGAAACTGGATATTATTATAAGAAGATAATATGCCAATGTTTTGTTAAGGCAAGAAGAAGAGTTTTTAAAAAATAGATCGATAATATTTTTTATGTAAAAAATAAAAAGTGAGCATTTGACTACAAGGGGATTCGGGAGCTTGCCCCTGACAGATATAACAGTTTGGCTTGTTATACCAATCCAAACAAGTTTTCGTTAATTGGTTAAAAAGTTTAATAAGGGTATAGCTGGCGTTTCTGCGAAGCCAAAACACCCGCTAATTAAGGATTTACAAAAACCATCTTTTTTATTTAACGATTTCTTTTTAATAGCGCTATTAAAGCTCAATTTCAAGAGAACCCTTGTTTATTTTTTTATTTAACAAAGGATAATTTTCTGTATCTTCATTTTTAACAAACTCAAAAGCGGCTTCCCTTGCAATTTCAAGGATTCCTGCATCATGAATAAGATCAGCAAGCATAAGCTCAGGCAATCCGCTTTGTCTTGTCCCCATAACCTCGCCGGGACCTCTGATTTTAAGATCGCTTTCCGCTATAACAAAGCCGTTATTTGTCTGAACCATAACATTAAGACGCTCTCTGGTTTCAACAGAACGGGTATCAGCAACAAGAACACAATAAGATTGATCTTTACCCCTGCCTACACGACCTCGTAGCTGGTGAAGCTGTGATAAGCCGAATCTTTCGCTGTTTTCTATCATCATTACAGTTGCATTTGGCACATCCACACCAACTTCAATAACCGTTGTGCTTACCAAAATATGGAATTCCCCTTTTCTGAAATTGTCCATCGCCTGATCCTTCTCGGCAGAAGACATTTTCCCATGAACAAGACCAACGTTTAAATTAGGAAATATGGATTCCTGAAGTCTTACAGCTTCTTTTGTAGCGGCTTTTGCGGACAATGTTTCCGATTCCTCTATTAAAGGAAAAACAACATAAGCCTGATGCCCTTTTTCAACCTCTCTGGATATAAGAGTATAAGCTTTTTTTCTTTCAGAAGAGCCTATTAAGGCAGTTTGAACAGGTTTTCGTCCGGGAGGAAGTTCATTTATAAGGGTTAAATCCATATCTCCATGAAGAGTGAGCGCAAGCGTTCTGGGAATAGGAGTTGCCGTCATAGTAAGAAGTTCAGGGTTTAATCCTTTGTTTTTTAGCTCCGTCCGCTGTTTTACGCCAAATCTATGTTGCTCGTCAATTACCACAAGTCCGAGTTTATTAAATTCTATTGCCTCTTGAATTAGCGCATGTGTGCCTACTGCAACGTTTATCTGCCCGTTTTTTAGATTCTGCTGCATTTCTCTTCTGGTTTTAACCCCATGCTTGCCTACAAAAAGCCCGACGCTTAAGCCAAGAGGGGTTAACCAGTTAATAAAATTTTTATAATGCTGTTCCGCAAGAATCTCTGTCGGCGCCATTATCGCCCCCTGGTATCCGTTGTCCACCGCCGCAAGAAGCGCCATGCACGCAACAACTGTCTTTCCGCTTCCTACATCTCCCTGTAGAAGTCTTCTCATTGGCTCAGGGCTTTGGATATCTGCAACAAGTTCTTCAAAAGCTTCTTTTTGACCGTTTGTAAGCTCAAATGGCAGGGATTTTCTGAATTTTTCAACAAGACCATTTTCTTTAAGCTTTAAATTAAGCCCTTTAACATCTGTTTTGAATTTCTTTCTAATTAGGGCAAGTTTCAACTGCATAAGGAAAAATTCCTCAAAAACAAGCCGTTTCCTTGATTGCTCAAGAAGATTGTTTGAATCAGGGTAGTGAATATGCTTAAGAGCTTCTTTTTTCTCTATTAAATCATGTTTTTTTCTTATATTTTCAGGCAAAAAGTCCTCAACGAAATTCCCATAAACCTCTAAGACATTATTAATAGCGGTTCTTAAGGTTTTTACATTTAAATATTCGGTTACAGTATAGACAGGCACGATTCTGTTAAGGTGCAGGGAGTCCACTTCTTCAATACTGCCACTTACGACTTCCATTTCAGGGCTGTCTATGGTAAGTCTGCCATGGTAATCATCGACTTTGACCGTGCCGGAAACCATTATATTTGACCCTTTTTGGAATTGGGACTTGTATTTTTCAATGAAAGCCCTGTTTGTCTTGCCAAAAAATCTGCTTATTGACAATACGCCTGTATTATCGGAAATCGTTAAAGTAAAAATCGTGAGGTTTGAGTTTTTTTTGCTTGTGAAATAAGTTGTGGAAATAATTTTCCCTAAAATCGTAACATCCTCTCCAGGCTCTAAATCCTTGATTAAAGTAGTGTTTGCATAGTTAATATGCTTTCTGGGGTAATAATGCAGCAGGTCATTTGCGGTAAAAATCCCCATTTTATTGAGTAAACCGCTGACTTTTGGTCCAACACCCTTTACATACATTACGTCAACGTCTTCAGGATTTTTTTCGGGTTTTATAAAAACTTTTGTTTCTTTTGTTTGAGAATCATCGGTTTTTCCGTCGGGATTTTTTAGATTTTTCGCCAGTTGTTTGATAATTTTCATCCTTGTTGATACATCTGACGTGGGATATGACTGAAAAATTTCGTAAAGATTTTTCCAGGCGGGGTTTTCAGGGAAATCTTTACTTATTTTATACAGTTCTTCAAGCATAAATCGGGAAAAAGAGCAGGTTTTCCCGGGAATGTTGATATAGTTATGTTTTGCTTCAACTTCAACAGCTTTTTTTATAATTTCGAGATTATTTATTTGTTTTTTCTCTGTCATTTTTGATTAATATATTTTTTATTTCTTCTTTTTATCGCCTGCAAGCTCCGAATCCATGCGCAAAAATACAGGTTTAACCTGTTCCGCTGAAGTTATTTTGCCTTCTTTAAGCCCGCCCCATTTTAAATCAGAAAGCAAAACATCTGAAAGATTATCTTCCTGCCCGAGCTGAACCCACATTTCCCGTGAAATATTCGGAGTAAAAGGATAAATAAGAACGCTAACCTGCCTTAAAGTTTCTAAAACATTGTATAAAACCTGCGCGCATTGCAATTTTGTTTCTTCCTCTTTTGCAAGAGCCCATGGAGCTTGTTCATTCACATATTTATTTGCGTTATCAACCAATTTAATTATGTTTTCAGCGGCATTTGAAATTTCATAATCATTAAAATTTTCAATAACCGATAACACTGTTTTTTCAGTCATATCAGCCTGATTGTTATTTTCAGAACTTGTAATCGCTTCCGGCAGGATATTTCCGTCAAAATATTTAACCAACATAGTTAATGTACGATTAAGAAGATTGCCTAAATTGTTCGCAAGATCAGCGTTTACTTTGTTTTTAAAATCTTCATCGCTGTAATTTCCATCCCTGCCGAAAGGAGTAGTTGTCATGAGGAAATATCTGAGAGCATCAGGGCTTTCAAGCTGATATGCCGTTAAAATAGCGTTAGGAGCAATTACGTTTCCTAAAGACTTGCTCATTTTGGATTGATCAACTGTTATCCATCCGTGAGCATAGATGGTTTCAGGCAATTCGATTTCCATTGCCATTAAAATGCCTATCCAGTAAATAGAATGGAATTTTAAAATGTCTTTTCCAATCATATGAATGTTAGCAGACCAGAATTTTTTAAACAATTCGTCGTTATTTAAATATCCAACTCCTGTTAAATAGTTTGACAGAGCGTCAATCCAGACGTAAATAACCTGACTTTCATCATCAGGCACAGGAATTCCCCAGCTTACAGATTCTTTTGATCTTGATACGCTAATATCTTCTATATCCTTAAGTTGGTTTAAAACCTCATTAACTCTATAATCCGGCATAATAAAACGTGGATTAGCTTTTATATGCTCGATTATTTTATTTTTATATTTAGAAAGCCTGAAAAAATAGTTTTCTTCCATAATTTCTTGCGGCTTAGCCTTATGATCAGGGCAAAATCCGTTTTGATCAAGTTCTCTTTCGTTTAAAAAACATTCGCATCCGGCGCAATACAACCCTGTATATGAGGCTTTATAAATATCCCCCTTGTTAAAAAGGGTTTTAAAGATATGCTGGACTACATTTTCGTGATCTTTTTCCGTTGTTCTTATGAATCTGTCGTATTTAACATCGAGTAACGCCCATTCATTTTTGAATTTTTCAACTATTTCATCGCAAAATGCCTGTGGATCAATTCCTTTATCCAGAGCTGATTTTTGGATTTTAATTCCGTGTTCATCAGTGCCTGTAAGGAAATAAGACGAAACGCCTCTTTGTTTAAAATGTCTGTAAATAACATCCGAAGCAATTTTTTCATAAGCATGCCCTATGTGCGGCGGGGCATTTACATAATCTATCGCTGTCGCGATGTAAAATTTTTCCACTATTTTATAAACCTTTTAATTATTTTTGCTACTATTAAATTAAACTATTACTTATAAATTATCATAAAAAGCGATTAAGTTGAACTATGGTTTAATTGAGAGAGAGTCATATATTATTTACAAAAAAGGGGGTAAAAATGCTTCAACGCAAGGACAATAGAAGTTTTGACGAGATAAGACCCGTAAAATTCACGAGGGATTTTACCAAAAATGCCGATGGGTCTGTATTAGTTGAATTTGGAGGAACAAAAGTCATTACAACTGTAATGATAGAAGATAAAGTCCCAAGATTTATGGCTGAAAGCGGCAAAGGCTGGCTTACTGCGGAATATTCGCTTCTTCCGGGCTCAACGGACAAAAGGGTTCAAAGAGATAGAGGCGCAATGATTTCCGGCAGGACACAGGAAATTCAGAGGCTTATAGGAAGATGTTTAAGATCAGCAATAGACCTTTCCAAAATCGGAGAAAGAACTATTTATGTTGACGCAGATGTTATTCAGGCAGATGGCGGAACTCGGACTGCAAGCATTTCTGGCGGGTTTGTAGCTCTATATGACGCTATGTTAAAACTGCAACGTGAGGGATTAATTAAGGATTTTCCGATTTTAGAACCTGTTGCCGCAATAAGCGTAGGGATTCTTAACGGTCAGACACTTCTTGACGTCGATTATTCAGAGGATTCTAAGGCTGATGCCGACGCTAATATTGTTATGACAGAATCCGGTAAAATTCTTGAATTTCAGGCAACAAGCGAAAAGAATCCTATGGATAGAAGAAAGTTTCTGGAAATTGCGGATATGGCTGAAAAAGGGATTAAGAACATTATTCAAATTCAAAAACGATGTTTAGGGCTGAATTAAAATACAGAACGCCTCTAAAAACAAAAGAATTTTATTATTTATGTCTACCCATACCTAACCCTTAGTCCCCTACAAAATTTATTTTTGAGAGATTTTTTAGTAAATTTAATGGGTCGAGCGAACCGCCAACGGCGGTTCGCTCGACCAAAAACAATCTTTAGCCCCCTCTCTCAATGGGAGAGGGGGTTGGGGGAGAGGGGATTTTAGACTAAATTTAAAAAATGTAGGGGAGCAAGGGGGCAGGGGGAGGGAGATTTAATGCTACATTGACTGCAACTTGGTATCAGGTTATTTATTGCCCAAATTATATACATTATTATGATATCTGATAACCGATTTGTTCCAGCTGGAATTGTAGTTTAAAGAGTTTTTAATCATTTTATTCCAGATATCATCAGTTTTTCTGTTCTCAAAAACGTTATAAGCTTGTTCTACAACTTTTGCAAATTCTTCTTCTGGTTTTTCTTCAAATAAAAGACTCTTAGCTGTTTTAAATCCTGTTGCTTTGTTAGAATTTTGATTACAACTGGTTACAGTGTCCATAAGCCCGCCTGTATTTGAAACTATAGGGATCACGCCCATTTTCATTGCCTGAAGCTGGGTAAGTCCGCAGGGCTCCCATCGGCTTGGAACCATAAAAGCGTCTGCGCCAGCCATAAATTGCGGCATAGTAAGCCATTCCTTGATAAAAATTGCTCGCCCGGGATATTTATCAATTACATTTTTTCTAAAATTATCTACAAGCTCTGACTTTTCCGGACAGTTTGCCGCTCCGCCTATTATTAACTGAATATTTTTGTTTTTTTCCAAAATCTTTTCAGCCGCTTTCATCGCTATATCAATGCCTTTTTGGTTTGTATCAAATCTTGACGCCATAAAACAAACCATTGCGTCGGGATTAACATCAAGATATCCTTCAACTTTTGCCTGAGTCCCATTTTTAATAATTTCTTTATCTCCATTTAAAGATAATTGTTCTTGTAAATAAATTTTATTTTTAATCTTTTCGGTTTCAAAATTTGTAATATCATAAGGGAATTTTGCTTTTTTTGAATCAAAGTCGCCGGAAACAAGCCCGTTTACAATTCCTACAAGTTTGCCTTCCTTGGCTTTTTCTTTTAAATACGGCTGAATAACAGGCGCCAGGCTAAAATGCTTTATCGTTTCTTTCATGAATCCGCTTGAAACAAGCGTCAAAAGATCAGCTTCCTTTATCGCCCGCAATGAAGGGTTATAATTTCCTCTTTCGTCCCAGGGTTTATCAGGGAAAAGTTCTATAACTTTATTGTTTATTTTTTTTAATGACAACTTGGCATTAGGACTATTAAACTTTTCAGGGTCATTTAAATAACTTTTTATTTCTTGTGGGCTATTTTTTATTCCTAATTTTGAAAATTCTGTAGTAATTTCTTTATTATTAATAAGTTTTAAAATTTCCTGTGAATTAAAATTAATTAGAGCCGCCTGAATTGGCTGTTGAGCTCCCTGATAACCATATCCTGCGTTATGAAAAGTATGTACAGTTTTTATATCATAATGTAAATGATTTTTCTTTTGATATTCATGAAGGTCATGGATTGCAAAAGCTGTATGCCAGTCTGTTGTATGTAAAAATCCAGGATCAAAATTTTCTTTTTCCTTTAGTTTTGATATAAGCGCCACACAAGCCGCGCTAAATGCTGAATTCGTTTCATACATATTACTATAAGGCTGCGTATATTCTTTTACATCTTTTGAAATTATCGGCGAATAAACAAAATATGTTGTAACCTGGTTTTCAGGATTTTGGGATTTATAAAGAACCGCTTTGGACGTATTTGCTCCATAAGTAAACTCTGTTTCTATGCCGGTTTTTTCAAGAGGAAATTTTACGCCGTTATGATTGGTAAAATACAGTTTGTTATTTTCCGTAGAAGGTCCCTCAGGCGCATTAAAAAGGGGAATCATTACTCTTATTTCATCTTTTTCCTTGTAAACAGAATTGTATACTCCGGGGAATTCGCTGTTTACATCTGCCATTCCTCCTGTTTTAGCAAAAGGTCTGCATTCAAGCGATATTAATAAAATTTGATGAGGATTTCCGCTAAAGGAAAGAGTGTATAAATTTTCATTTTTTTTAATTAAATTGGACTTATTTGCTGATGATAATTCAGGAGTACGCTTTTTGTTTTGGAAAGATGAATTTATTGGAGAATATTGCATTTTTTGAATATTATTTAACATACACGTTTCCCCTTTACTTTAATAAAATAAGCTATACTATAATAAAAATCCGGAATTTACTTTTAGTTGAGCATAAATACAATTACTGCTGTTAAATTTATAAACATAGCTGAAAAAAAAAATTGCCTATAAGCGACTCTAAAAAATTAATAAGCGCTATTAAAAAACTTGAGTTGCTATACCAATACAAATAAGTTTTCGTTAATTGGTAAAAAAGCTAATATTTACAGCCCATGCCGCCCGCAGGGCGGCATGGGCTGAGTAAGGGTTTGGCGGGCGTTTCGGCAAAGCCGAAACGCCCGCTAATTAAGGATTTACAAAAACCATCTTTTTATTTAACGGTTTTTAAAATTGATTGGTATAAGTTATAAAAATTAAAAAAAAATGCGCTATCCGCGATTCGAACGCGGGACCTCTCCCTTAAAAGGGGATTGCTCTACCGGCTGAGCTAATAGCGCATCTATATTTTTTATAATAATTTAAATTATTTTTTCCGTATCATTAAAATACCAACAGCATAGTTCTAAGTCAAGGAAAAATGAAGGATATATCAATTAATATTTAAATTACTTGTAATGCGCATTGCTAATTAGCCGAAATCGTCATCCTGAGCAGAGCGAAGGATCGCAACCAATTGCCAAATGCCGGTTCCTTTTATTGATTGGCATAAATTAAAAAAAATTTCAGATTTTTGTTATAGTATTAAAAAATAAGTTATGATGTAATTAAAATGAAACGAATTCTTTTATTTTATCCCCCGATAGGTTTATATCAAAGAGGCGAAGATCGCTGCCAGGCAAACATGGAAGGCAGCGCGTCAGGCTCTGTCAGAGCTTGCAATGATCTTGGATATATGGCGTCTGTCGCAAGAAAACTCGGATTTGAGCCAAAACTTATGGATTATCCCGCAGAAAGCATGCGCTGGGATAATTATATAAACGATATTAAACAATTTAAACCTGATTTTATAGTTATGAGCATTACAACCGCAACTATAGAAAAAGACATGGAAGCTTTTAAAATAGCAAAAGAGCTTCTGCCGGAAGTTATATCCATCGCAAAAGGCGCTCATTTTTATAGCTGTAAGCCCGAAGAACTTAATAAAAATATCTATAACGTAATGGACTACGCTATTTCTGGCGAGGCAGAGTTTATAATCGCTGATTTACTCAAAGCTTTGCTTGAAAAGCAACCTGTTAATGAAGTAAAAGGGATTTTTTACCGAAATCAAAATAATATAGTCAAAACCCGGGACTATGAATATGTAGAAAATCTGGACGATTTGCCGTTTCCTGCCAGAGATTTAATGAACAATAAATTGTACCAAAGGCCGGATTCAGGCAAGCCTATGGCGACAATAAGCGTTTCAAGGGGCTGTCCTTTCCCATGCTTTTATTGTCTTACGCCGATAGTTTCAGGAAAGAAGCTCAGAAAAAGAACTTCTCAAAATATTGTGGATGAACTTCAGGAATGCGTTGAAAAACACGGTATAAAAGATTTCTTTTTTAAAGCTGACACATTTACTGTTGACAGAAACTGGGTAATTGAAGTTTGCCGTGAAATTACAAGGCGAAATCTGAAAATTTCCTGGGGAACAAGCGCGAGAGTTAAACCTCTGGACGAAGAAATGCTGAAAATTATGAAACAGGCGGGTTGCTGGCTTATGGCTCTTGGAATTGAATCAGCTAACGACGAAACTCTTAAAGAAATTAAAAAAGGCGCTACAAAACAGGATGCGGTTAATGCGGTTAAAATGATACATAAAGCCGGAATTAAAATCTACGGCTATTATATGATCGGTTTTCCGTGGGAAACCAGACAGCATATTGAAGAAACAATAAAATTCGCAAAACAGTTAAACTGTGAATTTATCGAATTCCACATTGCAGTTCCTTTTGAGGGAACAGAGTATTACAACCGGATTAAAGGCACAAAATTTCTTGAAGCTCAAGCTATAGGGCATGATTCATATCTTAATCCGGCGATAAGAACTGATTTTTTAACTTCAGAGGAAATTCTCGAGCTTAAAAACCGCGCATTAAAAGAGATTTGTTTAAGTCCGGCTTATATTTTACAAAGTTTAAAAAATATAAAAAGTTTAAAAGAGTTTTTAAATTATTCAAAATACGGTCTTAGAATGGTAAAAAACATTTTGAGAAAATAATATGATATAGGGCGCGCCTCTATACCAACCTAAATAAGTTTTCGTTAATTGGTAAAAAGCTGATATTTACAGCCCGCGCCGCCCTGCGGGCGGCGCGGGCTGGGTAAGGGCATAGCGGGTGTTTTGCCTTCGGCAAAACACCCGCTAATTAAGACTGCTGCATAACTTATTTAAATTAAAAAATGTTTTTGAAAATCAGAAATAAATTTTATTGGGGATATAGGGGCGAAGCCC
>Ga0116155_10003636_pt1 | contig 10140 bp, 6 predicted proteins | sample AD_UKC032_MetaG_FD_89890 | JGI IMG/M metagenome (GOLD analysis project Ga0116155, IMG submission 89890) | Active sludge microbial communities of municipal wastewater-treating anaerobic digesters from USA - AD_UKC032_MetaG | ecosystem: Engineered > Bioreactor > Anaerobic > Digestate | place: USA... | reverse complement strand
TTATAGTTGTTCAGAATTTCTTCTACTTCGGCGTTACCTTCTTTTACCAATGTTTCTTTTTCCGGTGGAATAATAACGTCACCAAGGTTGAATGATAATCCGCCTTTGAAAGCCATGCTGTAACCCAAATCTTTAATATCATCAAGGAATTGAGCCGTACGAGCCACACCACAAGCTTCGATAACATTACCGATAATATCACGCAATGATTTTTTTGAAAGAAGTTCGTTGATATATCCAACCTGAGTAGGAACACATTTATTGAATAATATACGTCCAACTGTCGTTTCGATTAGCATTTCAACCAATTCGCCTTCTGCATTTAAATCATTGGTACGAACTTTTATCCAGGAGTGAAGTGCAACTTTCTTTTCGTTGTAAGCAATTTCTGCTTCCTGTGGCGAATAGAAAATCAATCCTTCGCCTTTTGCGCCCGGACGAGGTTTGGTAATATAATATAATCCAAGAACCATGTCCTGCGAAGGAACGGTAATAGGAGCACCGTTAGCCGGATTCAGAATGTTGTGTGAAGCCAGCATTAACATTTGAGCTTCGAGAACTGCTTCATTACCAAGTGGTAAGTGAACAGCCATCTGGTCACCATCAAAGTCGGCATTGAAAGCCGTACACGATAGTGGGTGTAACTGAATGGCTTTACCTTCGATCATTTTTGGCTGGAAAGCCTGAATACCCAAACGGTGAAGCGTAGGAGCACGGTTTAATAACACCGGGTGTCCTTTCATTACATATTCTAAAATATCCCAGATAACAGGATCTTTGCGGTCGATAATTTTTTTGGCCGATTTTACGGTTTTTACAATTCCGCGTTCAATCAGTTTGCGAATAACGAACGGTTTGAAAAGCTCTGCAGCCATGTCTTTCGGAATACCGCATTCGTGCATCTTCAATTCAGGACCAACAACAATAACCGAACGAGCTGAATAATCGACACGTTTACCGAGTAAGTTTTGACGGAAACGTCCCTGTTTACCTTTCAGCGAATCCGAAAGAGATTTCAATGGTCGGTTAGCGTCAGTTTTTACTGCACTCGATTTTCTCGAATTATCAAACAATGAATCCACTGCTTCCTGAAGCATACGTTTTTCATTACGTAAAATTACTTCGGGCGCTTTGATTTCGATCAATCGTTTCAAACGGTTATTGCGGATAATTACCCTGCGGTATAAATCGTTCAAATCGGAAGTAGCAAAACGGCCACCATCCAACGGAACTAACGGACGCAACTCAGGCGGAATAACCGGAACGATTTTAATAATCATCCATTCAGGTTTATTTCGCATTTTTGAAGCACGGAACGATTCTACAATTTGTAAGCGTTTCAATGCTTCGTTTTTGCGCTGCTGAGAAGTATCAGTATTTGCTCTGTTACGCAATTCGTATGATAAATCATCTAAATTTAAACGGGTAAGCATATCATGAATCGCATCAGCACCCATTTTGGCAATGAATTTATTCGGATCACTATCATCAAGCAACTGATTCTCGCGGGGTAATGTTTCCAGCAAGTCTAAGTATTCCTCTTCCGAAAGTAATTCTCCCTGAGCGATAAGCAAACTACCCGTAGTAGCTGCCGAAAAAGTAGCACTGTTTTCGGCAATACCTGCCTGAATTACAACGTATTTTTCGTAATAAATGATTGAATCTAATTTTTTGGTTGGCATACCGAGTAAATAACCGATTTTATTCGGTAACGAACGGAAATACCAAATATGTGCAACAGGTACCACCAATTGGATGTGACCCATGCGCTCGCGACGAACTTTCTTCTCGGTAACTTCTACACCGCAACGGTCGCAAACAATACCTTTGTAACGGATACGTTTGTATTTTCCGCAATGACATTCGAAGTCTTTTGTAGGACCAAAAATGCGTTCGCAGAACAAACCATCACGTTCAGGTTTGTAAGTACGGTAATTAATCGTTTCGGGTTTGAGTACTTCGCCACTCGATAATTTTAGTATTTCTTCGGGAGATGCTAATCCGATTGAAATTTTATTAAAATTAGTCTTTAGCTTATTATCAGTTTTAAAAGCCATATATTTCTTATTTACAATTTAATAAATTGACAATTTACAATTTGAATAAATCTAACTCCGACATTTTCCCTCTGCTCTCACTTCCTCACTTTTGGGAGAGGTTCCGATAGCTATCGGGATTGCGACGTTGGGATTTAGGGGTTTTATTCCAAATTGATACTCAAACCTAAACCACGAAGTTCGTGTAATAATACATTAAGCGATTCAGGTATACCAGGTGTAGGCATAGGATCACCTTTTACAATTGCTTCGTAAGTACGGGCACGTCCCATCACGTCATCAGATTTTACCGTTAGGATTTCCTGAAGAATATGCGCTGCACCAAATGCTTCGAGCGCCCAAACTTCCATTTCTCCAAAACGCTGACCTCCAAACTGAGCTTTACCTCCGAGTGGTTGTTGAGTAATGAGTGAGTATGGTCCAATTGAACGTGCATGCATTTTATCCTCAACCATGTGACCTAATTTCAGCATATAAATTACACCTACAGTAGCAGGCTGATCAAATTGCTCTCCGGTACCACCATCTATCAGGTATGTTTTACCATAACGTGGCACACCGGCTTTATCAGTCCAGGCATTCAGATCGTCTATTGTTGCTCCATCAAAAATAGGAGTAGAGAAACGTACATCTAATTCTTTACCTGCCCAGCCGAGTACAGTTTCAAAAATCTGTCCAAGGTTCATACGCGAAGGTACACCAAGTGGGTTCAAAACGATGTCAACAGGAGTTCCATCGGCAAGGAATGGCATATCTTCCTGACGGACAATACGCGATACAATACCTTTGTTTCCATGACGTCCCGCCATTTTATCTCCAACTCTGATTTTACGTTTTTTAGCAATATATACTTTGGCTATCTGTACAATTCCGTTTGGAAGTTCATCGCCAATGGTAATGTTGAATTTCTGACGTTTAATCTGAGCATCGAGTTCTTTAAATTTCCTCAAATAGTTTAAAATCAACTGTCTGATTAATTCGTTTTTGTGCGAATCAGCAGTCCATTTATAAATTTGAATCGTTGTATAATCAATTTCGCGCAAGCGCTCAATAGTAAATCTGCTGTTACGCGAAATAATATCAGCCCCTAAGAAATCTTTAATTCCTGCCGAAGTTTTTTCTCCGATAAGAATCATAAGTTTTTCAATCAGCGTTTCACGCAATACACTTGCCTGAACTTCAAATTCTTCATCCAAACGTGGAAGAACCGCTTTATCAGCTAATTTTGATTTGCGGTTTTTCTGAGCTTTTGAGAATAATCGTTTACCAATAACAACTCCTGATAATGATGGAGTAGCTTTCAACGAAGCATCTTTCACATCTCCGGCTTTATCACCAAAGATAGCACGAAGTAATTTTTCTTCCGGCGAAGGATCTGATTCACCTTTTGGTGTAATTTTACCGATAATAATATCGCCCGGTTCGATGCGTGCACCGATGCGGATAATACCATTTTCGTCCAAATCTTTAGTTGCTTCTTCGCTAACGTTTGGAATGTCAGAGGTGAATTCTTCAATACCACGTTTTGTTTCACGTACGTCTAGTAATTGTTCTACCACATGTACTGATGTAAATACATCTTCGCGAACAACGCGTTCGTTAATTACAATCGCATCTTCGAAGTTGTAACCTTTCCAGGGCATAAATGCAACTTTCAGGTTTTTACCAATGGCAAGTTCACCATTTTGAGTGGCATAACCTTCAGTTAACATGGTACCTTTTTCAACCTTATCTCCTTTGCGTACAATGGGACGAAGATCTATCGTAGTGTTTTGATTTGTTTTCTGAAATTTAGGTATTTTATATTCTTTCAATGAAGATTCAAAACTTACAAATTCTTCTTCTTCACTTCGGTCGTATCTGATTTTAATGCAATCTGCATCAACAAATTCGATAATACCACTTCCTTCGGCAATAATTTGTGTCCGCGAGTCGTGTATTAATTGTTTTTCAATACCTGTACCTACAATCGGTGCTTCGCAACGCAATAATGGAACTGCCTGACGCATCATGTTCGATCCCATCAATGCACGGTTGGCATCATCATGTTCGAGGAAAGGAATCAATGCAGCTGCAATAGAAGCAATTTGCGAGGGAGAAACATCCATTAAATTAACTTCACCCGGCAAAACAACAGGGAAATCAGCTCCCAAACGTGATTTTACTTTCGGACGAATAAATGTTCCATCTTCACGCAATGGTGCATTTCCCTGCGCTACAATAAGATTTTCTTCTTCTTCTGCTGTGAAATATTCAATTCCTTCTGGCGTAGTGTCAACAATTGCATTTTCAACTTTGCGGTATGGAGTTTCAATAAATCCAAGCTCGTTAATTTTGGCATAGATACACAACGACGAAATCAAACCGATGTTTGGTCCTTCGGGAGTTTCAATCGGACAAAGACGTCCGTAGTGCGTATAGTGTACGTCACGTACCTCGAAACCGGCACGCTCACGCGACAAACCGCCAGGCCCGAGCGCTGACATACGACGTTTGTGAGTTATTTCGGCCAATGGATTCTGTTGATCCATAAACTGAGACAATGCATTTGTTCCAAAGAACGAATTGATAACCGAAGAAATACTTTTGGCATTGATCAGATCAATCGGAGTAAAAACCTCGTTGTCACGCACATTCATACGTTCGCGAATAGTTCTGGCCATACGCGACAATCCTACACCAAACTGGTTGTGAAGTTGTTCACCCACAGTGCGGACGCGACGGTTACTCAAGTGATCGATATCATCAACATCTGCTTTCGAATTTATTAATTCAATCAGGTATTTGATAATTTCAATAATATCTTCTTTTGTCAGAATCTTTACTCCCGGATCGATAGAAAGATTTAGTTTTCTGTTGATACGGAAACGTCCAACATCACCTAAATCGTAACGTTTTTCGGAAAAGAAAAGATTGTTAATTACTTCGCGGGCTGTTGAATCATCAGCAGGCACTGCATTTCGTAACTGACGGTAAATGTACAAAACAGCTTCTTTCTCCGAGTTGCTCGGATCTTTCTGTAATGTATTATATATGATAGCATAATCATTCTGATTAGCTTCAGGTTTATGAAGTAAAATAGTCGGAGTGCCAGCCTCAATAATTTCATCAATGTGATGATTTTCGAGAATGGTTTCACGATCGATAATCACTTCGTTACGCTCAATACTTACAACCTCGCCGGTATCTTCATCTACAAAGTCTTCAATCCATGTTTTAAGAACACGGGCAGCAAGCTTTTGACCAATCGCTTTTTTCAGACTGGTTTTACTTACTTTGATTTCTTCAGCAAGATTGAAAATTTCTAAAATATTTTTATCGCTTTCAAATCCGATGGCGCGAAGGAGTGTGGTTACGGGCAATTTTTTCTTCCTGTCGATATATGCATACATCACATTGTTAATGTCAGTAGCAAATTCTATCCATGAGCCACGAAAAGGAATAATACGTGCCGAGTATAATTTTGTACCATTGGCATGGGTGCTCTGACCAAAAAACACGCCTGGCGAACGATGGAGCTGTGATACAATTACACGCTCTGCACCATTGATTACAAAAGTACCCTTGGGACTCATGTAAGGTATGGGGCCCAGATAAACATCCTGAATCACGGTATCAAAATCTTCGTGATCGGGATCGGTACAATACAGTTTTAATTTCGCTTTTAAAGGAACGCTGTAAGTTAAACCTCTTTCTATACATTCTTCGATTGAATAACGGGGAGGGTCAACGTAATAATCGAGAAATTCGAGGATGAAATTATTTCTTGTGTCAGCAATAGGAAAGTTTTCATTAAAAACTTTATATAATCCTTCTGACTTTCTTCTTTCAGGGGAAGTATCCATTTGAAAGAAATCCTGAAAAGATTTAATTTGTACATCTAAAAAATCAGGATAATCGAACTGATTTTTAATCGAAGCAAAATTTATTCTTTGCACTTTTGGTGTTGAAGACATTTTCAAAGAGTTTTTTTGGTGATGCGGTGAACTCAATTATTTTATAGACAGAAAAAGGTTTAGAATCCCTCTTGAAGAGGGAATCTAAACCAAAAGCCTGATAATCAGGTGGTACTATTTAAGTTCTACTTCAGCTCCGCCGTCAGCAAGTGCTTTCTTCAATGCTTCAGCTTCGTCTTTAGTTGCACCTTCTTTAATTACTGAAGGAGCAGCATCAACTAAGTCTTTTGCTTCTTTAAGTCCAAGACCTGTTAATTCTTTTACCAATTTTACAATCGCTAATTTATTAGCACCAACTCCTTTTAATACTACATCAAAAGATGTTTTTTCTTCGACTACTTCAGCAACAGCTGCAGGTCCGGCAGCAACAGCAACAGCTGCAGCAGCGGGTTCGATACCATATACATCTTTCAAAATTTGAGCTAACTCATTTACTTCTTTAACTGTTAAGTTAACCAATTGTTCTGCAAAAGCTTTCAAATCTGCCATTTTACTTATTTTTTATGTTTTTGTTTTTTTTATTAATTAAATTATCTTTCGGCTAATGTTTTCAACACGCCATGGATAGTACTTCCTCCGGATTGGAGTGCGGATATAACGTTCTTAGCAGGCGATTGCAACAAGGCAACAACTTCGGCAATAAGTTCGTTTTTGCTCTTTAGAGTTATAAGTGCTTCCAATTGATTTTCACCTATGTAAAAACTTTGTTCCACATACGCAGCTTTCAATACGGGTTTTTTCAGCTTATTACCTTTTAATTTGCTGAAATCTTTTATCACCTTTGCAGGTGCGTTACCTGTATTCGAAAGCATCAATGAAGTTTCGCCTTTCAACGAATCATATAGCTCGCTGAAGTTAACTGATGAGTTTTCAAATGCTTTTTGAAGCAATGTATTTTTTACAACAACAAGTTTAATATCTTCTTTGTAACAAACACGACGTAATTGGCTTGTTTGTGCAGCATTTAAGCCGGCAATATCAGCCAAATAGAAGTGAGCATACTCGTTGATAGTTGACTCAAGTTGTTTTATAATAGCGCTTTTATCTTCCTTTTTCATAAACTTTTAATTTTATTCTTCAACTGATTTTGGGTCAATTTTAATACCCGTACTCATTGTGCTTGAAAGATAAATGCTCTTAACATAAGTACCTTTTGATGAGGTAGGTTTCAGTTTCATCAAAGTACCAACAAATTCTTTAGCATTGCCAATGATTTGTTCGGGGGTAAAAGATACTTTACCTACCGAAGTATGTACAATACCATATTTATCAACTTTAAAGTCGATTTTACCTTGTTTTACTTCTTTTACTGCTTTGCCTACTTCATTGGTAACAGTACCGCTCTTAGGGTTCGGCATTAAACCACGCGGGCCTAATATACGTCCTAAAGCTCCTAATTTACCCATGATAGCAGGCATAGTGATGATAACATCAACATCTGTCCAGCCACCTTTTATTTTTTCGATATATTCATCGAGACCAACATAGTCAGCCCCGGCTTCTTTAGCCGCTGCTTCCTGATCGGGAGTACATAATGCAAGAACCCTTACTTGTTTGCCGGTACCATTTGGGAGCGAAACAACTCCGCGAACCATTTGGTTGGCTTTACGTGGGTCAACACCTAACCGTACATCTATATCAACTGAAGCATCGAATTTTGTTGTAGAAATTTCTTTTACTAATAAAGCTGCTTCCTTGAGAGTGTAGGTTTTTCCAGCTTCAATTTTTTCTAAAGCTAACCTTTGATTTTTTGTCAGTTTACTCATTTTAATTGAAGTTTAATTAAATATTAGTTGGAAATGAACCTTTAACGGTAATACCCATGCTTCTTGCTGTACCTGCAATCATTTTCATTGCTGATTCAAGTCCGAAGCAATTTAAATCCACCATTTTGTCTTCGGCAATAACCTTTACCTGATCCCAGGTAATTTCCGCAATTTTTTTGCGGTTTGGTTCGGCCGAACCTCCTTTAAGTTTTGCAACTTCCAACAGCTGGATAGCTACCGGAGGAGTTTTTACTACAAATTCGAAAGATTTATCGGTAAAATAAGTGATAACAACAGGTAAAACTTTACCTGCTTTTTCCTGGGTTCTGGCATTGAACTGTTTGCAAAGCTCCATAATATTGATCCCTTTAGAACCTAATGCAGGTCCTACCGGGGGAGATGGGTTTGCCGCACCTCCTTTAATCTGTAATTTAATAAGTCCAGCAATTTCTTTAGCCATAATTTTTATTTTTTTTATTTGTAAGCGGAACAGGCGATTTGTAACTCAATCAACTATTCCTTTTCTACTTGTGTAAAAGATAATTCGAGCGAAGTTTTTCGTCCGAATATCATAACCATAACTTTGAGTTTTTTCTTTTCGGTGTTCACCTCTTCGATTAATCCGCTGAAACCGCTGAATGGTCCGGAAATTACTTTCACATTTTCTTGTTTAATGAAAGGTGTAAGCATTTCTTCACCATTCTCGATAAGTTCGTCCATTGTACCGAGTATTCTATTCACTTCAGAGATGCGAACAGGTGTCGGAACATTGTTTTTACCACCGAGAAATCCGATTACATTGGGGGTGTTGCGAAGACGATGATGAATTTCATCGATCAGATTGGCTTCAATCAAAACATAACCCGGCATACAACTACGTTCTTTTGTAATTTTTTTGCCGTTACGAATTTGGTAAACTTTTTCGGTTGGGATTAATATCTGAGAAACATATTGACCAAGATCAGATTTTTTGATTTCAGCATCAATATATTCTTTCACCTTGTTCTCTTTACCACTAATAGCACGCATCACGTACCATTTAAAATTAGTTGACTCAGACACTTCTTTTACCCTCCCTAATTAAAATTACATTAATTTTTCGTAGACGAATGTCATGATACCTTCAAAACTAACATCCATAAGCCAAACTATCAGCGCAAGAATGATGGAAGCAATCAATACTACAATAGCACTGCTGGTAAGTTCCGAGCGTGTAGGCCACGAAACTTTTTGAACTAGTTCTGTATACGACTCTTTGATATAGTTAATTATCTTCTTCATATATAAATAGAAATTTGCACGGGCAGAGAGGCTCGAACTCCCGACACCTGGTTTTGGAGACCAGTGCTCTACCAACTGAGCTACGCCCGTGTGTTATTAGTCACGAGTTACAAGTAATTAGTTACGAGTAGCAAGTAACGAGTTTTAAGTTTCGAGTTACAAGTTACAGGATTATATCTCGTAACTCGTAACTCGTAACTATATTTTTAGTCTAACAATTCAGTAATCTGACCTGAACCAACTGTACGTCCACCTTCACGGATAGCAAAACGTAAACCTACGTTACAAGCTACAGGATAGATTAATGTTACAGTGATCTCAAGGTTATCACCTGGCATTACCATTTCAGTTCCTTCTGGAAGAGTAATTTCACCAGTTACATCCAATGTACGGATATAGAACTGTGGACGATAACGGTTGTGGAATGGAGTATGACGACCACCTTCTTCTTTTTTCAGGATATAAACTGAAGCTTTGAAAGAAGTGTGAGGAGTTACTTTTCCCGGGTGTGTGATAACCATACCACGTTTAATTTCTTCTTTGTCGATACCACGAAGCAATAAACCTACGTTGTCACCAGCTTGACCATCATCCAAAATCTTACGGAACATTTCAACACCTGTTACAACTGATTTTTTTGCTGTTTGACCTAAACCAATGATTTGATCTTCATCACCAGTTTTGATAAGACCAGTTGCGATACGTCCTGTAGCAACTGTACCACGACCTGTGATTGAGAATACGTCTTCAACTGGCATTAAGAATGGTTTGTCAACTGCACGTGGAGGTAATTCAATCCATGTATCAACTGCATCCATTAATTCCATTACTTTATCTTCCCATTCAGCAACACCATTCAATGCACCAAGTGCAGAACCGCGAATAACAGGAGTATTGTCACCATCGAATTCATAGAATGAAAGCAATTCGCGCATTTCCATTTCTACTAATTCCAACATTTCAGGATCGTCAACCATATCACATTTGTTCATGAAGATAACCAAACGAGGTACGTTTACTTGGCGAGCCAAAAGGATATGTTCGCGTGTTTGTGGCATAGGACCATCAGTTGCAGCAACT
>Ga0116155_10003634_pt1 | contig 10146 bp, 7 predicted proteins | sample AD_UKC032_MetaG_FD_89890 | JGI IMG/M metagenome (GOLD analysis project Ga0116155, IMG submission 89890) | Active sludge microbial communities of municipal wastewater-treating anaerobic digesters from USA - AD_UKC032_MetaG | ecosystem: Engineered > Bioreactor > Anaerobic > Digestate | place: USA... | reverse complement strand
TCGTAGATCTCGATGCCGCCGACCAGGCGGTCGGGGAGGCCCGTGAGGCGCTTCACCATCGCGGCCAGGGCCCGGGGAGTCGCGCCGTCGCGCCTGCCCGCGCCGACGAAGAGCCTCGCGGTCGCGGCCGCGTCGACGGAGACGTCGGCAATCTCGCGGTAGCGCGCCGGGTCGAGCTCGGCGCCGAAGGACTCGAAGAGGGCGGCGGCCAGGGCCTCGCGGGGCGGAAGGCGGGCGAGGAGCTCGTCCGCGAGGCCGAGCCAGAGCTCGGCGGCCTCGGGGGAGGCGGCCTTCTTGGCCGCGCGGGCGGCCTTGCGGGCAGCGGCCTTCTCGGCCTTCGCCTTGGCGAGGGCTTCGGGGCTCGCCGTGGCGGCCTCGGGCGAGGCGGCTTCGGCGGCGGCCTCGGCGGCGACGACCTGGGCCTCAGCTCCGGCCTCGGCCTGCGGCTCCGCGGCCGCGGTCTCCGCGGTCTGAGGCTCGGCGGCGGCCGTGGCCTGATTCCCGGCGGCCGCCTCGGCCGCGGCTTCCGCCGAGGCCTCGGCCGAGGCCTCCTCGGCCTGGGGCACGAGGGCGGCGGAGACGGCGCGGGCCAGGATCTTCGCCTTGATGCGGTCGCGCCTGGCGCCGATGACCTCGGAGACGGCGGGGACCGAGCCCTTCTTGAAGCCGGTGCCCGCGGCGTGCTTGAAGCGGAAGAGCTTCCGGTACTCGTCGGGGGTCACGAAGGTGATCGCGGTGCCGGCGTTGCCGGCCCGGCCCGTGCGGCCGACGCGGTGCACGTAGGCCTCGGGGTCGTGGGGCAGGGTCCAGTTCACGACGTGCGATATGCGCTCGACGTCGATGCCGCGGGCCGCGACGTCGGTCGCGACCAGGATGCGGACGCGGCGCTCGCGGAAGCGGGCCAGGATGCGCTCGCGCCTGTCCTGGGTGATGTCGCCGTGGAGGGCCTCCGACTCGTAGCCGCGCTCCTCCAGGGCCTTGGAGATGCGGTCGGCCTCGATCCTCGTCGCCGTGAAGACGATGCCGAAGAAGTCCTCCTCGGAGTCGATGATGCGGCAGAGGGCCTCGAGCTTGTCGCCGTCGCGGACCTCGAGCCAGACCTGCTCCGCGAGGGCGGTGGCGACGGCCTCGGTCTCGTCCTCGACGATCTCGTACTTGCCCAGGCGGCGCTTCGCGACGTGGATGATGCCGGCGGGCATCGTCGCGGAGAAGAGGACGACGCGGCGGTCGGGGCCGCACTTCTCCATGATGGTCTCGATGTCCTCGATGAAGCCCATGTCGAGCATCTCGTCGGCCTCGTCCAGGACGAGGAAGCGCAGGGCGGAGAGGTCGAGGGTGCCGCGCTCCAGGTGGTCCATGACGCGGCCGGGGGTGCCGACGACGATGTCGACGCCGGCCGCGAGGCGCCTGAGCTGCTCGCCCATGGAGGCGCCGCCGTAGACGGGGGCGACGCGGGGCCTGTCGGTCGTGCGCAGGGAGAGGATCTCGCCCGAGACCTGGAGCGCGAGCTCGCGGGTCGGGACCAGGATGAGGGCGCCGACCTTGCCCGTCGGCGTCGAGAGGCGCTCCACGAGGGGGAGGCCGAAGGCGGCGGTCTTGCCGGTGCCGGTCCTGGCGCGGGCGATGAGGTCGGGGCCGTCCGCGAGGAGGCGGGGGATGGTGAGGGCCTGGATGGGGGTGGGCTCCTCGAAGCCCTTCCGCGCGATGGCGGCCAGGGTGTCGGGGCCGAGGCCGAGGCTTTCGAAGGTGACGCTTTCCATGTACTTCCTTGGGGTTCCGCGCTCTCGCGGAGCCGTGTGGGCCGCTGTCGGGGCCGATCCGAGCTCGCGCCGCCCCTGCCCGGCCGCCCTTCCCGAGGAGTCTCGAGAAGGAAGCCCAAGGAGCGCGCTCGTGCGTATGGTGGGAGCCCCGCGGGGGAAAGCCGCGTTGTATACTGCCTGTATTCGGTTCGCTTCGAAGATGGGCCTTGGTTCGCGGAGGCTTCGCTAGGCCTTGATTCTACCCCCTTTGGGCCCTGCGTTGCTAGGCCCCGATGCGAAGAAAGCCCAGCGCATTGCATCCAACCGCAAAGGATGCTATTTTCGCAGGGAACCGGGCGGAAGAACGAGGAGGGATGACCATGAGGAGCTTCGCGAGCGACAACAATTCCGGCGCTTCCCCGGAGATCGTCCGGGCCGTCGCGGCGGCCAACGAGGGCCACGCCGTCGGCTACGGCGACGATCCCTGGACCGAGCGGGCCCGCTCCCTCTTCAAGCGCGAATTCGGCCCGGAGGCCGAGGCCTTCTTCGTCCTCAACGGCACGGGCGCCAACGTCCTGGCCCTCTCTCTCGCCGCCGGCCCCTCGACCTGCGTCCTCTGCGCGGAGGGCGCCCACATCGACGTCGACGAGACGGGAGCGCCCGAGGCGGCCGGCATCAAGGTCGTCCCCCTGGCCGCGAGGCTGGGCAAGCTCGAGCCCGAGGCCCTGCGCGAGGCTCTGGGCGCCCTGGGGAACGTCCACGCGGCCCAGCCCTCCTGCCTCTCCATCTCCCAGCCGACGGAGCGCGGCGCCGTCTACTCGAAGCCCGAGATCGAGGAGCTCTGCCGCATCGCCCACTCCGCCGGCCTCCTGGTCCACGTGGACGGCGCGAGGCTGGCCAACGCGGCCGTCGCCCTAGGCCTCCCCTTCCGCGCCTTCACCGTCGACGCGGGGGTAGACCTCCTCTCCTTCGGCGGCATGAAGAACGGCCTCCTCTTCGGCGAGGTCCTCCTGGTCTTCCGGCACGAGCTCGCGAGGCGGACGCCCTACTTGAGGAAGGCGCGGCTCCAGCTCGCCTCGAAGATGCGCTTCGTCTCCGCCCAGTACGAGGCCTACCTGGAGGGCGGCCTGTGGAAGAGGAACGCGGAGGCGGCCAACGCGTCGGCCCGCTCCCTGGCTGGCCTGGTCCGCGGGATCGAGGGCGTCGAGCTCGAGGGCGAGGTCGAGACGAACGCCCTCTTCGCGCGCCTGAGCGAGGACGCGGCCGAGCGGCTCAGGCAAGAGTACTTCTTCTACGACTGGGAAGGGGGGCTCGTCCGCTGGATGACGAGCTTCGACACGACGGAGGCCGACATCGAAGGCTTCGCGGCCGCGCTGAGGCGGGCCCTCTCGGGGACCTGAGGCCAGGCGGGCCCTGGCTGGGGCCCGAGGCAGGGGCAGGCGCCGGAGAGACGCCGCCGCGCTCCGGTTGGCCGCGCCCGGGCCGCCCCCGGCTAGGCGGAGGGCAGGGGAAATTCCAGGACGAGGCGAGCGCCGTCCGAGCTCGAGGCGCTGATCTCCCCCTTGAGCTGGCCGGCCAAGGTCTCCATGAGCATGAGGCCGAGGCCGCGCCCGCCCGCCTGAGGGCGCGAGGCCGCGCCGCCCGGGAAGACGAGATCGGCGGGAAAGCCCGGGCCTCCGTCGCTGACCTCGAGCCGCGCCGCCGAGCCGCTCGATCCCAGACTCACGCTGATCCTTCCCTCCCCTTCGGCCTCAGTCCCGTACTTGAAGGCGTTGGTCAGCGCCTCGTTCAGGAAGAGCCCGCAGGGTATGGCTTGGTCGAGGGAGAGGGAGAGGGGCTCGAGGCGGAGGTCGACGCGGGCTCCCATGCCCGCGGCCTCCGCGGCGGAGGCCACGAGCCTTTCGGCGTAGCGGGCGAAGTCCACCCGGGAAAAGTCGCCGCTCTCGTAGAGGAGCTCGTGGACCTCGGCCATGCTCTGGATCCTCGCGGTGGAGTCGCCCAGGCAGGGAGAGCAGCGCGCCTCCTTCCTCGCCCTGGCCTGGAGGCTCAGGAGGGAGGAGACGATCTGGAGATTGTTCTTGACCCGGTGGTGCACCTCCTTGAGGAGGAGGTGCTTCTCCGCGTTCTCGCCCTTGAGCCTGAGCTCCAAGCGGCCGCGGGCCTCGTCGTAGGCGGCCAGGCGCTCCGCGAGGCCGTTGAAGGACTCGAGGAGGCAGCGGGCCTCCGAGCCCGGCCTGAACCCCTGGAGGGTGACGACGGGAGGCTTGCCCGGGCTCTCCGCCGCGGCGGCGAAGGCCGCGAGGAGGCGGCGGTAGGCCGCGTAGAAGGGGCGGAGGCCGTAGGCGACGAAGAGGGCGAAGGCGAGGACGATGAGGCCGGCCCCCGCGAGGACTGGCGCGGCGAGCCTGAAGGCCTGGTGGTCGATGTCGCTCCGGTAGAAGCCCGTGCCCAGGTAGGCCTCGAGCCCCTCCACGGGGAGGACGAAGGAGACCTTCGTCTCCGGCCGCCTGGACCCGGGAGCCAGGTGGCGGTAGGCGACGTAGCCGCCGCCCGAGCGGGCCGCGCGGACGAGCTCCCTGACGGGAAAGACGCCGTCGGCGTCGCGTAGGTCCCACTGGGAGCTTCCCTCGAGCCAGGGCTCGAAGGGCTGGACGAGCATCGTGCCGTCATAGGCGCTCATGAAGAGGTAGTTCTTCCGGGTGTCGTCGCCGTAGACGAAGGTGCGGAGGAGGGCGGCGGCCTCCGCGCGGGCCTCGTCGCGCGAGAGGAGGCCCGCCCGCTCCCGGACCAGGACGGGCTCGAGGGCGTAGGAGGCCAGGGCGGTGAGCCGCCCGAGCTCGGCCTTCCTGGCCTCGAGCATGGCGCCCTTGAAGGACAGGGAGAGGAGCACGAACAGGGCCGCCAGGCAAAAGAGGGCCGAGCCGAGGGCTGCGAGGAGCCTGGAATGGGATCGGGCCTTGGGGTGGGGACAAGCGGCCGGGTGGGACGAGGTTCGCAAGTCGAGCTCCTTTTTTATATGGCGTAAGGCAACCCAACTTTATTTATTATCTCCATAATAATCATCCGGCCAGATTTGTCAAGTATTAAATTCTCTATGTTAACCAAAGACGATATGCCTTTTTTGACTTTGCCAGGGAACTAGGCTAGGATAGGCAGTGCAAGACAAGGAACGGGGCCCGCCCTCATGCCCGTCTAGGAATCTAAAAAAGATGGGCGAAGCCGTTCCGACGACCAACGCGCAAGGAGCGGACCATGAAGCGCAGATTCTCCATCACCGCCAAGCTCATCCTCTTCATCTCGGCGCTCTTCATAGGCGTCATCGGCGCGGTCGCGACCGTCATCTTCTTCACCTTCAGGGATTCCCTGGACGCCCAGCTCAAGGAGCAGTCGGCGACCACGAGCGGCTACATCCGCGAGGAGATCCGCTCCTGGCTCCTGCCCAAGGACGCGGCCGTCTCCACCCACGTCATGGCGGCCCAGATGGCCTGGCCCCGGCTCGAGCAGCTCCAGGCCATGTACAAGGCCGGCGTCGCTGCGGACAAGGACCTCACGGACATCTACATCTTCGAGTCGAAGTCCTGGAAGGAGGGGGGCCGGGTCATCATCGCCTCGGGCTGGATCCCGCCCGCTGACTACGACCAGTACAAGCGGACCTGGTTCACGAACTCCCTGGCGACGGCAGAGGTCATCCACTCGGCGCCCTACGTCGACAGCATCACCGGCAAGCTCGTGGTCACCGTCTCGCAGCGCGCGATGGTCGACGGCAAGCCCATCGGCGTCGTCGGCGCCGACATGTTCATCACGCGCGTCGGCGAGATCGTCGGCGCCAAGAAGCTCTCCGCCAACGGCAAGACCTACCTCGTGGACAAGGACGGCCTCCTCATCACCCACGAGGATCCCGAGAAGATCCTCAAGGCCAACCTCTTCGAGGGCAACATCCTCTCGCCGCTCAAGGACAAGATCCTCAAGGGCGGGGAGACCACCTTCGGCATCTTGCGGAAGGAGGGCGCCTACTACGCCTCCATCCGCATCCCCGAGCTCAACGCGATCCTCGTCACCGCCGGACCCGTGTCGGACATCTACGGCGCCCTGAACGCCTTCCTGGCGCGGCTCGCCCTCATCGTCGGCCTGGGCATCGCGGTGGCCGTCCTCGTCCTCTTCGCCATCGCGAGGAGCTTCACGAGGCCCATCCTCGCCCTCACCGCCGTCTCCAAGCGCCTCTCCGAGGGGCGCCTGGACTTCGACGCCGCGAAGGAAGGCCTGGCGGGCCGCAACGACGAGCTCGGAGAGCTCTCCGAGGCCTTCGGCCTCATGGTCCTCCGCGTCGCGGAGGTCGTGGACGAGGTGAAGAGTTCCGTGGAGGTCCTCCTCCGCGGCTCCTCGAACCTTAACCAGGCGAGCGTCGCGATGTCCCAGGGCGCCACCGAGCAGGCGGCGAGCACCGAGGAGGTCTCCGCCTCCCTGGAGCAGATGGGCGGCAACATCAGGAACAACGCGGACAACGCGAAGGAGACGGAGCGCATCTCCCGCAAGGCGGCGAAGGACACGGAGGAGGGCTCCAAGGCGGTGCTCGAGACCGTCGGGGCGATGAAGGACATCTCCCAGAAGATCCTCATCATCGAGGAAATCGCCCGCCAGACGAACCTCCTGGCCCTGAACGCGGCCATCGAGGCGGCGCGCGCGGGCGAGGCCGGCAAGGGCTTCGCCGTCGTCGCGAGCGAGGTGCGCAAGCTCGCCGAGCGCTCGCAGAAGGCGGCCACGGAGATCGGCGAGCTCTCCGTGAAGAGCGTCGGCGTATCGGAGAAGGCGGGCTCGATGCTCGACCAGATCGTGCCGGACATCCAGAAGACCTCCCAGCTCGTGCAGGAGATCTCCGCGGCCTCCAACGAGCAGAGCCAGGGCACGGACCAGATCACCAAGGCCATCATGCAGCTCGACAAGGTCGTGCAGGAGAACGCCGCCTCCAGCGAGGAGATCGCGGGCATGACCGAGGAGATCGCGCGCCTGGCCCAGAACCTCTCCGCGAAGATCTCCTTCTTCAAGACGAAGGGCGGCAGGGCCGAGGGCGCCGCCCAGGCGGCCGCCCAAGACTCGGGCCGCGGGCGTCCCAAGGCCCAGTCCGCCGGCCAAACCTCCGCTCCGCGGGGGAAGCCGGCCGAGGGCCGCTCCGATCCCAAGCCTGATCCCAGGCCCGCGCCCAAGGCGCAGATCAGGCCGAGCCGCGAGACCGGCATCACGATCAAGTCGGGCGCCGAGGACGAGGACTTCGAGGAGTTCTAGGCCATACGGCCCGACAAACGCGTCAGAATGAAGAGCCGCCCCCCGCAAGCCGGGGGGCGGCTTTGTTTGCGCTGCTCCTGGATGAGCTTAGGCGGCGCCTGCCTCGGGCGGCGGTGCCGGACTGCGCCTAGACGGGCTCGGGCGAGCCCTCTCCGTCGGCCCTGGCCGAGGCCTCGGCCAGGGCCTCGCGCCTCGCCCTCCCCCGCCCCTGCACCTTCAGGATGAGGATCGAGAGCTCGTAGAGCCCGAGCATCGGCAATGCGAGGAGTACCTGGGAGACGACGTCGGGCGGCGTGAGGATGGCGGCCGCGATGAAGATGCCGAGGACGGCGACGCTCCGCCCCCTCACGAGGAGCTCGGCCTTGAGGAGGCCGAAGGCGCCCAGGAGGGCCGCCGCCATGGGAAGCTCGAAGGCGGCCCCGAAACCCAGGACCAGGCCCGAGACGAAGTCGAAGTAGTCCTTGATCGCGAAGACCGCCTCCACCCTCGGGTTCGAGTAGGAGAGGAAGAACTTGATCGTGAAGGGCAGGATCACGTAGTAGGCGAAGGCCGCGCCGGCGACGAAGAAGAAGGCCCCGAAGAAGAGGCAGAGGAAGACCGAGCCGCGCTCGCGCCTGGAGAGGGCCGGGCTCACGAAGAGCCAGAGCTCGAAGAGGATGACGGGGAGGGAGAGGGCCAGGCCCGCGACGAGGGCGAGCTTCACGTAGGAGACGAAGAGCTCGGGCGGCGAGAGGTAGACGAACTGGAGGGTACCCGCCGGCCTCATCACGAATTCGGCGAGCTTCTCCGCGAAGGAGAAGCAGCCGAAGCCCGCGGCCAGGAAGGCCGCGCAGGAGACGACGAGCCGCTTGCGGAGCTCCGCTAGATGGTCCGTGAAGGTCATGGGTCCTGCCTGACGTGTCGGGATGGGGAAGGGCGGCGCGGAGCCCCGGCCCCGGGGCCGTGCCGGCGCCCGCCTTCAGGCCGGGCCTGTCGGCGGCGCCTTTCGGTGGAGTCCTTCGCCGGGCCCCAAGGCCGGAGCATCGCGCGGGCCTTGGGCTTTAGGCCTTCTTGGCCTTCGACTTGGCGGCCTCGGGGGCCTCGGCGGGTTTCGCGACCGCCTCGATCCTCGGAGCCTGGGCCTCAGAGCCGGCGTCGGCCTCGGTCGCCTTCGCGATGTCCTCGGTCACCTTGTCCGAGTGCTTCTTGAACTCCCTGATGGCCTGGCCCACGGCCTTGCCGATCTCGGGCAGCTTCTTGGGCCCGAAGATGACGAGGGCGATGACGAGGACGAGTATGAGCTCAGCGGGTCCGATTCTTCCGAACATGGTTCACTCCTTGGCTTCGGGCCGGACGAGCTCCGGCCTCGTATAGACGATGGGACTGGGGGTCCCGATCCTTCCGATCAAAGTAATTCCGGCTTCCCGCGCGAAGGCGTAGGCCTCCGTGGTGGGGATGCTCCGGGATACGAGGACGGGCAGGCCGGCCTTGGCGGCCTTCTGCGCCATGTCCGCCGCGATCCGGCCGCTCGTGAGGAGGACGGAGCGGGAGAAATCCGCCCCGTCCAGGAGGCCGCGGCCCAGGACCTTGTCGACGGCGTTGTGCCGGCCCACGTCCTCGCGGACGACGAAATAGGGCAGGCTCCCCGGCCCCGCGGCTCCGCCCCGCGAGGGAGCGGCCAGGCAGGCGAGGGCCGCCACGTGGAGGCCTCCGGTCGCGCGGTACAGCTCGGCCGCCTCGAACATGGCCAGGGACCAGGCCTTGAGCTCCTTCATGGAGACCGAGAAGTCCCGCGCGCCCTGCGCCGCCGCGGGCCCCTCTCCTTCCGCGCGGAAGGCCGCGGGAGGCAGGCTCGCGGCGCCGCAGGCCGAGTACACTAGGCCCTCGGGCTCGAGAAGGGCGCCGCGGCCGGAGACCGTCTCCGCCCGGACGCTCCGCTGGTCGGGACAGACCGCGAGGATCTTGAGGTCCTCGCGCCGCCCGACGAGGCCGCGGCCCAGGAGGTGTCCGGCCGCGAGCTCGTCCAGGTCGAGGGGCGTGCACATGAGGGTGGCGAGCCGCCTGCCGTCGACGAGGAGGCCGACGGGCGATTCGGGCGCGAGGGGATGGGAGGCGGCCATGGCCTTAGGGGTTCTCCTTCTGCAGGACCTCGATCCACTCGACGAGGCTGGCCGCGTGGGCCGGGTCGAGGTGGCGGTCGGAGAAGAGGTAGGGGGCCCCGTTGGAGGCCCTGAGGGTCTTGATGTCGGCCGTGTCCGGCCGCATCGCCATGCGGGCCAGGACCTCCGCGACCTCCCTCTCGGGAAGGGAGAAGGGCGGCTCAGAGAAGACGCGGAGGTCGGTCGGCCGGGGATAGACGCGGGACTCGTCCCGCACGGTATCCGCGACGAGGCGCACGGGATCGCGCTCCTCCACGCGGAAGAGATGGAGGGCGTAGGCCTCCGTCATGGAATCGGCGCTGAAGTAGTAGGCCTCGCCGCCCTCCCCCGCCATCCGGCGGAGGTCGGCGGCGCCCGACTCCTCAAGGAGCCGGGCCAGCCCGCCCGGGGCCGCGGCGGCCTCGGGGAAGGAAGAGGCGAGCTCCGAAAGCCGCGTGAGGCGGATTTCGGAGCTCGCGGCGCGGATGGCCGCGACGAGCGCGGCCGCCGGCCCTGGCGTGGGCTCGGGGACGGCCGCTTCGGTATCTGTCTTGCTCATCGCCATGCCGCTCCGCTATCGAAAGGTTTTCCGGTCCGGGCGCGCGGGCTCGGACGCCGGGCCGGGCCGCCCCGGGGCTCGCGCCCCGGAGCGGCCGCGCCCGGCCGGGCTTTGCCCCATTATGCCGGCAAGAGCCCCCGCGCGGCTAGGTCGGCCGCGACGTCGGAGAGTCCGTACTTCTCGAGGCAGGCCTTGGTGGGCGCGCCGGTCTTCTCGTCCCAGCCGAACTCCTTGTACACGAGGGTGCGGCCGAGCTCCAGGTCCTTCTCCTCCATCGCGATGGTGCCGGGGGTGAACTGGGGGATCTCCTTCCCTTCCTTGTCCTTCTCGCGGTGGATGACCCACTCCGTGGTCTGGTCGTGCTCCTTGCGGAGGTCGGCCGTGCCCATCTGGCGCAGGGTGATCGCGCGGAAGAGGGTGAAGGCGCGGGCCGCCGCCTCGTCGAGCTCCT
>Ga0116155_10003629_pt1 | contig 10158 bp, 7 predicted proteins | sample AD_UKC032_MetaG_FD_89890 | JGI IMG/M metagenome (GOLD analysis project Ga0116155, IMG submission 89890) | Active sludge microbial communities of municipal wastewater-treating anaerobic digesters from USA - AD_UKC032_MetaG | ecosystem: Engineered > Bioreactor > Anaerobic > Digestate | place: USA... | reverse complement strand
GCCTGACTTCCACCTCGTTTTTGTACACTAGGAGTTGAGGAGGGACCGGTCGATCGTCTTGAGGATGAGTTCCTGTTTTCTGGTCAGAGTGACGACTCGGGACAGTTGGAAGCGCTGTCTGGCATCGCGGAGGTAGACCTTGTACATAGTCCCTAACTCCAACAGAGCACTTTCGGCGGTAAAGTCGGTGTGGCGCAGACGATACTGTAAGAGGGAGAGGAGCAGATAGGCGAGGTAACAGAGAAAGACGTGGGCGTGGACGCGCTCGGCAAGCCAGTGCCGGACGGGACGCAAGTGGGTAATCCCTTTGAGACTACGGAAAGCCTTTTCGACGACATCTTTGTCGAAGTAGAGGGAGAGCATCTTCTGTTCGGGCAGGCTACGAGTACAAAAGACACACGAATACCCGTCGAACTCTTCGGCGGCGGCGAGTTTGGCCGCGAGCAAGTTGCCGTGCCCATCGAAGAACCGTTCCATCCCCGGTTTGATGGACTTGCCTTGGCTGAGCATGTGTTGGGCGTAGAGGACCTCGTCGCGGCGGGACTCGCGGGCGTCCCGCTGCAATCGCTCGTTCAAGCACAGGGCCAAGCGACCCCGTACCCCGTCCACTTGATAGGGTTGAAGCTTGGTGTAAAACACGGTCTGCCCGACGCGATGACGCTGCGAGAGTTGCATCAGTTTCTGTGGCTTGGCCCAGGGTCGCCAGAATGTTTTGAGGGCTTCATTGAGCGGCAGTCCGCACAGCGTATCCCAATGCAAGCGTTTGATGTCGTGCAGGTTCCGTCCGGACGCAATCCCGCGGTCATAAATGAACAGTCCGGGTCCTAGCTCGTAGCTGCCGAAGAGCGTCACCAAGTCCTGCAACGTGCGTGCGTCATGGACGTTGCCGTCAAAGACTTTGTGGAACAAGGGGAAGCCCTCATCTTGGGTCACCCCCAGTCCGATCTGGATCAGGGGCCGCCCTTTGACCTCGTCCTTGTCCTTGCCGGGCTTGGCCATGGAGCAGTGGCGGCCATAGAGATAGGTGTTGGTGACATCGTAGATCACCCCGGAGGGGCGGAGTCGGTACTGACGACAGACACCTTCGAAGAGTCGTCGCTGCCACGCTTCGGCGTCCAGGGCTTCCAGACTGTCGAGCGCACCCACCAGACGCTTTTCCGTCAACCCGTCCAAGTTCAAGAGGAAGTTCAGGTCGGTGCGTTCAAACCAACTGGGCATGTGGTTGAGGCTGCGGTAGTCGAGGCAGTGGGCATAGACCAAGCAGAGGATTTCCTGGCTGTAGGTCCCCAGTAACTCCGGCAAGTTGATCTCCCGGGCAAGATAGTGGAGGAGGAATAGGGGGCCGTAGAGTTTGACCTGGTCGACTTGGACTTCGGAGAGTGAAGCGGCCAAGAGTGTCTGACCGTCGGCTTCGCGACCGACATAGCGGAGGTGCCGTTGTACGCACTTACCATCGATCCACTTGTTTTCGACTTCGGCGAGATAGACGCGGCCTTTGCGCTTGATACGGCGGATGAAGCTCATAGTGTACATACTGTACACTATGAAGGCGCAAATGCAACTCCAAAATCAACGCGTGAGACGGTGAGAAACCCCTGTGAAATCAGGCCTGCAATGCCGCTTTGCCCCCGATCACGTCATCCTGGTGTACAAAATCGAGGGCGAATTCAGGTCATGGCACTTGCGTCGCAATTCACGTAGGCGAAATAGCCCGCCTCAAACAGCGTTGGCCCGTGGTCCTGGAACACGTCACGGTCTCCCGTTCGGTACTCCAGTTGCTTGACATCCAGAAGATCGTACAGCCCGTCGGCGAATTGACCCGCCACGTCGACGTAGCTCGACAGTCGACTGACATCAAACGCCGTCACCATCTGGGTTATGACCTTCAGCAGCTTTCTCGCGAAATCGTCGACTTGGGCGCGGTACAGCCCCACGAATAAGGCAACATCACCGCCTGTGTAGGGTACAGGGCCAACGACACGCGTGTTATGAAAGCTCACATCCTCGCGCTTCACGTCGACGGCCAGGTCACCAAGGAGATCGTTGCCGACCAAACGCGGGAAGCTCCGGTTCGTCCCCCCGTAGGCGAATTCGCTCGCCATGACAGCGAGCGGCACAAAGCTGCGCCCGTACTCGCTTCGGTAGTGCAGGAACATGTCCGCGAGCCGTATCTCGAAGTAGGCGGAGTTCGGAACGATCGGCCCGGCATGGCAGCTTACGTCCGCTACATGGTCTGCGCGAATTCGCGCATGGAACTTCCGTTTTGCACGCGACTTCAGGTGCTCCAACAGATTCTCAAGGTTCATGGTGTGGCTCCCCGTCGGTCAGTTTTGCGTCGCGTCGGTTAGACGCTCACCTGCGTCACAAGCACCGGCGACGCCCAGATTGGGTTGTCCTTACACGCGGCGTGCATGTCCTTTTTCGCCGCGAGGCAGGCGTACTCGAGCGATCTGCACCTGCCGTCGAAGAGGTGCTCGTAGAAGCTCTCGGCATACTCACGGGCCTTTTCATCGTCCACCTTCCACAAGAACCCCATGATCGCGGGAACACGCTCCTTCGCAAGCTGGTAGATGAAATCGTGCCCCGCGCTCTGACAACTGCTCAAGAACACGAACCGCGTGTCCGCACGACCCAGCCATAGTGCAAACTCGGCGATCCGGACTGGTTCCACGGGCTTGATGCCGCCGCTGCCCGGCAAGAACAGGTACCCCACCCGATGCTGGCTGTCGTAATGTGTGTGGCCGGCGTAGTGAAGCACATGCCACTTCCCCGGCTCCCTGGTCAAGACCTCCTTGACGAACGCCTTGAACGATCCGCCGGGGGGAACGTCCGTCTGTTTGATGACGCGCACCTCGCCAATGAGCTGGCCATCCCGCTTGAGATTCGACAGTTTCTCGCCTACCGCTTTCACTTCCTGCGCGAGTTTCGGCAGCGGCTTGAGCATCAGGTCCAGCGTTCCTTCCTTCACGGTCGCGTTCGGTGGAACGTTGGCCTCGATGATGAGAAAGTTGACCGGCTGCATGCTTGTTGCCTCATCCTGAAACAGGCCGGGCCTCGCATTTCCAGGAGCGCCGCCGCAAAGCTCCTGCCCGCGAAAGACAGCGGTCTGCAGCATCCAGTAGCCTTTGCGCCTCTGCTTCAGCGCCTCGACCGCGATCGGGTGCAGCAGATCCTCGACTGTGAATCGCACTCGGATGTTCTCAATGCCAACCCGGCCCACCCATTGATTGAAATCGTCACGGAAGGCAAGGTTCGCTGCTGTTGGCTGGAACAGTTCGTCCGCGAGTTTCTCCCCAACATTCTTAAGATCGTGTTCCCACGTGGGGTCGCCGATGTGAACTACGCGGGAGTCCTCGACGAGCTCCATCAAGCGGCCTGGCTCGATGTCCAAGGGCTGTGCCGTCCTGGGCCACCCGCCTTCGCTCTGGCTCTGGAACTGATAGACGCACCGCGCCTTCTCGTTAAACAGAGAAATCGAAAGCACGACTCGCTGACGCACGTCCGCCTGATGCGGACCGAGAAGTTCCGTGGCCATTGACTTGAGACCCATGGCAAACGTCTCCCCCTCCTGCACGAGCCGCGTGCCCGGGGTTTGCGCGAAATCCAAGACGTCATCATCTTGCTCGCCGGTGACGATGATGGCACGCAGAGCCGGTCTGGTGGATCGTAGTGTGCGAACCAGCTCCATCCCCAGCCGGTGTTGTCCGCCCGCACCGGCGGGGGACTTGGCGTTGGCGGCGATTTCCAGCGCGGTGACGACGAGATCGATCGGCTCGCTCCCCGTTTTTTCCTCTGCGAGCCCCCGCGACTTCGCGTGCTGAAAGGAAAGGTCGTACTCCTTGACCTTGCTCAACTCGTTGAGCAACCCCTCGATGGTCAGGACCATATCGGCGTCCGGGTGAACGATGAGAACGCGTCTCTTCATATCGCCTCCACCACTTCAGGCGGTCGGAAGCTCGATGACGTACTCCGTCACGTGACCGGCACGGCGACGCTTGTAGAACCGGCCGCCGGGGTCCCTTTCGATGAACCTGCGGATCATCTGCTCACCCACAGCCATTTCCCTGATCGTGCGGATTGTCCAGCGGGCTTCCGCATACTGAGTGATCGTGCCCTTGCTCGCGTGCGGTTCATAGCCCCGGATCGCCACCCTGACCTGGTGCTTGCGGGGGGCTATGACAACCGCGATCTTCCCGTCCTCTGGCACGAACCTCAGGAGATGCGCCAGCAACGATTCGATGCAAAACCAGATCTGGGAGAGATCTCCCCGCGCGGGCGGCACACCCTTCTCAGTAGTGACTTCGATCTGGGCCGCTTCGTACTGCGGGAGTTCCTGCCGGACCTGCTCCACCAAGGCAGGGATGTCGAACTCGCCTCGCTCGACCCGCGTGATGCCCCTGCGCCGCTCGTAGAAGAGCAGGCGCTCGAAGGTCAGATCGACTTTGTGAAGCTGCTTCTGCATCTTGCTGACCAGCTCCGCGGCAGAGGGTGAGATCGCCAACTCCCGCAGCCTGCCGAGCCAAGTGAAGCTCAGCGACAGTGGCGTCTTGATTTGGCTGGCAATCTCGTTGTACATCTGACGCAGCATTTCGGCCGTCTCCCTCTGCTCACGCGCTGTGAACTCAGTGCAAACGTAAACCTTGCGACCTATTTCGCCCGGGAGCGAGGTCCCCGAGAGTAATACGCTCAGTTCCTTACCGTCCTTCCGTACGAAGCGAACATCGGCGTTGGGGACGTATTGGGCTTCCTGCACCCGTCGTGCCTGGCTCTTGTTCTTGAAATAATCGGCAAACGAAGTACCTCTCATTTCCGTTTCGCTGTACCCAAGCAGCCGTTCAGTCGCGGGGTTCGTCTGCACGATGGCACCTTGGAAATCGGTCTGGACCACGCTGTCCGTCGTGGTTTTCAGCAGTTCGCTGAACATCCGGGTCTGCGAGGCCAGTTTGAGCACGAGACTCACTTCCTTGATGAGATTCTCCATCGCCACCTGCTCCTCTTTGGCGAAGGCGTTCCGGCGCGTGTCTTCGATGTTGAGGATCCAATGAACGTGGTCGTCCACCATGATGGGAATGCATAGCTCGGAGCGGGACTTCGGATATCCAGGCAGATAGAGAGCCCTGAACCGGGAAGCCCGGACGTCGGGAACGTTCAGTGCCTTGGCAGTCCGACAAACACGGCCTGTCACCCCCTGTTTGATCGTATGTTCATAGGGCTCCGGCAGCGCAAAGGACCCTTTGCGCGGTTCCTGCGCGACCAGGCGTATGCGCCTTGCGCGGTCGTCGGGTTGGAAGACGGAAACGTTCTCCCACTGATAGTGCTTCGCGATTTCCTCGACGAGGGTATCGGCGATACGCCTCGTATCCGTCGGATGCGCGGCTAGTTTGCGGAGCAGATTGAGGGAAAACTCTAACTCATGGATCTTTTCGTAATGCAGAGCCAGGCGCACGGCCCCATCGAGACGAAGCTGGTCGACCCGATGCGCGTCCTGCTCGTTAAATGGCGGCTTGTATCGCTTGCGGCTGAGTCCGAATGTCGCAACCGCGCGGTTGCCGCTCATCACCTGGAACGAGAGAATCGAGCGGAATCCGGCTTTGAGGAAACGCTGGATGTCCGCGTCGTGACGGTAATACCGCAACTTGGACTGGCGGAGCCATTCCTTGAAATCGGGGATGATCAGAGCTCTTCTCTCGGACATCAGTTGCTTGGCAAATCGCGTGATCGTATTCCAGCGCACGCTCAACTGAACACCACCTTCCGGGTAAAGAAAGAACAGTCGATAGTGCCCGCCGTCGATGCTGTAAAGCGTGACGGTGAACAGGTCAAAGGGCGCAACACGGCCACACTCCTTGGCCACCGCCTCGAGAATCTGGTGACTGTCTCGGAGATCCTCCATGGCGTGGCGAAGGTTGGTCGACACATCCTCGATGAGTCGGTCGCGAATAATCGCGATCGCGCCGATGACCTTGCCCCGGTCGTCAATATCCGGCATCGCCGAGATTCGAATCGGGACGCGGACGCCGTCGGCGGGACGGGTCACGCCCACCTCATATTCGTCGGCTACACCTCTCGCCATACGCCGCTTTAAATGTCTCCGGACGATGGCGAGGTCGTTGCCACGAAAGAAGGCGGGGAGCGACTTACCCTTGACACTCGCGACCCCGACGATGTCACGCATGGTTTGATTAGCATAGGCGAAGACACCTTTCTGGTTCACTTTGGTTATCCCCCACGGAACAGACTCAAGCTGCTGACGCGTCAGTCTTATCAGAAAGTTCGATGGGTAGGCCTGATATTCTCGACTCCTCATGATGAGATGATGTCCTTTGTGGAACACTCATAGTCTAGCTTAGCGATGAAGGCTTGTCGAGGAGAATCAGTTGATCGAATCGGGGCCGAATTGACTCAAGTAAAAGGTAACCATGGAGAGGGAGGGGGGGCTGGGGGGAGGGGGCGCGGGCGGCGCATCGGCGCCGCGCGCGGCCGGCATGAGCGCCGACCAGACCATTTCACCGCCACTGATTTCCAAACCCTGATGGCCGAAGAACGTCGCGCTAACCCAAAAATCTCCTGCCGAGACGAGGACACAGATTCCGGGGCTTCGCGTTGTGTGTTGGTCAAACGCCCCTGCCTGACAGAGCTTTCAAGGATTGGCGCTGCGAGATTCGCCACCTCCCGCAGAATGCTCTTCTGTTGGCTTCGACTCTGACTTATCGTGGCCGCGGATGATGAAGAAGCCGCTGCGGGCACTGATTATCGAGGACTCGGAGTTTGACGCGGTGTTGCTGGTCAACCAACTGCGATTGGGCCAGTACGACGTCGCGTGGCGGCGGGTCGACACGGCCGAGGCGATGAGCCGGACCCTGGCCGAGCAGCCGTGGGACATCGTGTTCTCCGACCATCAAATGCCTCAGTTCAGCGCGCCCGAGGCGCTCGAGTTGTTGCAGCGCACCGGCCTCGACTTGCCATTCATCATCGTCTCGGGCGGGATCGGCGAGGCCACCGCCGTGGCGCTGATGAAGGCGGGCGCCCATGATTTCCTGACAAAGGGCCAGCTCGGGCGTCTGGTGCCCGCCACGGAACGCGAACTCCGCGAAGCGGCCAACCGGGCCGCGCGACGCCAGGCCGAACAGCAGATGCGCGAAAACGAAATGCGCTACCGTCTGCTCTGGCAATACTCGCCCGATGCCATTCTGATGGCGGACGCCGCGGGGACCATCGGCTTCGTCAATCCCGCCGTCCAGACGGTGTTCGGCTATACCCCTGAAGAACTGCTCGGGCAACCGGTCTCGCTTCTGCTCGGGGCCGAGGCCAACCCTCCGCCCCCGCCCGATCTGGAGGCTGCGGGAACCGACCCGGATTCCGCGCCCATGCGGGAATCCGTCTGCCGTCACAAGGACGGGCACGAGATCACTGTCGAGGTCGGATTCAGCGCGCTCGAGTGGCAGGGCCGGTCCTGGCGCGTCGCCTTCATGCGCGACATCACGGCGCGCCGCAGCGCCGAGAGCGCTTTGCGGGCACGCGACGAGGAATTCCGCGTCGCCCGCGAGATTCAGCGCCGGCTCTTCCCGGAGCAGCCGCCGATCGTCCCCGGCTATGACATTGCCGGCTCGTCGTTTCCCGCGGATGAGGCGGGCGGGGATTATTTTGACTACCTCGAAATGCCCGAGGCGGGTCTGGGCATCGTGGTAGGGGATGTCGCCGGGCACGGCATGGGACCGGCTCTGATCATGGCGGAGACGCGCGCCTACCTGCGCATTGTGGCGTTCAATCACCAGCGCCCGTGCGAGGCATTGACGAAGGCCAATCGGGTGCTGGCCGACGACCTGGGCCAGAGCGACCGGTTCGTGACGGTGTTCTTTGCGCGGATCGATGCCGCGACGCGCACCCTGCTCTACAGCAGCGCCGGGCATCCGGCGGCGTTTCTTATCGGTGCATCCGGCGGACTGAAACGGCGATTGGCACGCACCGGTCCTGCGCTGGGCCTGGACGAAGACACTGAGTATCAGGATGCCCCGGGCGTCACGCTCGACCCCGGCGATCTCCTGGTGGTGTTAACCGACGGCGTCACCGAGGCCGCCGACGCCCAGGGGAGCCTCTTCGGCGCGGACCGTGTCCTCGAAGTCATCCGATCCCACCAGCACCTGCCCGCCCAGGTGATCGTCAAGGCCCTGTGCGCGGCGACCCGCGCGTTCGCCGACGGCGGGCGGCAGACCGATGATGTCACCGTGCTGGTGGTGAAGGCATTGCCCGATTCCGTCGTTGACGGACGGCCCGCCGCTTCCTAGTTTTGCATGCAACCGGCGAGTGCAGGCCCCGGAGGCGTTCCGGGGTCTTTTTCGTGCTGCCCGACACAATTCACAGGACTATGGCAAACACAATTCTGATTGGGGCCCAATGGGGCGACGAGGGCAAAGGCAAGATCATCGACGTGCTCACCGAGGAGGCCGACATTGTGGTGCGGACCCAGGGCGGCAACAACGCCGGCCACACCGTGTTCATCGGCGCCCAGAAATACGTGCTGCACCTCATCCCGTCGGGCATCCTGCGTCCGCGCAAGAAGTGCGTCATCGCCAACGGTGTCGTGATCGATCCGATTTCCCTGGTCGAGGAGATCGACGGCCTGAAGAAGCTGGGGGTCAAGGCGGGGAGCAACCTCTTCATCAGCGAGACCGCACATGTGGTTCTGCCTTATCACCGCGACATCGATGCCCAGCGCGAGGTCCGCAAGGGCCAGCAGAAGATCGGCACCACAAAGCGGGGAATCGGCCCGGCTTACGCCGACAAGATGGCCCGAACCGGCTTGCGAATGATCGACCTGATCGCCCCGGACCGGTTCGAGGCCCTTCTGCGCGACCGGCTTAAAGAGAACAACGAGGTGCTCAAGGCCCTCGGGGCCAAGCCCCTCTCCTTCAAGAGCGTCCACGCCTTATACCGCGCGGCAGGCGATCGGCTTCGTCCCTACGTGACCAACACCGTGGTCATGCTCAATGAAGCCATCCGACGCGGCCAGAACCTGCTCTTCGAGGGGGCGCAAGGCACGTTCCTGGACATCGACCACGGCACCTACCCGTTCGTCACCTCCTCGAACACCACGGCCGGGGGCGCATGCACCGGCTCGGGCGTGCCCCCGCACCGCATGGACAGGGTGGTCGGCGTGATGAAAGCCTACACCACGCGGGTGGGCGAAGGCCCGCTCCCGACCGAGAGCCAGGACATCGCCGATATGCTGCACGGCATGGGGCGCGAGTTCGGCGCCACCACCGGACGCCCGCGGCGCTGCGGCTGGTTTGACGCGGTTGCCACCCGCCACGCCTGCATGGTCAATGGCGTCGACGACCTCGCCATCACCAACATCGACGGCCTCGATACCGTCGAAACCATCCGGGTCTGTGTCGCTTACCGGGTTGGCGGGGCCACCTACGATCACGTGCCCAACGACGCCCAACTCCTGGCCCAATGCCAGCCGGTCTACGCCGATTTCCCAGGCTGGCTGACCCCCACGGGCAAGGCCACGACCTGGAAAGCGCTCCCGCCCAAGACCCGCCAGTACCTCAAAGCCCTGGCCGAATTGTCCGGCGCCCAACTCCTCATCGCCTCAGTCGGCCCGGCGCGCGACCAGACCATCGTCGTCCGCAAATGAGCTCGGGCCCGGCTCACCTCAGCGCGTTCAGCGCGGCGTCCTCGCCGACCCATGTCGCCATCATCATGGACGGCAACGGGCGCTGGGCCAAGGAACGCCATCTGCCGCGCATCGAGGGACACCGCAACGGCGTCGAATCGGTGCGGACCGTGGTGCGCGCCGCGGGTGAAGTCGGCATCAAGTACCTCACTCTCTACGCGTTCTCCGTCGAAAACTGGAATCGGCCCAAGGACGAAGTCGACATGCTGATGAAGTACCTGGCGCGGTACCTCAAGAGCGAGATCGGAGAATTAAACCGCAACAACGTCCGCCTCGAAGTCATCGGCCAGACCTATCGCCTGCCCGAGTTCGTTCAACAGCAAATCGACCGCACCCGGGCCGCCCTCAGCAAGAACAACGGTCTCACGCTCATCCTGGCCCTCAGCTATGGCGGACGCACCGAGATCGTCGAGGCCATGCGCAATATCGCCCGCCAAGTCAAAGAAGGCGGGATCGAACCTGCCGAAATCAACGAACAG
>Ga0116155_10003625_pt1 | contig 10166 bp, 11 predicted proteins | sample AD_UKC032_MetaG_FD_89890 | JGI IMG/M metagenome (GOLD analysis project Ga0116155, IMG submission 89890) | Active sludge microbial communities of municipal wastewater-treating anaerobic digesters from USA - AD_UKC032_MetaG | ecosystem: Engineered > Bioreactor > Anaerobic > Digestate | place: USA... | reverse complement strand
TCCAATAATGGCAAGGGTAGTTTTTTTGTTGAGACCATGGGAAAGATAAAAAGAAACAGGAATGATAATTAATGAAGCGAGGGTGGCGATTAACAAGGGATTTGAGCCGGAAGCAATTTTTGGCAAAATGTAAATAAAGAGAATTAAAAAAGTAAAAAGCATTCCCAAAATGGCAGTGAAACCTTTTAGTTTTGAAACGACGATAATGACAGCAACAAAAATTATGGCCAAAAGACCAAGTCCCTCGTGTCGATTGTAATCTAAAATATAGAATTCTTTTTGACCGTCAAAGTTTTGGGTCTCGGAAAGCATTATTTTTTCGTTTTGTTTGTATCGAATGGTGTTGGCAATGGGCTGGTCGCCGTTGATAATAGTGACTTTCTCCCCTTTTTTGTCACCAGAGCTAATAATTATTTCCAATTTTTGATAGGTCTGAGTTTTGTCCATGACCTCAATTTCTTTTTCTTCGATTATTTTGGAAATTTTGGCTTGGTAAGTTTTGTCGTTTTGGACCATAGGTTATTATAAATGAAATTGTGAGCACAAGTGAAGTAAAAATAGTGTGGTAGGGTATAATTGACCATATGAAATGGAATTTGGATGATATCCTAAAAATTGAGGAATTTGATGGACTTTATTTGGAAATTGAAAAGGATTTGGAGCAACTAAAAAAGTATGCGAGTGAGTTGGATCCAAAAATGAGCGAGGAAAAGTTTAAGGAACTGATTGAATTTGAGGAAAAGTTTGGAGATAAAACAAGTCGATTGGGAGGATTGCCTAGCTTGATGATGTCAACAGATACAAAAGACCAAGCGGCGCGCTTGATGCAGACGAGGGCACAGGATTTGGGGCTTAAAATAAGTGAAATTGGAATAAAAATAGGCCATTTTATGAAGGGAATTGGGCCTAATTCACTGGACGATGAAAATGCAAAAAGATTATTCAAAGTTATTCCCGATTTGGAATATTCGTTTGGTTATGCTCGAAAAGCGGCAAAATATACACTCAAAGAAAACGAAGAAAATATAATCAACAACAAAGATGTCAATGGAATTTCCAGCGTCAATGAACTCCGCGAATTAATCTCAACAGAATTTAGGTATGAAATGCTGGGAAAGAAAATAAATACCCAATCTGAATTGTTAACTTATGTATATAGTGACAAAAAAGAAGAGAGACAAGCCGCTTATGAAGCGTTGCTTAACAAACAAAAAGAAAATATTGATAAGTTTTTTGTAATTTATCAAAGTGTGGTCAAAGATTGGAATTATGAGGCAAAACTGCGAGGCTATAAATCATCAATTGCCGTCAGAAACTTTGGAAATGAGGTGGATGATGAAACAGTCGAAACGATGATGAAGGTAACAAAAGAAAATAAAGGTATATTTCATCGATATTTTGCGCTGAAAGCTAAAGAAATGGGAAGCACAAAATTAAATAGATTTGATATTTATGCGCCAATAGATAATGTGGACGTTGATATGAATTATGATGAGGTACAGGATTTGGTTATAAAAACTTTTACTGAATTTTCGCCACGATTTGCCAAGGCGGCACAACAAATAATTGATAAAAAACATATTGATAATTTGCCTAATGAAAATAAGAGAAGCGGGGCGTTTTGTGCGACGATAAATAGAAATATTGACCCTTATGTGATGATGAATTTCACCGGCAAAAGGAGGGATATCTATACTTTGGCTCATGAATTGGGTCATGGAGTCCATAGTCTCTATGCAAACAAACATTATTCATCAGTCCAACACGCCGGTTTACCACTAGCAGAAACTGCCTCAACATTGGGAGAATTGGCATTATTTGAAAAATTATTGGAAATGGAAACTGATAAAAAAGTTAAAAAAACAATGTTGATGGAAAAAATGGGAGATTTGTATGCGACGGTACTGAGACAAAATTATTTTGTTTTGTTTGAAAAGGAAGCGCATGAAGCAATCCAAAGAGGAATTACAGAAAAAGAATTATCAGAAATGTATTTGAACAATTTGAAAGATGGGTTTGGGGAAAGTCTAGAAATACCGGAAATATTTAAGTATGAATGGAGTTATGTCAGTCATATCTATGAGACACCTTTTTATTGTTATGCTTATACTTTTGGACAACTGTTGGCATTGTCACTCTACAAACAGTATAAGGAAAATAAAAATGGAACTTTAAAGATAATTGAAAATATTTTGGAGTCAGGAGGATCGCAAAATCCAACTGAATTGCTAAAGCAAAATGGAATTGATATAAAAGATACGGTTTTTTGGCAAAAAGGTTGTGATATAATCGATACTTGGGTCTCCGAATTGGAGCTGTTATAAAAAGTGGTGTACAATACAATTATGGATATAAAAACAAATAAAATATTTAAAGATTATTTTAAAAATTTTGGGACAAAAAAATATAGAAAAGGTGAAATCATATTGAAACCTGGACAAGATTTTGATGGAATCATGTTTCCAAAATCTGGATTGGCTGTAATTTATACTCTTTCTAAAACAAAAGAATTAAATATTTTGCCAACATTTGAACCAGTATTCTTTGGATCAATGATGAATTTGTTTTTGGATCATAAAAATCAGTTTTACTATAAAGCACTAACAGACGGAGAATATTATATAGCTCCAACTAAAGAAACGCTGGAATATTTTAGAACAGACAAGTCATTGTATACAAAAGTAATCAATGTTGCGGTCAATAGATTGATGGATATGTGTTGTTTTACCAATAAATTAATCTTTGGGAATGCTACTTACAAAGTTTCTAGTATGATTGTGTTGGCGGCTGGAAAGTATGGGGTAAAAACTAAAGATGGAATTGAAATTAAATTGTGTTTGCCACATAAAATGTTGTCAGATATGACAGGATTGACTAGAGAAACCGTGACTTTGCAAATTTTGGCAATGGAAAAGAAAAAGTTGTTGGCAAAAAAAGGTAGATATTTGATTGTCAAAGACCTAGAAACATTGAAAAAATTAGCAACACTTTAGTCATGAAAAGAAAAAATGCAATAATAGCAGGAGTGTGTGGTGGAATTGCAAAACATTTTGATTTGGATGTTACTTTGGTACGATTGGTTTTTATAATTTTGGCAATTAGTGGCGGTGGAGGAGTAATAATTTATTTACTGGCGATATTGCTAATACCTAAAGACGAAAAGGAAAATAAAAAAAATAAACAATATAATTATAGTTCAAAAGGGTTAGGTTTAATATTTTTGTTGATTGGTGGAATTGCACTGTGGAATAGATTTATGCCAGTAATGATTGAGTGGAATTTGCTTTGGCCAGTGGTATTGGTAGTTACTGGTTTATTTATTATTTTTAAATAAGTTTGTCTATATGGTAAGATATAGACAATATGATTTCTCCAGAAAAACAAACTAAGGTATTTGCTGATACCGCAGAAATAAAACATATTTATGATTTATTGCAACAGAATTTACCTATTGACGGAGTAACAACAAATCCAAGTTTATTAGCAAAAGCTTTGGGCGGAATTAAACTAACACCAGAAGAATTGGATAATAAATATTATGATCTTTTGAGAGAAATCAGAAAAATATTGCCTGATGGCTCTATTTCTGGAGAAATATTTGTAAAACCTGAATCAACAAAAGAAGAAATATATCGAATGGCAAACGAAATGTCAGAGGCAGTAGAAAATATTCATGTAAAAATACCCATATTCCCTGCTGGACTGGAAGCGGCGGCTGATTTTGTAAAAGATGGAGGAAAAGTAAATATGACATTGTGTTTTTCTCTTGATCAAGCAAGAGCGGTGGATTTATTGACAGAAGGATTGGCAAAAAAAGGACAAGTATATGTATCTCCATTTGTGGGAAGATTGGATGATATAGGTTTAAGAGGAATGAGCTTGATAGAAAACATACATGCGGATTTTACTCTTCGTAAGGCCAAAACATGTTTGTTGGCAGCAAGTATCAGAAGTCGAGATCAATTTGATAGTTGTATGGCTTTGGGTATAGATATGGTAACAGTTCCACCAAAAATATTGTTTGAGTGGAATGGAAAAAGATTAAAAAATATACCATTTTCTCCATATACTGACAATTTAGATATAAAGCATCCATTAACAGATAAAGGATTTAATTCCTTTGTAGAAGCACGAGAATCTTTGTTGAAATGAAAAGTCAAAAATTACTCAAACTAATACCAGAGGAAATCCTAAAATGGGGACTTTTGGTGATGAAAGAAAATCTACAGAAAACAGAAACGGAAGGTGCAAAAAAAAGGATTGAACATAAAATAAGACATACAATGGGAGTAGTGGAGGAAGGAAATAAAATCATGGAAAGAGAAAAGACGGTAAACTGGGATAAATCACTTGGCATAACAATTTGTTTCTTGCATGATATGGGGAGATTCCCTCAAGCGTTGAAAAATACTTATAGTGATGAGTTGTCAAAAATAGACCATGCAGAGCTAGGGGTAGAGATGATAAAAGAACAGGGTTTCCTTCATCCTAAAATGGATGTTCTATTGGATGCGATTTATTGGCACTCGAGAAAAGAAAATAAAAGTAAGAGTGATTATGCAAAATTAATCAGAGATGCTGATAAATCAGAAAATTTTAGTAGATTTGCGGATATGGAAAAGTGGGATTTATCGGATAATAATATGAAAGGTAATACTATCAGGGATACATATTTAAAGAATTTTCTTGATGGTTATTTGGCGGTAACTAAAGACTTTGCAACGGCGGCAGAGTGGTATTTGAGGGCTGGAAGTTGGATGTGGGATTTGAATTTTGAAGCAACAAAACAAATATGGCGAGAAAAGGGATATCCGGAAATGTTGGTAGGGAGACTGAAAGCTCTTAAAATAGATTCTGGCCAATTTGAATTGATAAAAAAACGATTTGAGTCGTTTTAAATCCCTCTTTAATTCTCCCTTTGACAAGGGAGAACATTAGTATGTGAGGTATAATAGGATACTTTATGAAATATAATAATATTTATACCGATTATGCGGCGACGACTCCGGTCGATCCGAGAGTGGTCAGGGCGATGATGCCTTATTTCCTAACGAATATTGGTAATCCAGCTTCGATGCATAAAATGGGGCAAAATAATTTAAAGGTTTTGGAAAAATGCCGTAATACTGTGGCAAGTTTTGTTGGAGCTCAAACAAAAGAAATTGTGTTTACTGGAAGTGCAAGTGAAAGTAATAATTTGGCATTAAAAGGAACAATGTGGGCAAATAAAGCTAAAGGGAATCATTTGATTGTAAGTAGTGTCGAGCATGATTGTGTCTTGGAAAGTGCAAAATGGCTTTCTAAAAACGGATTTGAAGTAAGTTATCTGCCGGTTGATGAATATGGCATGATTAATCCAAAAGATGTAGAAAAAACAATCAAAAAAAATACAGTTTTGGTGTCGGTGATGCAAGCGAATAACGAAATTGGGACAATGAACCCAATTAGTGAAATTGCTGAAATTTGCCACAAAAATGGTGTTTTGTTTCATACCGATGCAGTGCAGACTTGCGGCAAAATACCAGTTAATGTACAAGAAATTGGTGCAGATTTGCTCACTGCTTCTAGTCATAAAATGTATGGACCAAAGGGAGCAGCTTTTTTGTATATTAAAACAGGAACAAAAATCGAGCCATGGATGCATGGAGGTGGTCAAGAGAACGGAATGAGATCATCAACGGTAAACATGCCAGCGATTGTCGGATTTGCTAAGGCAATTGAAATTGCTAAAAAAGAAATGGCGGGAGATGAAAAAAGATTAATAATTTTACGAGATAAATTAATTAAAAATATTTTAGAAAAGATTCCAACAGCAAAATTGAATGGACATCCAATAAAAAGATTGCCAAATATTGCCAGTTTCCGATTTGCCTATATTGAGGGAGAATCTATTATTTATTGGCTTAATGAATATGGAATAATGGCTTCAACTGGCTCGGCTTGCTCGAGTCCAAAATTGACTCCATCTCATGTTTTGATGGCCTGCGGACTTCGCAAAGAAGAGATCCATGGATCACTACGATTAAGTTTGGGTAAATGGACAAAAGAAAAAGATGTTGATTTTATAATTGACAAAATTCAGATTATTGTAAAAAAATTAAACAAATTATCACCATTTATTAAAAAATAAAAATGTATAGTAAAAAAGCAATGTCATATTTCAAAAAACCAGTAAATATCGGTGGAATGGATGATGCGGATGCAATCGGAGAAGTAGGAAATTTGGTTTGTGGTGATGTGATGAAAATTTATCTAAAAATAAAAGATAATGTGATAACAAAGGCAACATTTGAGACTTTTGGTTGTGTCTCGGCTATCGCCTCCAGCTCAATGTTAACCGAAATGGTAAAAGGTAAAACAATTGAAGAAGCACTCAAAATTACAAAACAAGATGTAATTGACGCGTTGGATGGATTACCAGCGATAAAAATACATTGCTCGGTGCTGGCGACGGAAGCGCTGGCGAAAGCGGTGGAGAACTATCGGAAATAATTTAATGGATGTTGCCTTTTTTTTCTTTTAAGAAAGTACTCCATTCCTCAACAAAACTAACGACGGTGATGAAAGGCATTTCGATAAAAGCGTTAAAAAATACAGAGATAATGTTGTATTCTTTCCATTTTTGAGCAAACCAAGAACCAACTTGGGCAACAGGAATTGAGATAATATCTAACAAGAATTCCCACAAAGTACCTTTGTCTTCGACTGTTAACTCACGTGCCTTGTTTCTAATTGCCAAAGCAGCAAAAACATTGATGGCAATCATAAGTGTGTTTAGAACAACTGAGGTAATAGGTAGACCAGAAATTAAAAACATTTTGCCAATAAATCCAAAAAATACTAAGCCGGCGATTAAATACAAAATCATAATTAAAAATAAGGTTAAAGGTTTAGATTTCTTTGTTGGTTTAATTTCATAAATACGTCTATTTTCTTTTTTGTAAACAAAACTATTGGTTAATTCGATAACAGATTCTAGGTTTGTTTTTGATGGTGGTCTGATAATAGAAACTAATGAAAACATAAAGACAGAAGGGAGTAAAATGTCTACAATCATAGCAAAAAAACTAATTCTTTCATACAAAAATATAGCCAGGGGAACTTCTACAAAAAAATACATTGCTAAATTACCAACCAAGACTGAAAGTGTGGAAAATGCGGAAATTTTGAATAATCTTTTTTTGAGAGTTTTGATTCTTTTATTGTAATTTTCTATAATGATTTCTCTGAATTTATCTTTTTGTGAAAAAGTTTGAATTAACTGGTCTGGATCCTTTTGAAAATTATCCAGAACATCGCCGATTAAAGTAAAAACAGTATCAACGTTTTCACAAATATTGAAAAACTGTTTGGAAACATTGCTATTTAGCTCGTTTTTCATTTCATTCCAAATTTGAAATAATTTAGAAGAGTAATCGTTGAGTTCATCTGCTGAAGGTTGTAACCAATTGGGGTATTTTAGCTTTATTAAACGGTAAGAAATTATGGCATCGTCTAGATGAAACAAAGTACGGTGAACAGCGATATAGGTTTGTGCCATTTTGTCTTGGTCACTAATGAAATCGCTAGGAATACTTTTGGCACGATCATTTACTAGAATAGTCATTGCTTCTATTAGAATATTTTCTTTTCTTGGAGGAGAAAGAGTATCCTCTATCTCACAAGCAGCAATTTCCATTATCCAATTGAAAAAATTAATTTTGTTTTTTCCTGCAAATAGAGTATCTGATGAAGCATTTTTGAGAAAAACAAGGTATTTATTGATTATTTTTTCGACAAGAGGAATTTTGCTTCTAGGAATTTGGTCGTTTTTGAGATGACCACCTCTAATTAGTTCTGAAATTAAAGATTCTGACAAATTGTCTGGTTTATTGTTGAATATGAATTTTATAACAGAAATTTCGGCAATTAAATTTCGTTTTAAAATTCTTTGGATGGCAGAACGAATAAGTAAATTATCTTCTTTCCAATCAATTATTTTTCTAATTTTTTCATAAAAATTAGCCAATTTTGATGCAATTTCATCGACATGGATGGTTGAAATATCGCCAGTAATTTTTGGAGTAACAATATCTTTGTATTTGTCTAATAAATTAGAAATTGGTTCTAAAAATATATCTTCTTGGAAAGCAGGAGAAACAGCTTCTGGCTCTTGGATTTTGCCTGGATTGTAGATTATGCTTGATCGCATATAGTGATTATAAGGTATATGTTATCATTTAACCAATGACACAAACACAACAAAACCTACTAAAGGCGTTTGCGGGTGAAAGCCAAGCGCGAAATAAATATACTGTTTTTGCAAAAATTGCAAGAAAAAATAATGATGAATTTATAGCTAGAATTTTTGAAGAAACGGCAGAGAATGAAAGAGTTCATGCAACAGAAATATTTGAATTGATTACTGAAAATGTAGCTACTACTGGGGAACTCGAAATTAAACCTTTTTCTAATACTTTAGATAATCTGAAAATGGCTGCAGAAGGTGAGAAATATGAATGGACAACAATGTATCCGGATTTTGAAAAAATTGCAAAAGAAGAAGGAGAAGTCGAACCAGCGAGATTGTTTGGAAAATTAAAGGAAGTAGAGCAAGATCATGAAGAAAGATATATTATTTTGGCGACAAAATTGGACAATAAAACACTTTATGACAGCGATGTTGAATTAGAATGGAAGTGTGTGAATTGTGGTTATATTCATATAGGGAAAAGGCCACCAGAAAAATGTCCTTTGTGTATGAAACCATTGAATTGGTATATGCCGATGGGATTGGTAAAATAATTAATTGGTTTCGGTTTCGAGACTGTTGAGCTCCTCATCATAGGTTTTGTCTTGGTCGGCGTCGAGAAGTTTTTGTAAATCATCGTCTTCGTCTTGGCTAATTGTCGCGCTCTCAGATGATTTTTTTTCTTCAATCTTTTCTTCTGTTTTTTCTGCTACTTTTTCGGTTGTAGTGTTTTCGGTTTTATCTTTGATTTGTTTGGTGTTTGGATATAATTTTGAAATGACAAGTAAAGTGGCAATAACGAAAAGAACAACAATTACAAGATTTTTGTTTTTCATTTTTTATTTGATAATGAGTAATTTAACTGTTTCAGATAAGATTTTTTTCATTGAATTTAGATCAGTCCTGACTGCCTTGATAGCTATTCGAAGCTCTGGCATAATTTTGCCTGGAGTTTCAGAAGTTAAAATTTCACCAATTTTGTTTTCAAAATTATTTATATCGTTGAGATAATCGTTAATATATTTCTGAATCTCCGATAATTTAGACTGGGCTTTACTGACGTCTTCTCCGGAATTAACTTTTTCATCAATTTTGGCTTCAAGTTGGATTTGAATATTGGTTAAATAAGAATATCGAGACTGAAGACCTTGTTTGATAGTGTTTTGGAGTTGGTTGATATGCTCATAATTGAATTGTTTTTTGGTGGGTTGGCCGCTGATTAGAGGTTTGAATTCTCCTTTAATTTTGGGAATAAATTTAATAGTGGGAACAGGACTGGGAGTAGCAGTAGGAATAACTTGTTGGATAACTTCTGGGTTGATTTTTTTGATTACAGGAATTAAGGCAAAGGCTGGTTTGGCGGGGATGGAAATAATTAAAAAAAATAAGATAAAACCTATTATTTTTTTCATATTAGCTTAATATACCATTGGGGGTAACTATTTTTTTTGACAATGGGGGCAATAGAAAGTGGAGCGGCCAGATTGTTTGATTCTTTTAATTTTGGTATTGCAAAGCAAACATTTTTGGTTTTCGCGTTGATAGACCAAAAAATGATTTTGGTGGGTGCCAGAATTGCCGTCGGGCATGATATATCCCCTATCACGGGCGGTCGAGCCACCGTGCAATATCGACTCAGTCATGATTTTTTGGAGATTGTGTCTTAACACCTTTGAACGAGAGAAAGAAATGTTTTTGGAGAACATAGAGGGGTTAATCTTGCTTAGAAATAAAGAGTCGCAAGCATAAATATTGCCGATGCCAGCAAACTTAGTTTGGTCTAATAAAACATTTTTGATAGGACGAGAAGATGTCAAAAGTTGGTCATAAAAATATTTATCGGTAAAATCGGGCGACAAGATATCGAGGCCAAGATTTTTTTGAAATTTTTTGAGAGAGGCCCGAGTAAATAGCTTGAGCCAGCCGAATTTGCGAT
>Ga0116155_10003624_pt1 | contig 10167 bp, 5 predicted proteins | sample AD_UKC032_MetaG_FD_89890 | JGI IMG/M metagenome (GOLD analysis project Ga0116155, IMG submission 89890) | Active sludge microbial communities of municipal wastewater-treating anaerobic digesters from USA - AD_UKC032_MetaG | ecosystem: Engineered > Bioreactor > Anaerobic > Digestate | place: USA... | reverse complement strand
GTGATCCATCCAGCGTTGCGCGGCGCGGCATTGGAGTCAGCGTGGGCCGCGGTGGAACGTATTCTGAGGCGAGACCTGGACACAGACGAGGCGCGTGAGCTCTTGACCCTTGAGTTTCGCTTTGATGAACGTCCGGGGGCGCACGCTCCATCGTTATTGGTGGATATGGGTCGCGGGCTGACCCTGCGCATCATCGGTGGCATTGATCGGGTAGACCGCGTGGGCGCAAGCCTCGTGGTGACCGATTACAAACGCACTCTCAAAGAGCGGCCTGCAGGACGCCATTTTCAGTTGCCTCTGTACGGCTTGGCGGCGCTACGGCAGTTCGGTGTGCCTGTGGCCATTCACGCTCAGTGGTTGGGGTTGCGAGATGCCAAAGCCAAGGTAGCAGAGGATCTACCGAGCGCGCCGCAGGACTTGCCTACCTATGTCGCGATGACGCTTGGAGCCAGGCTCCATCGGCTATTTGATGGGCAGCTGGCGCCGGACCCGATGAGCGAGGCCGACTGCCGTGGGTGTGAGATGGCCCCGTTGTGTCGCTACGACGTCCGCCTGACCACCGGGGGAGGTGTAGCGTGAACGCCAACCACCGACTGCTGCGCGCAAGTGCCGGTACCGGGAAGACCTATCGTTTGGTGGAGGCGTACGTTGACCTGGTGCAGAACGACGGGCTACGCCCCACCGAGATTGTGGCCATTACCTTCACTCGTAAGGCGGCGGGCGAGCTGAAGAGTCGAATTCGCGCTCGCCTGAAGGCAGCACACGTAGAACCGGACCTTTTGGCCGACTTGACCCAGGCACCCATTGGCAACTTTCACGGCTTATCGTTGCGGCTGTTGCGAAACTTGGTGCCGGAATACGCGGCCTTAAATTCGGATGCCGTGCTAGGCGAGAGCGGCGATGATGGTGAACTGTTTGTTGAGGCGTGTGAGACGGCTTGGTTTGGTCAGGATTCGGCGACCGCGGCGGCCGTGTGCGCGGTGGCTCCCCACCTGAACCTGGATCAGAGCCTGCCGTGGGAGTTGTGGGATTGCCTCAGTAAGGCGCGCGAGGATGGTATGCCCATCGTGGGGGCCGCGCTGTTGCCGATGCCCGAGTGGCGAGAGGCGTGGGAGCGTCATCACGAGGCGTTGGTGGCGATGCGGGCGCGTTTGCGTGCGGCGTTGCCTGACTTGACCGAAAAGGGCCGCGCAACGGTGGTTGCCTTTTTGGAACAACCGGTGCCGGCGTTGACCGCAGCCCCCGAGGTTTGGGCCGACGCCTGGCGTAGGGCCACCCAAGGACTGAATCGGCGTGGCAAGCTTGGGGCGCTGATCTCCGAAGCCGACGCCGAGCGCTTCCGTGACGGACTCTTGGATCCCGTCGCTGGCGCGGTGGTAGCGCGCCTGACGCCTTCTCTCGCGACCTTGGTGGATGCCGCCTACGCTGACTACGAACGAGCCAAACGTTCGTTGGGATGCATGGATTTTGTCGATTTGATTGAGGTTTTGGTGCAGCGGTTGCGCTGCGAACGGGGCTTGCACCAGCGTGTGCGAGAGCGTTTTCGGGCGGTGCTGGTGGATGAGGCCCAGGATACCAATCGCTTGCAGCGGCAATGGGTGCGCCTGTTAGCGGGACTCGAAGGACCGTGGTCCGAGGGAGCCTTGGCGCGCTTGTTCGTCGTCGGCGATCGCAAGCAATCCATCTACACATTTCGCGGCGCCGACCCTGCGGCTTTTACGCAGTTCTTGGATGACATTCGCATCGCGGGTGGGGATGAGGAGCTGCTTACCGTCAGTCGTCGTTCGGCGCCCGAATTGGTCGCGAGCTTGAATGGGCTGGGGACCACCTTGTTTGGGGAGAGCTACGAGCCACTTGAAGCTAATCGGGATGCGGTATGTGCTCAGGCGCCACTTGGGCGTCCGGGGTTCACGCTGATGCGGGTGCCAAAGCTGGAGGCCGGTGGTATGGCCCAGACCCTGCTCGAAGCTCAAGCCGTGGCGGAGTGGATCGCCAGCGAGGTGCGGCAGGGGACTCCCGCAGGTGACTTCGCCTTGCTGTTTGCGGCCACCACGCGCGCGCCGCTGTATGCCCGGGCGTTGGCAGCGCGTGGCATTCCTTCGGTGATGGCTGGCGGGGGTGAGTTTTATCGGCGCAGCGAGATCATCGACCTGTTGGCGCTTTTGGCCTGGCTCGTGGATGCACAAGATCGCCTCGCGGCGGCGATTGCCTTGCGCTCACCGCTGTTTGGTTTTTCGGAGTCTTTGTTGATTACGCTGTTGACCAGCGACTCGCGTGGCGCGGACCTCTTAGGTGGCCTGCGCCGGGGCAGTTGGACAGTCGAAGCGGGAATCGGCCAGGAGGACGAGGTGCTGTTGCGTCGAGCGGTGGTGTTGCTGCCAGAGTTGGTGACCGCGATTGCGTGCGGCACTCCCTACGGGGCACTGGAGCGGGTGGTGACACTCACCGATCACGCGGCTGTGTTGTTGGGCCTGGAGGACGGTGAGCAACGATTGGCTAATTTGGATCGCCTGCTGGCGTTGGCTGCGGCGGTGCCCCCAGGGACAAGTCTTCGAGCCTTCGTGCGGCAACAATGGCAGCGGGTGAATCGTGGCCAACCGGAGGCAATGGCTGCCGTGCCGGCAGAAGGTCGCCGCGCTGTCGTGATGGGCAGTGTCCATCAATCGAAAGGGCTGCAATTTCCGGTGGTGGTGTTGGCCGACTTGCGGCGTACCTCGCAAAGCGACACGGGGGCTGTACGCTATGCTCGCGGCGCTGGCTTGGTCTTCCGTCCGAGCCTACACGGCCGTCCGTTGTCGACTGAGCCCTGGAGGCACGCGGTAGAGGTGAGCAGTGTCGAGCGCGAACAGGAGTTGCGCCGCTTGTTCTACGTCGCGGTGACCCGTGCCGAGCGGGAGGTGCGTTTCTTCGGCACCTTCGAGGCGAGTGAATCGAAGGTGGGGTTTGGTGGTCATCTAGACCGTTTTCGCGCTGCTCCCGAGTATCAGTCGCTCTTTACGATTGTGGCGGCCCCGACTGCTGTGCCGTCCATACCGACGGCACAACCGTTGGAGGCAACTGAGGCTGAGCGAGCACAGGCGGCGTTGTGGGTGGCTCAAGCAACGCAGTCACTTGCCCACGCGGCGGCGCGAGTGCGTTTACCGGTGACCACGCTGGAGCGTTATTTGACCTGCCCCCGGCGGGGCTTCTTTGTGCATGACCTACGTTTGCAAGAACAGGGCACGGTGATCGGCGACTGGGAAGCGGCAGAGCCTGAACCTCTGCCTTTGCTCGGGCCGCGGGCGCGCGGTCGTTTGGTGCATGCTGTGCTTGCGTCCATTGAACAAGCACCCAACCACCCAACCCTTGCGGCTTTTGTCGCCGATGCGCTTAGGCAACAGGGCTATGACCCCGAGCATTCCGAGCTGTCGCAGCTGGTTCGGGATCTGTTGCGATTCTTGGAGTCAGACACGGGACGGTTGATTTTGGCTACGCCGGTGGCGGAGCGTCGCGTGGAGCTGCCGTTCTTGTTGCAGTTACGTGACGCCAACGGCAGCGTGCTCTTGGATGGGCAAATGGATCTGCTCTTTGTTGCCGGCGGTGTTGTCCATCTGTTGGACTACAAGCACGCCTACGCGAGCACCGCTGGAGCTGGACAATATCGCCTACAACTTTCGCTTTACGCGCTGGCGGCTGAACGGCTGTGTCAGACGACCGGGGATATTCGGGTCGGGTTGGCCTTTTTGCGCGATCATCGCGAAGTCGCCTGGGAGGTGGTTTCCGCTGCACAGCGCAAGGCGTGCGAGGCGGAGCTGCTCGCGGTCAGCCGCACGATTGCCCAGGGGCGTTGGCAAAACGCGGCGTGGCCGGGATGGGCGGCCGCAAAGTGCACAACGCTCGGCTGTGGTTTCGTGGCGCGGTGTCACCCGAGTGCGGACGTCGGCCTTGGTCGGCCAGCTATGCAAGGACGTAAGCTAGAAGGTTAATGCCAGGGCGAACTGAAAGCAGGAGGAGGTGAGGCTCGCGGCGTCCACCTCGACCCGTTCCTCCTGCGGGATCGCCACCGTTTGGCCATTGACGATCACCGTGTTGGCGCTAACGGGACCTTCGAAGCTGAGGGGCTCCGCGTATTCGATCTCTCGATACCATTCCCAATCATAGATCAATCGCGCGGCCAGGTGGGCCTTCGGGAAGCGGATGCCGGCGGTGGCGCCAAAGGCACCCGAACGCAACCAATCCCAGCTTTTGCCGGTGGCCTCATAGCTGCCGATGCGAGCATTGATGTTGCGGTATTCAACGACGTTTAGGCCGGCATTGAGTGACAAGAACAGTTGGACGGTTTGGTTACCGGTCACCGCATCTACACCGGCGCGGGCTCCGGCATAGCCGCTTTCGATATCCAGGCGATAGGCATTGGGGGTGCCGCAGTCGAGAGCTGTGCCGCTTGCCGGGTTGGAGCAGCGCACATCGAGGGGGACGGCGCCGGGGATTTCGACGAGGGGCAAGGTGTGGCGAAAGTCGCTGATGCTGATCTGCTGATTCAAATAGCCGACGGTAGGATACCAGAAGAAACCGGTCGTTTCGGGCGCTTTGTACAATGACAGGCGCTTACCCTTTTGCGTGGCGTCGCCAGCCGCCACTTCCAGATTGTCGCCGGTGGCGGTGTTGGCCGTAGACGAGACCCGCGCAATACCTACAAAGGCTGCGGCTTCGATGCCGCCCAACGCAGTCGCAATGGCACCTAGCGGCGTCGTGGGGCCGGAGCCAAGCGGCTCGTAGATCATGCCAAACGGGCGTGGCGGGGGCGGCGTGGGGGCGTCTCGCCAATGGCTGGCGGCCGCAGCACGCGTCGGGCGGGCGGGGAGTGGTTGGGGCGATCCTGCCACCGCAGGTTCAGTTGTTTTTGGGGGTGGCTCGGCTGCCATCCCTGCGGTGGGCGGGAGCGCAGGCAGAGCCGCTTCTGTCGGTGTGTTGGGGGGCGTTTGCCGAGGCTCGGTTAGTGGGGTTGGCAAAGGCGAGTGATGTGCGACAACGGCATCGTCCGGATCGGCACCGGCGGCCACGAACAACACCGGTCCTGCGGCGATGAGTTCTCGGGCCATCGCGTCAAAGGCCTCGCGATACAACCGGCGAAAGCTGTTTTCGACGTAGTCGTTGCGGTACCACGACCAGAAAATATTGCTGTAGTCATCGTTCAGGGTGGTGTGGAATCGTTGTACAGCGCTGCCGTCGGCGCGCTTGACCTCCATGGTCATCTCAAGCGACGCGTGGCCCCACACCGGCACCACAAAGCCCGCTAGGAGCGGATACAGGTTGAGGAGGTCCAACACGACGGTGTGGTAGGTGGTGTTGTTGAGCGTCATGCGTACGTCGAGTTGCAGGGCGGGAAATTCCGGCGCCGTCGGGATCGTCTCGCCGAGATGCACCAAGCCAAACTGAACCTGGTCTTCCAGGAGGGTCGCGAAGCTGACCTCCAGCGCGCGTATCTCCTCATCGCCATCGCGAAGATTCATGCCCTCGATGGCAAAGGGGTTGAGATAGAGGTCGAGGCCATCAAAGGACGCCTGCGGTGCACGTGCGGCGGGTGTGGGCGGGACTACCACGCGATGGGCGCAGGCTCCAGACGCCATGAGCGCGCCGCTACACAAAAGCAAACGATATGCGGAGACCCGGTTGGATTTGCAGTTCGTCACGACCACCCTCATGCTATCGACAAGCTGTGAGGATAGTCGAACGTGAAGGTTGACGCCACGGCATTGGTTTTGCTAAACAGCGTTCCTCTTTCGGATCCTGTCGGAATGGGCAGGTAAGCGTGGGGCTGTAGCTCAGCTGGGAGAGCGCTGCGTTCGCAATGCAGAGGTCGAGGGTTCGATCCCCTTCAGCTCCACCAATTTTCCCTGCACATGTGGTTCTTGGGTTCTTGTCAGCTCGTCGTGGATCTCGCCCATAAGCAGTTCAGATACAAGCGGTTACAAGTGTCAGTCTGTCACTTTTAAACGACAACAGTCGTAAGTCACCAATTTTATAGGTTTAACTCCTGGATAGCGGCACAGGTGCGCCTTATTGATGGCGTTGCGATCGGCGTGAACGATTAGCCGTTTGACTCAGTGGTAGCAGTGCTTGTCGTCGATGGCTCGTTCTGTTTGCGGCGCTGATTGCGGATTTTGGCCAGCAGCACAAGAATGCCGATGCCGAGCAGCCCCCCCACCAGGAAGCCAATACTTACCCGTTTGCCTACCACGTCCAACCAAGCTTTTCCGAAGATAGCGGCGAAGTAGCCGAGCATGAGCCAGATGGGGATGCTGACAAGGCAGCCCAGAAAGTCGAAAAAGACAAACCGCAGCACTGGCATATGCATGACGCCCGCGGTGTAGAACGTCACGAAGCGTACACCTGCCACCTGGCGACCCAAGAACACCGTGAAGCTACCATATTCGTGGAACCAGTGTTTCACGCGAGCCATGCGTTTGTCGGTTAGGGCGCGACCAATGAACCGGTTGCGGTCACGCAGGCCAAAGCCAAAGCGCCGGCCGAGGCTATAGGCCACCAAATCACCGGCCAGAATGGGCAATGTGACCGCCATGAAGGTGAGCAGGAACCGGCCCCAAACGAAGGTGTCACCAGCCTGCTTGGTGGTGGTGAAACCCGAGAGGGCGAGGGGGACATCTTCCGGCATGGGGAACCCAAAGCCAGATAGAAAGAGAACGATGACAATGGCTGCCCAGATGAAGCTGCGATTTGCAGTGTTCCAGGTTGGATCGAACACTTGCGCGACCAGGCCGCTCCAAGCGCCGCCATGAGCGCCAACACCGACGCCGAGGGTGGAAATCAAGGTGGTCACGAGGATGGGTACAAGCACGCCGTACTCCGAGGCAAAGGGCATACCGCAAGGCTGTGGGGCTGGCTACGGGATTGTTAGGCTAGTCATTCAACAGTCGCCTGCCAGCGCTGAACGATCGCTGGGCAACACCAAGTGTGGAGGCGGTGACGTCAGTTATCCCACGTAACCATGATCTCGGCGTCGCCATCGTTGCGGCGATGGATCTCAGTGGCGGGATTCTTGGCGCGGGAGCAATCGAGGGCTGCACGGTAGCCACTGGCGATGTTGCGCAGATCGAGCTCGTCAAACATGCCGCTTGGGTAGTGCAAGAGTGTTGTACAGCAGAGCTGGGTGTCGGTGCGCCGTACCGGCTGTGCCACCAATGTCGAGCCTTGATGCATGGTGGCCCACCGCTTTGCCGCGTTGGTCAAAAGCAGCGTAGGTGACAACAACGCCATCAGCACACGGTAGTGTGGCTTTTTGAACAGCTTGCCATTGTTCTGGTAGCACCAGTCGTAGTGAGTGTGGTCGTCGGCGAAACAGGCGTCGCGCACCAGATGAACCACAGTGCTGCCGAGCGTCTCGGGCATCCACTCGTCGTGGTATTCACCCCGAAAGAATTGACGCACGACCGTTGGCAACCCCAAATCCTCAGCGATTTGTGGGAAGCCATCACGCAGACCATCGTGGGCGTCACTTTTGACGAGACACTCGGGGTAGCTCGCCAGACCGTTAGGCAGACTCGCGAGATAGTGGGCGGTCAGCGGATAGCGAGCCGGATCGATCATGAGTGGATTCTAGTGATCACACCGCCACTTCGCAACGTTCGGGCGGTAAGGAGTGTGAGTCGACGCGGATGATGGTGTCGGGTGGCAGACCGCCGCTTCTGTTGCCAACCGCAAACGTGTACGATTCTTGAGGACGCGTGGACGCTCACCGCAAGCGATCGGACGAGGGCTAGATGTCGGGCATTCTGGGCATTGATTTGGGCACGACCAACTCGGCGGCGGCGATCCTGGAGCAGGGAGCGCCGCTGGTGTTGCCGATGAGCGACGGGCGCTACACGTTGCCGTCGGTGGTGGCATTGCGAGAAGGCCATATTCTGGTCGGCGAGAAAGCCAAACGGCAGTCAATTTCGAACGCGACCAATACCGTCTTTGCCGCCAAACGGCTCATGGGACGTAGCTTTGCCGACCCGCAAACGCAGCGCGCGATCGATGCGATGCCGTTTACCTGCATAGGCGGCCTTACCGGGGATGTCCGCATTTTGTTGGGCGGCAAACCCCTTGCGGTAGAAGAGGTGTCGGCGCTGGTGCTGGCGACGATTCGCAAGGCGGCCGAGCAGCATCTTGATCGCGAGATTCGCCGTGCGGTGATCACCTGCCCCGCATATTTTAATGACCGCCAACGTCAGGCCACTCGTGATGCCGGGGCAATTGCTGGGTTGGATGTGATTCAGGTGGTCAATGAGCCTACGGCAGCCGCCTTGGCCCATGGTTTTCATCAAGGTGCGGAACGTCGTGTGGTCGTGTATGACCTTGGGGGGGGAACGTTCGACGTCTCGGTGCTGAAGGTAGGCGGTGGCGCCGTGGAGGTGTTGGCGACCGCTGGCGACGCTTTCTTAGGTGGGCATGATTTTGACAACCGTATCTTTGACTGGCTCGTGGCGGAGTTAGGCGCGAAGCATGGCGTTAACGTCGCCGAGGACCCTGACGTCTCACAGCGTCTGCGTGAGGCGGCTGAAGCTGCGAAGATCCGTCTGTCCGATGCACCGCGTACCAACATTGCGATTCCGTTTCTGACAACGCTTCCGAACGGTGACCCGCTGCACTTGGACGCGACGTTGGATCGAACGCTGTACGAGAGCCTCGTTTCTGATCTGATCGAACGGTCGGTCGGCCTGTTCCGCGACACGATTACGGCGGCCGGATTGACGCCTGCCGATGTTCAAGAGGTCCTGATGGTGGGAGGGATGACCTTCACGCCGGCCGTGCGCGCGCGCGTGCAGGAGCTCGTACCCTGTCCCCCAAGCGCAGGCGTGCATCCCGACCTGGTGGTAGCCGTTGGGGCGGCTGTGCAAGCGGGGTTACTGACGTCCGATTCCTCCGCCTCAGTGCTGGTAGATGTGACGCCGCACAACTTGGGGCTGCTCACAGTGGCCGGCCTTGCCGAGACGGTGATTCCACGTAACACGCGGGTGCCCACCAAGGTGCAGAAGCGTTTCGCCACTGTGAGTGACGGGCAGCAGGTGGTGAAGTTGGTTGTCTACCAAGGGGACAGCCGCAAAATTGCCCAAAACGAAGTGCTGGGAGAGTTTTTCCTAGAGGGCCTACGGCCCGCGCCGCGTGGTGAGGTGGCCGTGGATGTCACCTTTGCGATTGGCGTGGATGGCGCCGTGGCCGTGACGGCGTTGGACGTTGAGACCGGAAAAGCCAAGGAATTTAGGGCAGTACGCGGCACGGCCAAACCCGAAGGTGAGCTTGCAGAGATGCTCACCCGCCACCAACAGTTACTCCTGACCGTGGTGTAGATGTCCCCCGAAGCAGGCTAGCGGCGCTAAGGTCGGTGCTGTTGCGCGCGTCCGGCTTTTACGACGTTTTGTCGAGGTCCAATTCGCCGAGGAGCTTACGCGCCAGCTGGTGGTGAGGGGCGCGTTGCAGCACCCGTTCCAGATGACTGCGGGCAGGTTGGGTTTGCCCTGCGGCCATGAGCAGCTTCGCGGCCTCGACGTTGGCCAAGAGATTGGCCGGATCCAACAGCAACGCTTCTTCCAGGTACTTGAAAGCGATGGCGTGCGCATCAGCGGCATTCTGGGCCACCGTGACCTGCGCGAGTCCGACGCGATAGGTCGGCTCGCTGGGGTTTAGCTGCAGCGCCAAAGCCAATTGTTCGCGTGCTGGCTCCAACGCCCCCTCTTCGAGCAGGCGCGAGCCTTCGCGGAATGCACGTTCGGCGTTGATCAGTGCCTCGCGGCGTTCGGCGCTGTTTTCGAGCGTACTACTGCGGTCGGTATCGAGCGCCAGTTCGAAGGTCATGGAACCTGTGGCGAGCTTTTCGTGGTAGCGGGCGCGGGTCGCGGGGTCCAGCAGTACGTTTTTGGCATTGGCCAACAACGACAACAGCTCACGCGAGCGTTTCAGCACGTCACCCGAGGAGGCGGCAATGCTTGAGTCCGCTTGGATGCGGGCCACCACTCGCTCGTAGCCGGCAGCAATTGCTTCGGGACTCGCGTCCTCCCCTACCTCTAGCGCGCCAAAATGGGTGGCGCTCTTGATGCGCAGATATTCGCAAGCGATGCGATCGGCTGCAGCCACCAGGTCCCGGTAGTCGACGGCCACGCGGGTGTCTCGCTGTGGTGCGGCCTTCTT
>Ga0116155_10003622_pt1 | contig 10169 bp, 9 predicted proteins | sample AD_UKC032_MetaG_FD_89890 | JGI IMG/M metagenome (GOLD analysis project Ga0116155, IMG submission 89890) | Active sludge microbial communities of municipal wastewater-treating anaerobic digesters from USA - AD_UKC032_MetaG | ecosystem: Engineered > Bioreactor > Anaerobic > Digestate | place: USA... | reverse complement strand
GAATCAGATCACCGTCCTTGCCGGTCAGGCCCACCGCGCAGCCGCCATGACGGTTGATATTGTTGACGATCTCCTTGTTGACCAGCCCGCCCAGCACCATCTCGACCACGTCCATGGTCTCGCTGTCGGTCACCCGCATTCCGTCCACGAAACGGCTTTCCTTGCCGATGCGCTTGAGCAAATTGCTGATCTGCGGTCCGCCGCCATGCACCACCACCGGGTTGAACCCCACCAGTTTCATCAGCACGATGTCGCGGGCGAAGCTGTTTTTCAGCTCGTCATTTTCCATGGCGTGGCCGCCGTACTTGATGACCATGGTTTTGCCGGCGAAACGGCGGATGTAGGGCAACGATTCGGTGAGAACATGCGCCACCTGAGTGGCGGCCTGGGCGTCGAGAGCCATAGGGTGAATCAACCTCTGAATGGAGAGCCAGTTAGAAGGGTAAAGCCAAATTCGCTTGCAGCCTGAAGAGTTGCTGGCGGAAGCGTTCCTGAATATCGGTCATGGCGGCGGGATGATCCGCCTCAAAGCGCAACACCAGACTGGGCGTGGTGTTGGATGCGCGCACCAGTCCCCAGCCGTGGGCGAATTCTACCCGCAATCCGTCCAAGGTGATGATCCGGGCATCCGGGCCGAAATCGGCTTGCGCCGCCAGTCGCTCCATGAAGGCAAACGGCTCGCCCTCGGCCATGTCCAGCCGCAATTCTGGGGTGATCAATCCGGTTGGATAAGCGGCGAAAAACTCCCGGCTGGAGCGGGTTTGTTGCGCCAGCAACCGTAATAGCCGGGCAGCGGCGTAAAAGGCGTCGTCGAAACCGAACCAGTCATCGGCATGAACCAGATGGCCGGTCATTTCGCCGCCCAGCAGCGCGCCAGTTTCGCGCATTTTCGCCTTAATCAGCGAATGGCCGGTTTTCCACAAAATCGGCTGGCCGCCGAGGCGTTCGATCAACCGGGTCAAATGCCGGGAACATTTAATGTCATAGACCACCGCCGCGCCGGGATGCCGGGTCAGCACCTCTTCAGCCAGCGGCATGAGAATCCGGTCCGGCCAGATAATCTCACCCGTGTTGGTGACCACGCCCAGCCGGTCGGCGTCGCCGTCGAACGCCAGGCCAATGTCCGCCTGATACTCCAAGACCGCCGCCTGCAAATCCGCCAGATTTTCCGGAATGCTCGGATCGGGATGGTGATGGGGAAACCGCCCGTCCACCTCACAGTAGAGTTCCACCACCTCGCAACCCAGGTCCCGCAGCAGGGGCGGGGCGGTTTTGGAAGCGATGGCGTTGCCGCAGTCCACGACCACTTTCAGCGACCGGGGCAGGGATAAGGTGGTGCTGATCCGGCGGATGTACTCGATACGAATGCTGACGGAACGTTCGCTGCCGTGACCTTGGCGTAAATCGCCGATTTCAATGCGGCGGCGCAGATCGCGGATGACTGCGCCGTGCAGGGCGATTTTGTCGATGACAATTTTCAGGCCGTTGTAATGGGGCGGGTTGTGGCTGCCGGTGACCATCACTCCGGCGCAGGTGTCACCCAAGGTGTGAGTGGCGTAGTACAGCAACGGCGTAGACACCGCGCCGAGATCGATGACCTCCAGCCCAGCGGCGCGAATACCTGTTTTGACCGCATCGCAAAGCCGGGGACTGGACAACCGCCCATCGCGCCCGACTGCTACGCTGATTTCACCGCGTTCGGCGGCCAGACTGCCGACCGCCTGACCGATGTCCCGCACAACGTCCGGCGTCAGGTCGCGGTCCACCACGCCGCGAATGTCGTATTCCCGAAAAATGGATTTTTTCATGCTGGCGCTGGATTCCAAAGCTCCCCTCTCCCCTTGTGGGAGAGGGGTCGGGGGTGAGGGGGGATTCAATGCCGCCCGGAATGACCGAAGCCGCCAGTTCCGCGCTTACTGGGGGTGAATTCAGCGACCACTTCAAACTGCGCCCGCACCACCGGCACGATGATCAGTTGTGCGATGCGCTCGCCGACCGCGATAGTGAACGGCGCATGACCCCGGTTCCAGCACGACACCAGCAATTCGCCCTGATAATCGCTGTCGATCAGCCCGACCAGATTGCCCAGCACGATGCCGTGTTTGTGGCCGAGGCCGGAGCGTGGCAGCACCATCGCTGCCAAACCGGGATCAGCAATGTGAATCGCCATGCCGGTAGGAATCAGGTGCGTTTCGCCGGGATGCACGGTCAGCGGTTCCGCCAGACAGGCACGCAAATCGAGACCTGCTGAACCGGCAGTCGCATATTCCGGCAAAGGGAGTTCCTGACCGAGGCGGGGATCAAGGATTTTCAGTTCAATCGGTTGGGGATTCATCAGGATTTCCAGAGTCGATAGCGTTCGGCGATCAGCGCGATCAGTTGTTGCCCCAGCAGGGTTTTATCGGCCAGCGGCAAGATGCGCTCCCCGCCTTCCCACAGCACATGCAACTCGTTCTGTGCGCTTTCAAAACCGCTGCCGGGAATGCCAACCTGGTTCGCGGCGATCAAGTCCAGATTCTTGCGGCGGCGTTTGTCCTCAGCGTAGCGCAGCACGTCATGTGTTTCCGCCGCGAAGCCGACGGTGAAGGGCCGATGCGAACGCAGGGCAGCGACCTCGGCCAGAATGTCCGGGTTGCGGATCAATTCCAGCGTCAGCGTATCCTGAGTTTTCTTGATTTTCTGCTCGGCGGATTGAGCCGCGCGGTAGTCGGCAACGGCGGCGGTCGCAATGAACATATCCGCTTCCTGGACTCGGCTCATCACCGCCTCGTGCATTTCCAGCGCGCTTTCCACATCGATCCGCTCGACGCCGGACGGCGTTTTCAAATTCACCGGGCCGCTGATCAGAACCACCCGCGCCCCAGCCATTGCTGCGGCTTCCGCAACGGCGAAACCCATCCGCCCGGTGCTGCGATTGCTGATAAAGCGCACGGGATCGAGCGGTTCGCGGGTCGGGCCGGCAGTTAGCAGCACAGTCAACCCTTGCAGATCATGCGGCGCCAGCGGCCAGGCGGACGAAGTAGCGAGTTCCGTGCGCAGTTCCGCGCCGCCCCCTTTCGCGCCCAGTAACTCGACGACAAGATTGCGCAATTCCACCGGCTCCAGCATTCGCCCGGCACCGATTTCGCCACAGGCTTGCTCACCCGTGCCGGGTCCCCAGATGTTCACCCCGCGCCGCGCCAGCAACCGGCAATTATCCTGAGTCGCGGCATTTTGCCACATCAGCCGGTTCATCGCCGGCGCGACGGCAATCGGCTGATCAGTGGCCAGACAAAGGGTGCTGAGTAAGTCGTTCGCCATACCATGCGCCAGCCGGGCCAGGAAATCGGCAGTGGCCGGGGCGATCAGGATCAAATTCGCCCAGCGAGCCAGTTCAATATGCCCCATGCCCGCCTCGGCGCTGGCATCCAGCAGTTCGGTGCGCACCGGATAGCCAGACACCGCTTGAAAGGTTAGCGGCGCAACGAAAGCGGTAGCGGCGGGCGTCATGGCGACTTGGACGGCAGCGCCGGATTCGCGCAATCGGCGGACCAGATCGGCGCTTTTGTAGGCAGCAATACCGCCCGTAACGCCTAACAGAATACGGATATGGGCCAGAGGTTGCAGCATGGTAGAAGTTCCGGCGAGGTAGGGGGTAGGCGCAAGCTTAGCGAATATAGGGCCACTTTCAAACTGACCTGAGTGGCTGATAAGTGCTCAGCCTCCTCCCCTAACAGCTATTAACGTAAGTCCTTTAGGCATCCCAGGGCGTTGTTCGGGTGATCCATGGAGTCCGCCTGGGGATGGTCGGATTTCCCGGCTTTTGGCCTCAAGCCTTCAGCCTTTAGCCTTAGCGCCTATGCTACAGTATTCACCCCATGAAATTCGAAGCCCTGTTCAATCTTCCCACCGCTGTGCGCCGGGTATTGTTAGTCGTTGGCGATACCTTTGCTGTGCTGATCGCGGTTTGGGCGGCGTTTGCGATTCGCCGTGGCGAGATGTGGCCGGAGTTACTGCCGGAGGTGGCCTGGCTGTTTCCCCTCGCCGTTGTCATTGTGATCCCCACCTTTACCGTAGTGGGCGTATACCGGCCCATCCTGCGCTACGCTGACGAAAGCCTGCTGTACACCATTATTTTGGCCGTGAGCGCCAGCATCTTGCTGCTGATGGCGGTCTGGGTGCTGCTGGGTGATGGTTTGTGGCTGCGCTCGTTCTGGTTGCTCTGCTGGCTGGTGCTGACGGCCCTGGCGGGCGGCGGCCGCCTGCTCATGCGGCGCTGGTTACGCCGTCGGTTTCGTCCGGGCGCAGTCCGCACGTCAGTCATCCTGTATGGCGCTGGTGAGGCCGGTGTGCAACTGGCGCTGGCTTTGCGCTACAGCGCTGAATTCGAGCCGGTGGCGTTCGTAGATGATAATCCGCAACTGTGGGGGAGTATTGTGCGGGGTCTTAAGGTCTGGGCGCCGGTCAAATTACCGCGCCTGATTGCCAAACATGAGGCATCCCTGATCCTGCTGGCCTTGCCCTCGACGCCACACCGCCGCCGCCAGGAGATTCTGGAATCGCTGGCTGGATTGCCAGTGCGGGTCATGGATTTACCCACCCTGGCGGAATTGACCAGTGGCGCACGGCGTATTGATGAATTTCGTGAGATCGACGTGGCTGACATTCTCGGTCGCGATTCGGTGCAACCGAACCCGGCGTTGCTGCAGGCACCGATCCGGGGACAGACGGTGATGGTCACTGGCGCTGGCGGTTCGATTGGCGCGGAGCTGTGTCGGCAAATCCTGGCGCTGCACCCGCGTCGGCTGGTGCTCTTCGAACGCTCGGAATACGCTTTGTATTGCATTGAACAGGAACTACGGACGATGCTAGCCAATATGGACCATTCCCTCACCCCCGACCCGGCCCAATACGAAGGCCGCATCGAGTTGATTCCCTTACTGGGTTCTGTAGCGCATCGCCGGCGCCTGCAGGTGGCTATGGAGCAATTTCAGGTAGAAACCGTCTATCACGCTGCCGCCTACAAGCATGTACCGATCGTCGAGTGCAACTTGATTGAAGGCGTGCAGAACAATGTATTTGGCACCTGGCGCGCTGTCGAAGCTGCCCAGGCCGCCGGGGTCAAAACCTTCGTGCTGGTGTCGACCGACAAAGCAGTGCGGCCCACCAATGTGATGGGCGCTACCAAGCGGCTAGCGGAATTGATTCTGCAGGGACTGGCTGCGGAAGGCAGCGCGACCCGGCTGTGTATGGTGCGGTTTGGCAACGTGCTGGACTCCTCCGGTTCGGTCGTGCCGCTGTTCCGCGAGCAAATTCGCAAGGGCGGGCCGGTGACGGTGACTGATCCTGAAGTGGAGCGCTACTTCATGACGATCCCGGAAGCGGCGCAACTGGTGATCCAGGCCAGCGCCCTGGCCCAGGGCGGGGAAGTGTTCTTGCTGGACATGGGTGAACCCGTGCTGATTTTGGAACTGGCCCGGCGGATGATCCGCCTGTCTGGGCGGACAGTGCGGGATGAAGAACATCCCGATGGCGATATCGACATCCAGTTCACTGGCCTGCGCAGCGGCGAGAAACTGCGCGAGGAGTTGTTGATCGGGGTCGATGATGAGCCTACTACCCATCCGATGATCCGCCACGCCCGCGAGCAGTCCTTGCCGTGGCCGGTCGTGCGCGAGAGCCTGGCGCGGCTGGAAGCTGCTTCACACGCTTTCGATTATCCTGCCGTGCGAGCGATCCTGCGGGAAACGGTGGCGGAGTATCAGCCAGATAACGGCATTGAGGATTGGGTATGGCGTGAGCGGCTCAAGAGGACAGGGGATTCTGGCGACACGCCCGGATGCCGGGCATAAAAAAACCGCGCTAAGCGGTTGATTGATTTGGTCGGGGGTAAGCAGCCGGTGGGTTCTTGGGGGCTGGAGCGACGGCCCTCGCTCCGGCTATCGTGGGCAAATTGCTAACAAACAAGAGCTTCGTTTCTTAGCTCACCCAGATTCCGAAAACCCCAGGTCAACTCTCAAGGCATGTGGGACGGTTGGCGACGATGAGTCAGGGACCGGAGATTGAGAGGCTGTCTAAAAACTAACTATTTGATTTGTATAGTGTATAGCCAACGTCCACCTAGCCTGATAGGCCGAAAAGCCGACCGAAAGCTGGGGTCACAAAAAAAATTTTCTGAAAAATCAATGTGTGGTTTTTCGACAGCTTCTGAGGCATTTGTGGAGGCGCTGGGTGTGCAGTGATGCCGGGCCGCTTTGGATATCTACTCACATTTCTCCTTCAATGGTTCGGACAGTTTTGGTTTTTCAAAAACCTAGTCGGATCATGTAGAAGAGAGCATCAGAGCATCCCGTTCCAGAGAGGATTGCTAAACTCCTTGAAAAGCCACAGGTTGGGGGTCAAATATAGCAGTCCTTTCCATGTTGTAGATTTCGTATTTTTGTCATCTATAATACCTAAAAATACTTTTATAAATATTTTCAATAAGTTATAATAATTAGCAAAATTTTAAGAATTCCACAACCTGCAAAGGAGCGCTATATCCCTCAAGCGGCTCCCGCTTGAGGGGCGGTTACACCACAGCAATCACTAATCTTTCCAACTTGCACACTTCCCATTAGGCAGTCGATAACCAGGACCGCCCCGACTTCCGCAGCCCTTACCTCCGCCGCCACTTTGGGGACTGCTATAACTTCTGCTCGTAACTGGAGGATTTGGCTGATAGGTAGATGTATCAGATGCTGGCGGTGGTGAAGTCTGAGGAAGCCTTGGAAAAGGGGGTGCGGGATTCTGGCGGCGGTACTCGTTGTATTCCTCAACAGTCATAGAGCGCACGGGAGAGGGGTTTGACTGATGAGGAGTACTGGGTGCAAACGACGTTCTTGGCGCTACGTTAGGCGTAATGGGGCTTTTAACGGTTTCAACTGGAGTTACTCTTAGATTTTCTGGCATCGAACACTTGTCGCTTGGTGAGATGACAATGTACTCACCTCTATCCCTTGCGGCTTGATATGCTGAACTAAACGGAGGGCCACTCATATCAAACGGTGGTTTTCGACCGATGTTAATGGGTTGACTGTTTTTGTCGTAATGCTGATAGCAAAGCTCAGATGAGTCAGCCGCCAAAGGGAAAAGCGCTATAGCAACGGCAAACGCATACGGGTTCATTTCCTGCATCCTTCAATGATGTCTCCCCCGCACCTTGCGGCGCAGGATGTCCAGGTTATCGCCGTAGTACAGGCTGTTGGGCATCTCACTCCCCATACATCGACTGACACTCGCTACGGCTTGGCATCCCCGGCCAGTCGGTTTTACGCAGACACTCATCCAGCTTGCGGGATTGTTCTCGTAAACGCCTCGTCTCTGCTCGTTGAACACGGGCAGCTTCATCTTGCCCTGAGAATGCGCCGCCACAGTCCATAGTATTCCCTACGGTGAAACAGGGTTTACCATCGATGTAAACAGTGCCTGCTACAGCAGCGGAACTCAGCGCGAACAACCCTACCGCGATTATCAGGCGTTTCATCGTCTTTCCCCTTCTACATTGACTCTTTTAGTATACTCGACTTCCCCGGTATGGCCGCAATACGACACGCTTTTTCCCAAAAGCGATACACAAAGAAGACAGCGATCAATTTTTTACTATGGATAAACAGGGAGAGATTGAAAGAAACAAAGGAGGTTTGCAGCGAAGGGTTGAAATTGACAGCACTAGCAGACTGGCTATGCTTGAAACTCGCTGATTGCACCCGGAGCCTGAAAAGGAAGAGGAAGAAACCGCCCTAAGCGGTTGATTCATTTGGTCGGGGTGACAGGATTTGAACCTGCGACTTCTGCCTCCCGAAGGCAGCGCTCTACCAGTCTGAGCTACACCCCGATGAATCGGAACAGATCAATAACGACGGTCAACTGCAAACTGGGCTAAGCTGATCAACGATTCCCTGGCGGGTGAACCCGGCAATAAACCTAAGCAGGCTATAGCCTGATCAGCCTCTTTCGCAGCAAGACGCGCAGTATAGTCCAGCGCGCCGGTGGACTCAATAGTCTGGATGACCACGGCGATCTGCTCCAGCCCGCCCTGTTCGATGGCCTCACGGATGATTCTCGCCTCATCAGGATTGCCATAGCGCAGGGCGTGGATCAACGGCAAGGTCGGCTTGCCCTCAGCCAGGTCATCGCCGATGTTCTTGCCCAGTTCCCCGCTGGAGGCGCGGTAGTCCAGTACATCGTCAATGAGCTGGAACGCGGTGCCCAGATGCATCCCGTAGCGGCCCAGCGCCTGTTCCTCTTCCTGCGTTCGACCCGCTAACACCGCTCCGATCTGCGCTGCGGCTTCGAACAGCTTGGCAGTTTTGCAATGGATCACCGCCATATAACGTTCTTCGGTGGTGTCGGGATCATGGCAGTTGAGCAATTGCATCACCTCGCCCTCGGCGATGGTATTGGTCGTATCCGCCAGAATTTCCATGACCCGCATACTGCCGATGCCGACCATCATCTGGAACGACCGGGAATAGAGGAAATCACCGACCAGGACGCTGGCCTGATTGCCCCAGATGGCGTTGGCGGTCTCCCGGCCACGGCGCAGGCTGGATTCATCGACGACGTCATCGTGCAGGAGGGTGGCGGTGTGAATAAATTCGATGATGGCAGCGGCAGCGATGTGCTGGTCACCCAGGTAACCGCAGGCGCACGATGCCAATAGTGTGGTCACCGGACGCAGGCGCTTGCCGCCACCGTCAATGATGTAGCTGGCTAGTTGGTTGATCAGCGCCACGTCGGAATGCAGCTCCCGGCGAATCAGAGCGTTGACCGCCTGTAGATCGTCCGCAATCGGTGCGCGGATGGGTTCGATATCCATGGAAACAGACAATTTGGCGAAAATGAGGTTGACCATGCTACGGATTGACCGCGGCAGGGTCAAGGCGGGCGATTCAACATCACGATAAACTGGAATAGGTTTGACCTTCGCCGGGCGCACCGTTAGAATTCCCGATTCTTTTCAGTCGGGCCGGATCAGTCGTTTGGAGACTCTATAATATGTACGCTGTCATCAAAACCGGGGGCAAACAATACCGGGTAGCTGAGGGGCAAACCCTCAAGGTCGAAAAGCTCGACATCGAGGAAGGCGCTTCCGTAGACTTCGATACGGTGCTAATGATCGCCGACGGCGACCGGATCGAAATCGGCGCGCCGTATGTCGAAGGTGGTCGAGTGACCGCTACCGTCGAATCCCAGGGGCGCGGGCCAAAAATCCGCATCATCAAGTTCCGGCGTCGCAAGCATTACTTCAAAACTCAGGGCCACCGGCAGAGTTATACCGAGCTGCGCATCAACGGCATCAGCAGCCTCGCTGCTCCCATGGCCTTTGCGCCAGCGCCGAATCAGGAGTAATCAGCATGGCACACAAAAAAGCCGGTGGCAGTAGCCGCAACGGTCGTGATTCTCAATCCAAGCGCCTCGGCGTCAAGCTGTTTGGCGGTCAGTTGGCGCTACCCGGCAATATCATCATCCGGCAATGCGGCACCAAGTACCATCCTGGCCAAAATGTCGGCTGCGGCAAGGACTATACCTTGTTCGCCAAAGCCGAGGGTCATGTGGTGTTTGAGATCAAGGGACCGTTCAACCGCCAGTATGTGAGCGTCCGTCCGGCGGCGAGCGCCCAGCCGACGGCATGAATACGGCAGTCCGGGCCGGTCGAAAGCCCCGTTTGGGGCTTTTCTTTTGCCCATGATTTGATTTGAGAGTGTGCATGAAATTCGTCGATGAAGTGATCATTCAGGTTGAAGCTGGCGACGGTGGCGACGGCGGCGTCAGCTTCCGGCGCGAGAAATACATCCCCTTCGGCGGTCCTGATGGCGGCGATGGCGGCGATGGCGGCAGCATCTACCTGGTCGCCGACGCCGAACTCAATACGCTGGCGGACTACCGCTTCACTCGCCGGTTTCAGGCTGAATGCGGCCAGAAAGGGATGGGCGCTAACTGTACCGGACGCAGCGGTGCGGACCTCAACATCATCGCGCCGATCGGCACCATGGCCTGGGACGCGGATACCGGCGAATTGATCGGCGATCTGCTCCAACCGGGCCAGCGGTTGCTGGTCGCGCAGGGCGGCTTTCACGGTCTCGGCAATACGCGCTACAAGAGCAGCACCAACCGCGCCCCGCGCCAGTTCAAACCGGGCACGCCGG
>Ga0116155_10003619_pt1 | contig 10177 bp, 11 predicted proteins | sample AD_UKC032_MetaG_FD_89890 | JGI IMG/M metagenome (GOLD analysis project Ga0116155, IMG submission 89890) | Active sludge microbial communities of municipal wastewater-treating anaerobic digesters from USA - AD_UKC032_MetaG | ecosystem: Engineered > Bioreactor > Anaerobic > Digestate | place: USA... | reverse complement strand
CTTGATACTAATGAAATTTGTGTGCCAAAATTTAAAGATGTGAGGAATATATAATTAACTAATTGATATTTATGATTATTTAATGATTATGTCGCTGAATGATGCAACGGAAAAAAGATCTTTCTACGCCTTCTCTTCCATGAAATGTTCAACCAGGTTGAACAAAATATGAAAAAACCAAATTTGATAAAAAGTCCTCACCCTGCAGCAATCTGCTGGGTAATTGAGCGAATACTCAATAATATTGTTTCCGAAGCATTGAAGCTCTCTAAGTCACGCTGCGGTAAGATTCAAATATTATGGTCTTCAAATTTCATTGACAAGTACTCGGTAACAGTCTTTAATGATTTACAAAATTTAAGATTTCCTCTAAATGAATTTTTTTAGCCAGTAAAAAAAGACATTATCATGACGACACAGTCACAACAAGATTGTCAAACTGCCTATAAGATTGCTTCTAAATGGAGAGATTTGAATATTTTTATTTATCTTACAGGCGAGTTTGGACTGAGAAATCTAACGGTCTTCACAGGCGACGTCAAACGGGAGATCTCCAGTCAAAAGGCACAGTCCGTCACCATTGACTTTTCTCAAGTCTGTTATTTGGATAGTGCGGCGGCTCTAGCCTTTGTTCAAATTGAAAAGGAATCCGCCGCCCAAAAGATCCCATGCCGTCTGGTAAATTTGAATGACGAATCCAAGGGAATTTTCAGCGTCATTCATGAGGATGCACTGATCCATCCATCTTTTAAATCTGAAATATCCGACGATGGCTTTATCCGTCAGGTGGGACAAGCCTCGCTGGATATCGCCCGCGATTTTGTTCATTCCGTCACGTTTATCGGCGAGCTGCTGGTTGCTCTTTTATACACCTTGAGGCATCCCAAGAGCCTCCGGGGAAAGGACGTTCTTTTTTACGTCCAGCGGGCAGGTGTGGATGGCCTGCCCATTGTCGCCCTGATCGGCCTTCTGATCGGATTGATCATTGCATTCATGTCGTTTTTGCAGCTGAAACAACTCGGCGCAAATATTTACGTTCCCGCGCTGGTCAGCTTCGGCATGATCAAAGAACTGGGACCGATTATGACGGCCATTTTGGTTGCGGGGCGTTCCGGTTCCGCATTTGCCGCGGAGATCGGCACGATGGTTGTCAACGAAGAGGTGGATGCGTTGCATACAATGGGCTTTGATCCGATTCGCTTTCTGGCTGTCCCGAAGGTCCTGGCCACCATCATTGTTGTGCCGATCCTGACCATTTACGCCGATTTTTTCGGCATTATTGGCGGCCTGCTCATCGGTGTTACCAGTCTGGACCTGACGACAAAAACCTACATCACCCAATCGATAAAAACGATTCATGTTTTCGATGTGGTCACCAGTCTGATCAAGGCTGCCGTATTTGCCGGACTGATTTCCGCCATTGGTTGCCAGAGGGGATTCCAAGTGCGTGCCGGCGCTCAGGATGTCGGGAAATATACCACCTCCGCCGTTGTCACGGCGATTTTTCTGATCGTGGTGGTCGATTCCATTTTTGCCGTTATGTTATATTACATTAAAAGATACTAAGGAGTATAGGTTTTGGAACCGTCGGAAAATAAACCCATCATCGTAGTCAAAAACCTATCCGCCCGCTTCGGAGACAATATTGTTTTTGAGAACGTCAGTTTTAACGCATATAAAGGAGAAGTTCTGGTGATTGTCGGTGCATCGGGGTGCGGCAAATCGACGTTGCTGAGGATCATGATCGGACTGCAAAAACCCTCCGCCGGTCAGGTTTTATATCAGGGGACCGATATTACCCACGCCGCGGAAAAAGATCTTAATCTGTACCGGCAGGATATCGGTGTGCTTTTTCAGTCCGGCGCCCTGTTCAGTTCGATGACGATCAAAGAAAACATTGCGCTGCCGCTTTCGGAATACACCGACCTCGATTCCGAAGCCATAAACCGGATTATCAAAATGAAATTGGGCATGGTTAATTTGACAGGCTACGAAAATCATCGTCCGTCGGAGTTGTCCGGCGGCATGAGAAAAAGGGCCGGCATCGCCCGGGCCATGGCACTCGACCCCCGCGTGCTTTTCTTTGACGAATTATCCGCCGGCCTGGATCCGGTCACTGCGATGGAACTCGACAATTTGATCATCAAAACCAATGAAGCCTTGGGAACAACAATGGTCATTGTAACCCATGAGTTGGAATCTATTTACAAAATAGCTCATCGAGTGTTAATGTTGGATAAAGAGGCAAAAGGTATCATTGCCGAAGGAAAACCCCTGGAATTAAAAGAACAGGCAACAGACCCGCGGGTGAAAAGTTTCTTTTTACGACAGTTGCCTACCGCACCCGCCGAACCGAGGTTTTATGTCAACTAAAAGCTCAAAATTCTTAATCGGTCTTTTTGTTATTGTCGGCCTGCTGATTCTGGCTGCCACCATCATCTGGGTCGGTGCATCCAGAGTCCTGATGAAGGGATCTCTCTACGCGGCATACTTCGATGAATCCGTCCAGGGATTACAAGTGGACTCAGCCATTAAATACCGGGGAGTGGAAATCGGCAAGGTTCAGAGCATTGACGTCGCACCGGACTACCGTCTGGTTGAAGTAATCATGAAAATCGACCTGGAAGGCGATTTGCAACACCACACCATCGCTTCGCTGAAAACGGCGGGAATTACCGGAATCGTCTTCATTGAGCTCGACCGGATCCAGGACGACGAATTATCCAATTCACCAAAACTTACTTTTAAATCAGACTATCCGGTTATTCCATCCCGGCGGTCAGAAATCAGCCGCTTTCTTTCGGATACAAGCGTCATTATGCAAAACATCAAAGATATCGATTTTAAGGGCATTTCCACTAACCTGAAAAATACCACCCAGGCTATTGAAAACTTTGTGAAAGGTAAGCGCGTCAACAATATCATGGCCCATCTCGAATCCACTTCCGCCAACCTTGACGAAACCATTATCAAAATCAACAAGACGATTGCCGAAGGAAAGGTAGATCGGACCATCAATGAAGCCCTGGGTATTTTATCGGATGCCCGTAACCTGATCGGGCAGGCGAAAAATGAAATCGATACTTTGAAACTGCGCGAAAAAGCAGACCGAGCGGATGCCATCCTCGGAGACATCGATAAACAAGCAAAATCAATCACCAGCGATCTGCAAGATACTTCGCAAAACTTGCGGACAACATCGGAAAATCTGCAAAAGCTCTCTGACAGTTTAAATAGAGATCCGTCGAATCTGATTTTTACAAAGCCCTTTCCGCCGCGAAAACCTATGGAATAACGAAAGGAATCAAGCAATGGAAATTTTTTTATCAAGGCCACTATCCTTTAGGAAACGATGGCAAGGCGTTTGTTTTATTCTGTTTGTTGCATCCTTCTTTTTAATGGTCGGATGCGTCACAAGTGCCAAGCCACCATACAACGTGGAAAATTATCTGCTCAATTACCAGGCACCGTCCTGGGACAACGCAAAAAAACTTGCGACATCCATCAAAGTTAACCGATTTTCTATTTCCGCCGCCTATAATTCAACGAACATGATTTTCCGTGACGACGCGTACAGCCTTGATTCTTTTAATTACTCCCGTTGGGCGGTCAATCCGGCCGATATGGTCGGCGACAGCCTCCTTGGCAATATAAGAGCGAGCGGTCTTTTCCGGGCCGTCTTTTCCCGCTATGAAACAGAGGAAGGTCGATTTGTCGTTTCGGGCGGGATTGAAGAATTTTATTTGCGGATCGATAAAAACAATAAAACAGCCCTCATCGGGATATCCATCTCCCTGCAGGACACCCGGGAAAAAGAAACCGGCAAGAGCATGATGTTTCAGAAGAAATACGTTCGGGAAGAACCCCTGCAAGATCAGTCGCCCCAAGGATACTGCCAAGCCACAAGCCAGGCCATGCAAGTTATCTCCCGTGAGATCATCAGCGATATATACACGGCTGTTAAAGCCACCGTTCAATAAGCAACGATTACGCCATGAAAGAAATTACTGTACAAACCCATGCCCGCTTCGAAATGATTGACATCACGGCGTCTGTCCAAAAAGCAGCGGGAGAGGAAAAAATCAATTCAGGCATTGGGCTGGTTTACACGCCCCACACAACCGCCGCAGTGACGATCAACGAAAACGCCGACCCAGATGTGCCTCGCGATATTCTGACGGCTTTGGATCGCGTCATTCCATTATCCGCGAATTACCAGCATTGTGAAGGAAATTCCGCCGCGCACGTTAAATCATCACTGGTCGGTGCATCCGAAATGGTCATCATCGAAAACGGCAGCCTGGTTTTAGGAACCTGGCAATCGATCTTCTTCTGTGAATTCGACGGTCCCCGCACACGCAAAGTCATCATAAAATTCTTAGTTTAAGGCTAATATCTTTGGCCTTACAGGTGCGTCAGACCTGAAGAAAAATTTCCATCATTTGCTCTTGAATCAATGCATTGCTGGCCAGAAGACTCGGCGATTGCAAATGCCATTTTCCACCTGCCAGATCAGAAATGACGCCCCCTGCTTCCTCCACCATCAGACAACCGGCGGCCGTATCCCAGGGCTTGAGCTTCAATTCCCAGAATCCGTCAAACCGTCCGGCAGCAAGATAAGCCAGATCCAATGCTGCAGCCCCGGCTCGCCGAATAGCCTGAGCTTTAGTTGCCATTGCATTGAAATAATTCAGATTGTTATCCGGACTTACCCGAATGTCATAGGGGAAACCTGTCGCCAAAAGACTACGGGATAAATCACTCACTGAAGAAACATGCAGTTTTTTCCCGTTGAGATAGGCGCCGCCCGACCGCTCGGCAAAAAACAGGTCTTCTCTGATCGGATCGTAAATGACACCGAACTCGACAGCTTTTTCTTTTTCCAGCGCAATGGAAACACAATAAAAAGGAAATCCATGGGCATAATTGGTTGTCCCATCCAGAGGATCAATAATCCAGCGTAGAGTTGCCTGTTCATTCTTCACGGCTGACTCCTCGGATAAAATCCCATGATCGGGATACTGACGGCTGATTTCCGCAAGAATCAGTTCCTCTGACATTTTATCCGCTTCCGTCACCAGATCGATGGCTCCTTTATAATAAATTTGATTGTTCCTGGTAACTTTTTCGACAAGCAACCTGCCTGCCCGTCGCGCTAGATTGTTGGCAAAATCCATGATTTCTGTCATGAGCGTAAACTCCTTATCAAGATGGTTATCTTAAAGTTTTAAACCATAAAGTATGCGAAAAAGTAAGAGTAATCTTAAAAGTTGCGCTGTAAAAGAAATAGTGCTAAACAAAACAAAAAACGTTTATTTGTGATAGGTTAATGACGACAGAGCAAGACGCTGATTTCACCTTAATTGATGTAAAAACGGCGCGGGAAAATACGGGGTTGACGCTAAAGGAATTGTTTGAGCGTACACGGATCAGTGTGGTCAATCTGGAGGCCATTGAAAATGGCGATTTTCATTTACTGCCCGTGCCGATATATAGTCGAAACTTCATCAAAACGTACGCAGATGCTTTAGGCGTGGACAGCAAGCCGGTCTTAATGCGTTACGAAAATTACCTGCAAACCCTGCAGCTAAAAGAAAAAAACAAGACAACAGAACAACCATCCCAGGCGCCTCTCGCCGAAACACTGAGACGGCGTAAAGCCTTCCTATGGATCCTTTGTATTATTGTTGTCATTGCTGCCATATCCTTTTTTGTGAGCACCTATAACAAGCCGTCGCCGGGCGTACCGCTAAAAACCGAAGCCTCCAAAGAGACTGTGATCACAGGAACTCAGGAACAAAACACAGCGCAACCGGATCATCTTCCCATCGCCATTAATCTGCCAAACCCGGAGAATCCAACAGCGGTAAATCAAGCAAGCAGCGAACAAAAACCACCGGTGCAGAAAACAGCCGAAGCGCAAATCCCGATCAACACAGCGTCTGCAGCGACGGCCAAGAATAACGAGGTCAAGATCGAGGCTTTGCCTGATGATGAAGAACCGTCCGCTCTGGTTGTTCGAGCCATTGAAGAAACCTGGATCAGGATTCAGGCCGATGACAAAGAATCTTTTCAGGTTTTACTTAAGCCCGGAGAAAAAATTTCTTATAAAGCGACGCGCTTTAATATGGACATTGGCAATGCTGGCGGAGTACGGGTCCAGTTTGATGGGAAAAACATAGAAAATTTAGGCAAGTCAGGACAGGTTATCCACTTGCGCTTACCATAAAACAAAAAACGAAAGAGGTAATATCATGTTTGGAATAGGCATACCGGAGTTACTGATTATATTGGTCATTATCCTGATTATTTTCGGCGTTGGAAAGCTTCCGGAAATCGGCTCTGCCCTGGGCAAGGGGATTAAGAATTTCAAGAAATCCGTCTCCGACAACAATGACACAACTGGCACGCCAGTGAAAAAAGAGGGAGACAAATAGCCCTCTGTCTCCCTGCTAAAGCTGATTGATAAATGGTTGAACGTTAAAAGGGCACATCTTCCATCGGTGTGCCGCCATTCGGCGCGTAGGACGCATCCGGGGTAGCATCATCGCCAGCTTTGGCCTGTCCTTTGGAATCCAGCATCTTCATGTCATTGGCCACGATCTCCGTTGTGTAACGCTTGACGCCTTCTTTGTCTTCCCAACTGCGGGTTTGAATGCGCCCTTCGATAAAAACCAGCTTTCCCTTCACCAGATAGTTGCCGCAGATTTCGGCCAGCTTTCTGTACGTGACAATCTGGTGCCACTCGGTTCTTTGAACCTTCTCACCGTTTTTGTCTTTCCACTGCTCATCAGTAGCAATTCTGAAAGTGGTCACCATGGTGCCATCCGGTGTATATCGAACTTCCGGGTCCTTGCCCAGCCTGCCGATCAATATTGCTTTGTTGACCATTGTTCTTCCCCCTGTGAATGAAGTGCTATCATCATACATAACAACCGCCCCGTAGGCAAACACATTTTTTGTTCATTGGACGCTAGGTCCGCCCCGCGCCCGAACCACAATCCTGCTTGACTAATCATCAAAAAAAATATAGTCACACTGACTTTAGAAAAAGCGGAGAAATTATGGAAGACAATGATCTTTTAAAGGTTCGCCTTGAAAAAATTGCGTCCTTGAAAGCAGCGGGTGTAGATTTGTATCCCAATGGTGCAAAGCCTCAAAATACAACTGCCGAAATCATGGCCAGGTTCGGCAATGCAGACGGCGATTCCCTGGCTCAATTGACAGAAAAATTTTCTCTCGCCGGACGACTGATGGCTGTCCGCAGTTTTGGTAAGGCGGCTTTCGTTAAAATTCAGGACCGTAAAGGTCAAATGCAATGCTACATTGCTAAAAACATCTTGAGCGAGCAGGATTTTTTCATCTTTAAAAAGCTTGATATCGGTGATGTCATTCATGTTTTCGGGAAACTTTTCCGGACCAAAACTAATGAATTGACTCTTGAGGTTGAATCCCTGCGCTTAATGGCCAAATCGATTCATCCCCTGCCAGAGAAATGGCACGGCCTGACAGATATTGAAACCCGCTACCGGCAGCGCCATCTAGATTTAATCTCCAATCCCGCGGTAAAGGAAATCTTTTACCGGCGCAGCCTGATTATCAAATTGATGCGGCAATTTATGGACATGCATGATTTCCTGGAAGTGGAAACGCCCATGATGCAGCCGAGAGCAGGCGGCGCCGTTGCCCGGCCGTTTAAAACCCATCACAACGCATTAGATCAGGATTTCTATCTTCGGATTGCCCCCGAGCTTTATTTAAAACGCTTGGTCACCGGCGGACTGGAAAGAGTTTATGAGATCAACCGCAACTTCCGCAACGAAGGCATTTCTACCTTTCATAATCCGGAATTCACCATGATGGAGTTTTATTTAAGCTACGCGACTTACGAGGATTTGATGTCCTTTACGGAAGAATTATTCGCTTTCATTGCCAAAAATATTTTCAACGGGCTCAAATTTATTTATCAGGGGACGGAAATTGACCTGACCCCGCCCTGGCGGCGACTTCCCGTTAAAGATGCGCTTTTGCAGATAGCCGGCATGGAGCCTGCCGATCTGAACGATTCCTTAAGGGCCATTGCTTTCGCCCGCAAAGTCGGTTGCAATGTCAAGGAAACCGACCCGCTGGGGAAAATTCTCATGGCCATTTTCGATGAAGTGGTCGAAAAAAAGCTTACCCAACCGACATTTGTTACGCAATATCCCGTCGCGGTTTCTCCGCTGTCCCGTCGGTCTAATACAGACCCGGAACTTGTTGATCGTTTTGAACTTTATATTTACGGACGGGAAATCGCCAACGCCTTTTCCGAGTTAAATGATCCGGCCGATCAGCGCGATCGATTTGTCCAGCAGCTCAAAGAGCGGGAAGCGGGTGATGACGAAGCTCACGAAATGGATGAAGACTATATTCATACGCTAGAGTACGGCATGCCGCCGACCGCCGGAGAAGGAATCGGTATCGACCGGCTGATCATGCTCTTTACCGATTCCGCGTCCATCCGGGACGTTATATTGTTCCCGCTTTTAAGAACCAAACAGGAATGAGACACACGCCAAAGCTTATGAAGCTGTGAAATTAACTGTTTACCGGCAGGATATATTTTAATGTCTTACGAATTCTTTATCAGCAGGCGGTATATGAGAGCGAAACGTAAACAGGTTTTTGTTTCGATCATTACTCTTATATCGATTTTCGGTATTTTTCTGGGCGTGGCGGCACTGATCATTGTGCTTGCCGTCATGAACGGCTTTGAAGAAGATCTGCGCACCAAGATTCTGGGCATTCGTTCACACATCGAAGTAACAACCAGTATGTCCGGTCCGATGAAGAATTATACGGCTATACGTGAAGAAATAGACAAAGAACCGGGCGTTGTCGCTTCCACGCCTTTTATTTACACGGAAGCCATGATGCGAAGCCAAAATGGTGTCACCGGTGTTATTATCCGCGGCATGGATACCCAAAGCTCGCCCAAAGTGATTAATCTGGGAAAAATGCGGGAAGGTAGCATTGAACATCTCAATAAAATTTCCGATGACGTTTTGAAAGAACTGCCCGATGAAGATAAAAATCTGAGCGGGATCATGATCGGCAAGGAAATGGCAAGGAATATGGGACTTTTTCTGCACGATCCCATCACAATTATCTCTCCCGCCGGCGGAATCGCCACGCCGATGGGCATGGTTCCCCGCATGAAAAAATTTATTGTGGTGGGCATCTACGAATCCGGATTCTATGAATACGATTCAAAACTGGCCTTTCTTTCAATTAAAAGCTGTCAGGAATTTTTAGAAATGGGTGATACGGTTTCAGGTCTGGATATCGTCGTCCAGGATATCTACAAGGCGGATGTGATCGCCCGCAACATTCAAGGCAAACTGGGATTCCCGTTCTTCGCACAAAACTGGATGCAGATGAATAAAAACCTGTTTTCAGCCTTGAAACTGGAGAAACGCGTTATGTTTATTATTCTGAGCTTAATTGTTTTGGTGGCCGCCTTCAATATTATCAGCGCCCTGATTATGATTGTTATGGAAAAAAATAAGGATATCGCAATTTTGAAATCCATGGGGGCAACCGCTACCACAATTATGAAGATCTTTATTTATCAGGGGCTGATCGTCGGCGTGGTCGGAACATTTTTCGGCTGTATTGCCGGTCTGACCATCGCACTAAATTTGCAGAAAATTTCTTTGCTTGTGGAAAAGCTTTTTAATTTCAAAATTCTGCCCGGAGATGTGTATTACTTAAGTGAACTTCCTTCGAAAGTGAATTATAGTGACGTAGTCGTTATTGTCATAGGCACGCTGTTGATTTGTTTCCTGTCAACCATTTACCCTGCCCGGAGGGCTTCCAAACTGGATCCGGCAGAAGCCTTAAGATACGAATGATATATCGGATGCAACAGACAATATGATTATCCTTACAAATTTATCAAAAACTTTCGTAAAAGACGGCAACAAAATTGAGGTCTTGCGGAATTTAAATCTGGAAGTTGAAAAAGGAGATTCGTTGGCCGTCGTTGGAGTTTCCGGCGCTGGAAAAAGCACGCTCATTCACATTCTCGGTACGTTGGATCATCCAACATCCGGCACACTTTCCATTGCCGGTAAAAATGTTTTTGAGTGGAGCGAAAAGAAAATTGCTGCTTTCCGCAATTCGACGATCGGCTTCG
>Ga0116155_10003581_pt1 | contig 10234 bp, 10 predicted proteins | sample AD_UKC032_MetaG_FD_89890 | JGI IMG/M metagenome (GOLD analysis project Ga0116155, IMG submission 89890) | Active sludge microbial communities of municipal wastewater-treating anaerobic digesters from USA - AD_UKC032_MetaG | ecosystem: Engineered > Bioreactor > Anaerobic > Digestate | place: USA... | reverse complement strand
CGGCGGGAATTGAACCCGCGTCCGAAAACCTTCCGCTGGAGCTTCTACGTGCGTAGCCTTCGTTTTAGAACCTTCACGCTGGTTTGCTCCCTAAGGCCGGATCTCACCGCGCTATCCTGTAAGAGTTCGCCGCCCTCCCCCAGGCAAGAAGTTTGGCTATCCTGTCTGAATGACGTTTCCCTCAGCCGACAGGAGAACTGAGTTCAACGTTAGCAGACTAAGCTGCTAAAGCGTAATCGTAGTTGTCTGCGATTATATGTTTCCTACCTGTTTAACGAGGCCTGTAGGAACCTCGGCACGCTTCTACAACTTCAAATGTCCCCGTCGAAACCGTTACGCCCCCCCCTTTTTTATTTTCAATTAGTATAATCCCTGCATCGTTGTTTGTCAAAAAAATAAGGTTATTTATAAGCCTGGATTCCCGCCTGCGCGTGAATGACAGAATTTAAGTATTTATTAAGTCAAAGTATTTTCAGCACCGCTCGATTTCATGCTTTTTCTTTTCTTTTTTCTTTTCCGCAAGGCGCATCTGCCTTCTTTCTTCCGCTTCTTTATGACGGTAGCGGTCTTCATCCGTTTCCAAAATCAAAGTTGGAAGCGGCATTGGCCTCTTGCCGGCGTCCAGCGCCACAAAGGTCAGATAGGCAGAACCTGTATGCCGTGTTATGCCCGTAATCGGGTTTTCCGCCTCTATGCGGACTCCGACCTCCATGGAAGTTCTACCCACATAGTTCACGGATGCCTTCAGCGTCAATACATCGCCAATATAGACAGGATGATGGAAATCCAGACGGTCAATGGATGCGGTCACCACATGCGCCCGTGCATGCCGTGTGGCGGCAACACCTCCGGCCGTGTCGATCAGTTTCATGATGTCACCACCATGGACGTTTCCGGCGGGATTGGCATTCTCCGGATTCATGGCCTGTGCAATAATAACCCTGCTTTCACTTCCTTTTTTCCCTTCCATATTTTATTGCCCTCATTAAACCTTGATCAACTTTGATTTAAAATCACGGGCTAGTGTGCGGCGCTCTTCGCGCTGTTTGATATCCTGGCGGCGGTCGTAAAGTTTCTTGCCTTTACCGATGCCGATTTCAACTTTCACCATCCCGTTTTTGAAATAGAGGCGTAGCGGCACCAGCGCCAATCCCTTTTCCCGTGACTTGCCATAGAGCTTGCGAATCTCCCGTTTATGCAAGAGCAGCTTACGTGGTCGAAGCGGCTCGTGATTGGATCGGTTGCCGAAATCATAATGACTGATATGCATTTCCCGCAGATAAACTTCATCATCCTTGACGACCGCGTAGCTGTCTTTGAGATTGGCCTTGCCGGCGCGCAGCGCCTTGACCTCCGTCCCGGACAGCACGATGCCGGCCTCGTAAATATCGTCGATATCGTAATTCACCCGCGCGAATTTGTTGGTCGCGATCAGTTTTTGCGCTGTATTTTCTTTTGACATGGTTCGATTTTACCTTAAAACACGATTAAAGCCATTTATATTTTCTTCTGCATCAGCAGATAATCCATTTTTATGTGGCCCATAGCTTTGTAAATATTATCCCGGATTTCCTTATTGTCCCGCTCCAATTCATTCAATAGATTTTTAACGTAAACCCGCTTTGAAATTTTACTTGTGGGACAATCGTTTTTTACTGCAGGAAATTGCCGCTCGCTGCTGTATTTCTTCACCAGTTCTTCCTGCAGATAAGCCAGCGGGCGTATAATATGCAGTTTGCCTCCAAATATGCTCTGATTAGGCATCATCGTGCTGATTTCGCGCCCGTAAAACATATTAATCAGCAGCGTTTCTATAATATCGTCACGATGATGGGCAAAAGCAATCTTGTTGCAACCTTTTTCATCGGCAATTTCAAAAATTCTTTTGCGCCTCAAACGAGAACACAAAAAACAGGGATTTTTCTTATTGAAATCAGAATGCGATTTAAGACCGATGTCGGTCTTTTCCATCACGTACGGGTAGTGATTGTCCTGAAAATATTTTTCAAGTACAGCATAGGCCTGATACGTTGGATCAAAACCCATGTCAATATTCACGGCAATGAAGGAAAAATCCGGCACAAAAATCATCTTTGAGTCCAGCAAATCCAGGAGTGCCAAGCTATCCGCGCCACCGGAAACGCCAATCAATATGCGGTCGCCTTCTTCGATCATGGAATAGTCCAGCACGGCTTTTTCCAGCCATTTTTTCAAATGAAGAAAGAGCTTGGTGTTTTTATCTTTTTTATCAACGTTCGTCTGCAAATTTTTTACTCCTTTTCGCTGGAAAATCAGCTTCTTTCTATATGACTTGCTGAAAGTTATCAAGCTCGTTTGATTATCGCCTTGAAATCAACTCATCTCTCTGTTATAGGTCATGGCAAAGCAGAAAAGGAGGTTTTTATATGCCAGAAATCATCAATATTCATGCCAGAGAAATACTCGATTCCCGGGGAAATCCAACGGTCGAAGCCGAGGTCACTACCATATCAGGATTTACAACGCGGGCGGCCGTGCCATCAGGCGCTTCCACCGGTGAGCATGAAATGCTGGAATTGCGTGACGGTAACAAGAAGAGATACAACGGAAAAGGCGTTGAAACTGCCGTTAAAAACATTCTTCATAAAATCGGACCGGAAATCATAGGGATGGATTGCCGCAGCCAACGCGATATCGACTTTGCCATGATTGAACTCGACGGCACCGCAAACAAAGGAAAGCTCGGAGCCAATGCTATCCTGGCCGTATCTATGGCTTGCGCCAAAGCGGGCGCGGAAGTATCCGGCCTGCCGCTTTATCGTTATCTAGGCGGCGTCAACGCCAATGTTCTGCCCATGCCGATGTGCAACATCCTCAACGGCGGCCAGCATGCCGACAACAACGTGGACATTCAGGAATTCATGATCATGCCGGTCGGCGCGCCTAATTTCAAGGAAGGCATCCGCATGGCCGCTGAAGTTTTCCATTCTTTGAAATCCGTTCTCAAAGGCAAGGGTTTAAACACATCGGTTGGCGACGAAGGCGGCTTTGCCCCCAACCTGAGATCCAACGAGGAAGCCCTGTCGTCCATCATGACGGCCATTGAAAAAGCCAACTACAAGCCCGGCAAGGACATCTTTATCGCTCTGGACTGCGCGGCCAGCTCTTTTTACGAAAAAGGCAAGTATATCCTGGCGGCGGAAGCCAAACCCCAGAAGTCCGCCGAAGAACTGGTGAAATTTTACGCCGACCTGGTTGCAAAATATCCCATCATTTCCATTGAAGACGGTCTGGCGGAAGATGACTGGAATGGCTGGAAGCTGATGACGGACGTCCTGGGAAGCAAAATCCAGATTGTTGGTGACGACCTTTTCGTCACCAATGTCAAACGTCTGAATAAGGGCATCGACTTGGCGATCGCCAACTCCATCCTGATTAAGCTCAATCAGATCGGCTCTGTTACCGAGACGCTGGAAACCATGAGCCGCGCCAAGGAGTCCGGCTATACCTGCGTCGTTTCGCATCGTTCCGGCGAGACGGAAGACACCTTTATGGCAGACATCGCCGTGGCGACCAACTGCGGCCAGATCAAAAGCGGTTCGCTTTCCCGTACAGACCGGCTGGCCAAGTACAACCAGTTAATCCGCATTGAAGAAGAACTGGGTGACTCGGCAAAATACCGCGGCAAAGAGGCCTTCTACAACATCAAACAACCGGCGAAAACAGGAAAGAAAAAATAAGCAAGCAGAAGAATATTAAAAAGGCCATGTCCTTGCATTAAGGGTATGGCCTTTTTTTTAAGCTGCGTAACGGTTTCGAATTCGCTGCCCGGCAATATTCTATTTGCCTGATAAAAAACTAGAGGAACTTAAACAGGCGGCGGCGCAACACTTCCAGTTGCGCCCGATTATCCGTCAGGCTGAAAGTGACTTCTCTTTTACCGCCTTTTTCTTCTTTGGCTTGTGAGATAATTAATTCGGCGCCTTCCAGAAATTTGATGGCATTTTGATAATTGGCCTGCGAAAGGGCTTCGGCGCGTAATATTTCTCCTTTGCTAAACATCCGTTCTCCCAAAGGCCGAATCTTGGCCAGCCATTCTTTTTGCGTCAACGGTTTTTTCTTGAGATAAACCATACTGCGAATGACGATCCAGCACGACTCCAGGTAGTTGTGGACAAGTCCGGCAAAAGGCTTTAATCTCGCACCGCCTTTGCTTTTGACTTCGATCCAGACTTCGCCCTCCCGCTCGGTGGTAACAATCATGGACCTCGTGTGTAAATAAGAAAGAACATCATTAACTTCTTCCACATCATCACGTCTCTCGTCAAAAATAAACTCATTCCACAAGAGCCACTTCAGAAATTTATAGTCTCCCGTAATCTTCGCCAGGGATATGACATCTTCAGGATTTTTCACCATAGATGTTGCGACAAAACAAATGGGCATAAAGAAATGCAGAATGTTGTTTTTGTAGTATTCAAGATTCAGTCTTTTAGGATCAGGAAGAGAATACACGATATCCTGCATTTCATCCTCTTCCTCCTCATCGGCTTCAATCTTGGAAATAATACCCGTTGAGTCGAAGATGTTCAGAGCATCGGCAATCGCTTTCTCCCGATGTGCAAACGTTGCGGCAAATTTCACATGCCTGGTGAATAAATACTGATAAAACTCATTTAATATTCCATTTAATTCATCATGAGATATGCCTCGCCGATCATGGCTTAAAAGGCCAGACGCCACCAGCGCAAACGGCGTAACCACTGAAACCTTGTTAATCTCCAGAACGACTTCATACCCGATTTTTCGATAAAGACTTTGACGTTCATCCATCGTCATCTGTTCCATGGACTTATCCTGCGCCGCCAGATAGTCTTTCATGATGATCGGCTCGCCGACATTGATATAAACCCTACCGTATCTCTTGCGCAACATTCTGGTACTTTTAATAATTTCAGCGGTATTCTCCTGAACCTTGGGCGCCCCGGATAATTCTTTCAGATAGGAGCGTTCCTCAATGACACGGTCATATCCAATAAACAAGGGCACAGCAGCCATATTTTCGCAATACTTGTCTTGATAGGCCTGAATAATCATCGACAACAAACCATATTTAGGCATAACCATTTTTCCGGTCCGGCTTCTGCCACCTTCAATGAAAAATTCCAGCGGAAGACCCTCGTGCAGAAGCGTGGCCATATATTTGGAAAAGACTTCTCCATAAAGATCGTTACCCCGAAAACTGCGCCGGAGGAAGAAAGCACCGGAACGGCGAAAAATGAACCCCAGTGGGAAAAAAGAAAGATTGTTACCCGCGGCAATGAACGGCATCTGAATATTATTTTTATAAAAGACATAAGAAAGCAGCAGATAATCAATATGGCTGCGATGACAGGAAATGATGACAAAGGGCATCTTTTTGGACAAAGTGCGAATTTTGGCAAGCCCTTCAGAATCAATAGAAAGACCGTCATAAACCGTGTTCCAAATCCAGCTGAGCAGCTTGTCCCAAAGTTCAATAAACATTTCCCGATAATCAGCGGCAATTTCGTAAAGATAACGGCGGGCATCTTTTACAATTACAGCTCTGTTCTTTTTAGTTTTCTGGGCATAATCATCCATGAATCGATTCAGTTTCGGATCGTGCATCACCATGCCGATGAGCTCTTCGCGCGATTTTAAAGCGGGCCCGACCACCGCTGTCTTTTCTTCTTCAATCCGGTCGATCAATTCTCCGCGTAATTCATGAATCAGTTCGTCCTGGGTCAGATTCCCTCCGGCAGATAAATAATCAGCCAGGTTGACCGGTTCTGTGGGAATCACAAAGGCTTTCTTCGAATAGCGGATGAAAGTGATCAAACGCCGAAGTGTGCCTGTATGTTCCATCTGTCCGAAAAGGATGTTAAAAAGGCCTTCATCTTCCTTTTCCCGGCGGCGACCATAGGCCACGAGAACCGGCACGATAAAGATGGGAAAGGAAACTGTGCTCTGCAGGTTGATCAGACTGGCCAACGCATCTTCAGCAAAACGATTTTCAATAAATTCCGACTCACCCAGATGGATAACAATGCTTCCTTTTCCAGCGACTTTTCTTTTTAGAAAATCCAGCTTGCCCTGACGCGTGATCGTTTTGCTGCGGAAACGGCGTAAAAAAGATGACCAAAGAAATTTCAGCATCTTGGGCAGGGGTTGCCAATACGACATGCTCATATCATGACAGTAAACCGGTCTGGCCAAGCCATTACGGCCGGTAATTTCGGCAATAATCAGGCTGTTGAGTTTACTTCTCTGCTTGATTGCGTAAACGATAACACCTCACCGGCAAGTTCCTTAAGAGCTTTGACTTCTTCATCAGCGATGGAAACACGCGAAAGATAAGCTTTCGCTAACTGAAAACGCCAGAAATCCTGTTTGTCATAAAGACAGCCGGCATAGTATTCATTTTCATGACGATCGGCGACTGTTGGTCCTTTTTCACTCATAATCAATCCGATTTATTCTATTGAATTTTAATGTAAATAAGGCTCTGGAATCTATATTTCCTTCTTTTGAAATTCATCTGGAAAGCGATCGCTCATATAATCCTGAACATAAGCCCGCACCTCAACGGCATTGTTAAAAGACATTGCCTGATTCAGGAGTTCCCGGGAATCTGCAAGAGTTGACTGTTGTATAATTCGTTTGATGCGGGGAATAGCCAGGTGATTCATACTTAATTCGTCCAACTGCATTCCTACAAGAATCAGACAACAAAGAGGGTCCCCTGCCATTTCTCCGCACATAGCCACACGAATTTTTGCTTTGTGAGCTTGATCTACAATTCTTTTGATTAACCTCAAAACAGCAGGATGCAACGGTTCGTAAAGATAGGTAACTCTTTCGTTGGAACGATCGATCGCGAGCGCATACTGAATCAAATCGTTGGTGCCGATACTGAAATAATCGACTTCCTGCGCAAGCTGATCGGCAATAACGGCGGCTGCCGGCACTTCGATCATCACCCCGATGTCCATCCGTTCGGCAATCGTCACCCCCTGGCCTAAAAGCTCCTGGCGGGTTTCTTCCAGTAACCGCTTGGCTTCACGGATTTCTTCGATGCCGGAAATCATCGGGAAAAGAATTTTAACTCTTCCAAGGGCACTCACGCGCCAGATGGCCCTGAGCTGCGTTTTGAAAATCTCAATCTCCTTCAAACAGAAACGAATGGCCCGTAATCCCATTTGTGGATTTAATTCTTTAGCCTGTTTTTGATATTTAGTAAATTTATCGCCACCCAAGTCAAATGTGCGGATGGTTGCCCACGATAATTTTTTTTCTGTCACAACCTGACGATAATTATTGAAATGATCTTCTTCCGTTGGCAAATCATCCCTATAGATATAGAGAAATTCCGTGCGGTAAAGCCCGATATGCTCCGCTCCATGAACAATCGCCGAAGGAATCTCTTCTATAAATTCGATGTTAGAACCGATTTGCACATGGTAATGATCCAGCGTCACGGCGGGCAGCTTGGCATATTTAAGATACTCGTCTTTCGCGTCGTCATAATGACGCTTCTTTTCTTCATATCTTTTGAGCATGTCAGGGTAAGGATTGACCACTACAAGTCCCGACGTCCCGTCAACGATTATTTCATCGCCCGTGCGGACAAAGCGGGTGACGTTATCAAGGCCGACGACAGCAGGCAATTCCATGGATCGGGCAACAATCGCAGTATGCGAGGTACGACCGCCACTGTCGGTGGCAAAACCGACGATTTTGTCCAGTTTCATTTGCGCCGTATCAGCCGGTGACAGATCATGTGAAACGATAACCACACCTTCATGGCCGACTTCCCAAACTTTTTCATGTTTTTCACCGGACAGATTACGCAAAATCCGCTGGACAACGTACTGCACATCGCTGATGCGGCCACTGATATAAACATCCTCCAGGGCTTCAAAGACCTGCTTGTAATGATCCAGCGTCATGCGCAAGGCCCATTCGGCGTTGACACCAAAACGGCGAATATATTTGATGGTACGGTTGATGAATTTTTTATCCGATAAGAGTAAGATGTGAACATCGATAATATAAAGGGGTTCGGTCACTTTTGTTTTTTTGAGATTTTCCTGAATTTCCAAGAGCTGTCGTGTTGATTCTTTCAGGGCAATCTTAAAACGATTAACTTCATGAGGGATTAATTCATCGTTATTGAGTTTATAAAAAGATATTTGGGCGTCCAGCGGATCAAAGCGGTAAACTTTACCGATAACGATTCCCGGAGAAACGCCAATTCCCTTAAGAACAAAAGTTTTTTTGCCTTGATCAGACGTCATGTTAGATTTTATTCTTCTCCAAATTTATTTTCAATCAAATCTTCGAGCTCAACCAACGCCTGGGAAGCATCAGCCCCTTCGGCGCTTACCGTTATCATACCGCCCATCGGGCAAGCAAGGGTCAAAATTCCCAGAATGCTCTTTCCATTAACAGTTTGACCGTTACGCTCAATAAATATTTCGGCTTGATACTTCTGTGCAATGCGGACAAACAACGCAGCTGCGCGTGCATGCATGCCTAATTTATTTTTCAATTTAAATGTTTTCATTTCCAACACAGTAATAAGTCTCTTGATGAATAAATCATAAACAGTAGCGCTGCTCCATATAGGATATAAATCTGCGATACACCTTTTTTAATCAACCACCAACAAGACAAGATGATGACGAGCATGGCCATCGCGACAACCAACCGATGTGTTCCGGCAAAGACCGAATGCCCCTCCTGCAAAAGCCAAGTGCCACAGCCCGAAAGGACAACCAGGGATAACCATCGCACCCGGGCGCCAATGCTCGGCAAGTCAATTTTGCGAATAAATTCAATCCCCTGCTTTCCCCAACGGTAACCTTCCATAAACCCTTTCAGTCTGACCCAGACGTGCGCGGGTGTATAAAATATTATGAAAGCTAACGGTGCAAAAAGATAGCCAAGTCCAGCCAAACTAACCGCGATAATTCCCGCACAGGGTCGAAGCACACCCCAGAAAAAAGTATCGCCAATCGCGGCGTAGGGACTCATCAAGCTTTGTTTAACCATCACGATGATAGCGGCATCATCTCCGGCTTGCCGCTCTTCTTCCATCCGGATTATCGAGCCGATCAACGGCGCAGATAAATATGGGTGCGTGTTAAACATCTGCAAGTGACGGGTCAGCATTTCTTTTTCATCCCCGCCGGATAATTTCCGTTCCCGGAGAAGCGGAATCATCGAATATGCGAAACCAAGATTTTGCATTCGTCGAAAGTTCAGTGTGGTGTGGATGAAAAAAGATCTCAAAAATATTTTAATTAAAGATTCTCTTTTCATTTTTTATGGACCCAGACGCATAGATCTTGATTATTTTCATATTTTTATGTGCCGAAGGAACTAACATAAATGGCAGGTTAAGTCAATTTAATCAGGGCGTATGGATAAGCTTTTAATTTTTCTTGACAGGTGTTTTTTTTGCTGTTAAGGACACGCCGGTTTTTAATGCCAATAGCGACGTGGATATTTCTTGATTCCTTGTGTTGTTCCGCAACGTCTAAATATTTTCGCGTAATTTATTATAGAAGGGGGTTGTACAAAATGCTTTGTCAGACAGTTAAAAATGGAGTGGAATGCGCTTTTATGAGCAAAAAAGGCTGTGGCTTTTTCGGCGGCAGCTGTGTTGTGATCATCGACAAATGCGGTGATTGCAGTAAAATTTTCGAATACGAAACCGGTAAGTATTGCAAGGTCTATCCGGATCCAAAAAGCAAGTGGATGACCGGCAACTGCCCAAGCGCATCACACGTTAAATTGGAAATTAAGGAAACTCAGAAGATTAACCCGCTCAAAGCTTCCAAAAGGTCGAGTAAGAAATAACGATTTTTGCGCTTTATGAGCTAAAAAGCCGGCAACCATTTTGCCGGCTTTTTAGCTCATAATCTTTTTTATTTGCTGTAATTCCCTTTTGATCAAAATTAATTTTTCATCATGGCCGGCCGTGAGCGACGCTTCATCGTCATGGCGCATTTTCATCAGTTGCTTTTTGGCGCCGTTGATCGTGAAGCGCTGCTGGTAGAGAAGATTGCGTATTGTTAATAATTCTTCAACATCTTTTTTCCGGTAAAGACGCTGAGCCGCTTTTGTCCTTACCGGTCTGACCGTCTTAAATTCAGTCTCCCAATAACGAATAACATAAGGTTCAACGCTGAGGATTTTGCTCACTTCTCCAATACGGAAATAAGCCTTT
>Ga0116155_10003576_pt1 | contig 10238 bp, 10 predicted proteins | sample AD_UKC032_MetaG_FD_89890 | JGI IMG/M metagenome (GOLD analysis project Ga0116155, IMG submission 89890) | Active sludge microbial communities of municipal wastewater-treating anaerobic digesters from USA - AD_UKC032_MetaG | ecosystem: Engineered > Bioreactor > Anaerobic > Digestate | place: USA... | reverse complement strand
GTACAGCGCGGTTCGTTCGAAACGAGAGCGATGCAGAAGTTGTTGATGATGTTTTTCTTCCCCACCTCTACCGAGGTGCCTTCCCTGCCGGGCAGCTTGTCGGTCGCGCGAGACCACAGCCAGTGGTTGGTGCTCATTATCTGGGTCGCGGCCGTGTTGTGGCAGCGCAGGCAGGTCGCCGTTACCTCCTCGGGCGTCTGGAAGAAACGCTGCAGCTCGGGAAACTTCGAGTGGTCGGCGGTCCCCGCCGCGAGGCCCGCCGACAGGGCGAGCGATACGGCGAGAACCAGCGTACATACGCCGATGGTCCTTCGCATAGATACCTCCATATCTGACGTCCAGTGATCCCGGGCCTTCCCGGGTGTGTTATATATGTCCGTGCCGCCGGGCGGCCGCCGTAATCAGCGGCCGGTGACCGGAAAACCTGCCTTCTTCCACGCCTCCATGCCGCCCTCCATGGCATAGACGCGCGTAAAGCCGCGCCGCTCGAGCTCGTCGGCGGCCTTTTCCGTCTTGAGTCCCATGCCGCAGTACAGGATGATCGCGGCGTTCCTGTCGATGCGCTCCGTATCGCGTGTGAAGGTCTTCGGATGGTATTCGGCGTTCATGGCGCCTTTAATGTGCCCGTCGACGAACTTTTTCGGGTCGCGGATGTCGACGACGATCACATCGCCCGATTCGATCATCGCGCGCGCCCGTTCGGGGGAGACGGTCTCCACGCGCGAGCAGGCGGAGAAGGCGAAAAGGGCGAGGGCGATGATGAGGCCCTTGCTACGCATCGGCGAATACCTCGCTCCTGGACCTCAGGGTCTCCATGATTCCCTCGCGTATCAGCCTGCACCCGGCGACAAACTTTTCGCTCGTTATCCGGTAGAATACCTGCTGGCCCTCTTTGCGCTCGGCGACCGCGTGCTGGTCCTTGAGCACCCGGAGGTGCTGGGACGCGTTGGGTACCGAAATGCCCAGGCGCTCGGCGATTGCTCCGACCGGATGTTCGCCCTCCTGCAGCATCCACATGATGCGAAGGCGCTTTTCGTTTGCCAGCACCGAACAGATATCGGCATGTATCTTGAATATCTCCGAATCGAGCCGGGTCATGTCGTCGAGTAGTGCGTTGTGTGCCATGGCGTTCTTCCGTTTAGTTGTGGGTGTACGCGGACCTGGCCGCGCGTTGAAGTCGATTCGTACTTGCGTAATTATGCAAGTAGTAAGATATACAGAACATGTACTGTATTGTGTGTCAATAATTTTTTAAATGTGGCGGACCTGTGTCGTATAAAGGGCTTAAGCGCTCTGTGATGTCGCCAGAATCAGTTCTCCCGGGCGCGCCGGCTCTGTTACATGGGGGGCCTATCGGTGGAGCTCCGGGTTGTTGAGGGCGGTCGCAGCAAAAATCAATCCGCAAATCCGATCCGACGTCTCCGAATTATATGAAGGACTGTCGGAGTCCGGGCACATTCCTTGAGCCTGAAGAAGCCGTCCTTCCCGCGGGTCACCATTATCGGGCGGGAGAAGGCCCTCAGGCCTTAAGCGTGAAGCGCACAACCACCTCGGTTCCCGCGCCGCCATTAATACCGATGGTCCCTCCCAGCTGGTCCTCCGCGAGCATGCGCACCAGGCTCCAGCCGAGCGATGGGGTTGAGCGCAGGTCCAGTCCCTCCGGAATTCCGACGCCGTTATCGCATACAGCGCACTCCACGCGTTCGTCTCCGGCGCACCGGAGCGAAACGCGGATCTCGCGGCCCGGCGTATCCGCGGGGAAGGCGTGCTTGTAGGCGTTCGAAAGGAGCTCGCTGACGATGAGTCCGCAGGGCACCGCCTGCGTTACTTCGAGCTCGACCGGATCGACGCTTATCCTGAGCGCCGGTGAAGGCGAGTGCCTGCCGTAGAGGTGCCGTATCTCGCCGGCGAGGTCGCGCACGTACTCGCCGAAGTTGATGCGGGCCAGGTTGTCGGAGCGGTACAGCTTCTCGTGCACCAGGGACATGGAGCGGATGCGCCCCTCGCAGTCCAGGAACATCGCGCGCGCGTCGCCGTCCGCAATCTGGCGCGACTGCAGATGGAGCAGGCTCACCACCACCTGGAAGTTGTTCTTCACGCGGTGGTGGACTTCTTTAAGGAGCGTCTCCTTCTCGCGAAGCGATACCGAAAGCGCCTCCTCCGTCCGGCGTGAGTGCGCTATCTCCTCGGAAGCCTTCTCGAGGGCGCCGGTGTTGATGGCGAATATCCTGTACGAGACGAATCCCGCAAAGGAAAGCGCGATCGCGTTGTCGAGGAAATACTCGGCGATCGTGGACTCGGGGAGCGCCAGGTAGATGTTTATTTTATGAAGAAAGACGAGAAAAAGCGCGGCGTTCGCGGCGAAATACGCGAGTATGGCCAGGCGTTGGTGGCGCACCACCACCGGGGCGAGCACCAGAAGGCCAAGTACGAGGACGATGGTGTCGGTGCGCTCCACCGGATGACCGCCGTAATTGCCTGAAAAAATCGCCGTCCACAGCCCCGCGAACGCGATGATGAAGAAGGAATGGGCGGACAGCGAAAAGTGTCCTTTGCGGAAGAGCGCGATGATGACGATTATAAGCATACCCATCGAACCGGGTACGATGAGCGCCCGGTATCCGACCGTATGCAGCGTCAGCGAAACGAGCAGCAGCGGCACGATTACGCACACTATCACGAGGAACAAAGCGAGGAGCGTACGGGCTTTCTGCTGCGTTACGTAGTCCGCGTTTTCATATGGAGCGAGAAAGAAACGCGTAAAGGCCCTTCTGAAATCGTCGAGTACGGGGGCGGGCGAACGCATGGCGGAACTCTCCGCACGTTGAGGGTGTGGGGCGCGGCCCGGCCGCGCCCGGAGGTCGGTTGATAGCCTAACAGGCGTGGCGCGTGTGTCAATCGTATTTATAGATATGACAATAAGCCGTCTATTCCCGTTGAGCCGAATCCGTGGTGGGGCCGTAGTATAATTCTATTGACATTTTGTTTCACGCTTTCATCATTCAAGCAGGGGCGTACTGATCACCTCCCGATTGTGGCAAATAGACAGTCCCTCGAAGATATCCGGTTTAACGATATATAATTACCGGAGGTAATCGTATATGCTCCGCCATTTCCCTAATTATATTGTTGCAGTGATCATTTCCGTCGTTGTCCTTGTTTCCGTTTCCTGTTCAAAAGAGGGTCCACGCGCCGGTAAGGTCGATTATGATGTGATCGTAATCGGTGGTGGGCTGGGTGGTCTCTCGGCGGCCGCCCATCTCGCGACAGGAAAATTAAAAGTTCTTCTTATCGAGCAGCACTATAAGGTCGGCGGATGCGCGACTTCCTTCAGTCGGGGAGACTTCACCTTCGACGTGGCCCTGCACGAGATGGACGGGGCCGGGCCCGTGCGTCCCGGCATGAAGGAGGAGGGCCCGGTTCGGCAGCTTCTGAAAGCCTGCGGCGTATACGATAAGATCACGCTTATCGAGCACCCTGACCTCTACCGTGCGGTGTACCCCGGTATCGATGTAACGCTTCCCGCGAACTGGGAGGGGCTTAAAAAGATATTAAAAAATAATTGGCCGAATGAGACTGAGGGCATCGACGAATTCCACCGGATCTGCCTGGCAGTGTCGAGTGAAGCCATGTCTCTCGCGCAGCTTCAACGTTACGGCACGGTGAAAAAACTGCTCACCATGGCCATGGTACCCCTGCGGCAGCGGAACCTCCTGAAATGGAAAGACAGAACGGTACAGGATCTCATGGACCATTGCTTTAAAAGCGCTGACATCAAGGCGGTGGTATCGCAGTACTGGTGTTATCTCGGTCCATCAATCGATAAGCAGGCCGCGTTTCTGTTTATCATGGCATTCAATTCCTATGCTTCCGGAGGGGCCTGGCATATAAAGGGGACATCGCAGGCCCTTTCTGATGCCTATGCCGAACGAATCGGCGAGCTTGGCGGAACGGTCAAGACCGGGGTGCTGGCTAAAAAGATCGTCATGGAAAACGGCATCGCCGTCGGTGTTGAGACCGATGAAGGTAAAATGTACAGTTGCCGCTATATCGTCGCCAACACCGATCCGTACCAGCTGGTATACACCCTAATAGGCGAGAGCCATTTCCCGGCAAAATATATTGACCGTCTCAAAACCCTCAAACCGGCAAATTCACTTTTCGGTGTGTTTCTGGGGCTAAATGTCGACCTGAAAAAGCGGGGGCACCGCGATTTCGAGATATTCTACAATGCCAGTACCGATAATCGTGCCGTGTATGAAAGCATGATGAAGGGAGACTATAAAAACGGCGCTCTCGTTATAGCGATATACACCAATATGGATGATCCGGTCTACGCCCCCTCCGGTAAATCGGTCGTAAAGCTCGACGCCTACTCGGATATCGCCATGTGGCCCGAGGACGCCGGGGAATATGAAAGATTAAAGGAGAAAAAAGTCGATGAGCTCATCGCCCTCGCGTCGCGTCACATACCTGAGCTGGCAACGCCCGGCACCATAGCCGTAAAATTGGGATATACGCCACGTACCCTCAGGCGCTATACGCTCAACCGCGACGGCGTTGTGTACGGTTTCAACAGCACCCCGGACCAGTTTGACCGGATTCCCAACAGGACTCCCGTCGACAACGTTTTTATCGCAAGCAACTGGACCCAGATGTCGCACGGCTACAGCGGCGTGCAGATCAACGGCTGGATGGCGGCGCGGATGATCATGGACCGGGAGGGGATCAGGTAAGGCTCCATGCGAGGTGAAGATGCCCGCGCGACATCACGAGGCCGGGCATCGATCACATTATCCGCGGAAGGTCCCTTAAAAGCATTGACAAAAAAACGGTATCGCGATAGTACACCGCCATCCTGTTTCCGACGGGTTATTCTGCGAGGTAAAGGTAATAAAATGCTGACCCTTGTATCGAGGATGTTCACGCTCCGGGATTGATCGCGGGCCATGTCGCGTCCTGTCGCGCCTCTTTCGCGTGTTGTGTCCAGCCAGTCCCGCCGAAGCCGTCCGGCTTCGCAGAGCGGAACATCATCCCCATCATCATACGTTTTACTCAACGGGTAACCGGTGCCGGTTCGTCGCGGATTCGTTCCATGACTACGCCGTAAGGGCCTGAAGGCCGATTCCGCCGGCAGGCGCCGACCCGCAACAACGAACTTGCTATTACGAGGATACAATGTCGAGAATCGAATATACGTCTATACACGGGTCGGACGCGTTCGTCTGCGGACGGTGCGGCGCGGGTGTGCTTCCGCCCGAATCGGGAACGCGTAACAGGAACCACTGCCCCGAATGTCTGTGGAGCAGGCACGTCGATAACCGCACGGGCGACCGGCTGTCGGTGTGCGGCGGCCTGATGGAGCCCATCGCGGTGTGGGCCAGGGACGGCGGCGAGTGGGCGCTGGTGCATCGCTGCGTGAAGTGCGGGATAGTCCGTGTGAACCGCATCGCGCCCGACGACAGCACCCTGCGCCTGCTGGGACTCGCCACGGGACCGCTCAGGCGCCTTCCGTTCAGCCTGGACGGGCCCGAACACGCGGAACGCTTGAAAGGAGGCCGGCCATGAAGCTCGAACGACTCGGATGGAGCGACTTTTTCGAGGCGCAGTTCGCGCCGCTCAAGGGCTCGGGTCTTGTGCCCGCCAGGGTGACGGCCGAGGCCGGCCCCGTGTACATGGTGGAGACCGGAGAGGGCCCCGCGACGGCGCAGGTGTCCGGGCGCTTTCAGTACATCGCCTGCGGCCGCGCCGATTTCCCGGCCACGGGCGACTGGGTGCTCGCGCGGGGCGAGGGCGATCTGTTGATGATCGAAAGGGTGCTCGATCGCAAGAGCCGCTTTTCGCGGACGGCGGCCGGCGGCGGAAGCGACGAGCAGGTGCTGGCGGCCAACGTGGACACCATGTTCGTAACGGCGTCGCTGGAGGGAGGCCGGAACTTCACGGAGCGCGGGCTCGAGCGGTATCTTGTCATGGTGGCCGACGGCGGGGCCGCGCCGGTCATCGTGCTCAACAAGTGCGACCTGTGCCCCGCGGACGAAAGGGACGACTTCTCGCGGAGGGTCGCGTCGATCGCGGGGAATGTTCCACTGGTCATGCTGAGCGCGCTTACCGGCGAGGGGCTCGACGCCCTGCGGGCGCACCTTGTCCCCGGCGAGACCGCGGCCTTTACGGGGCCCTCGGGCGTCGGCAAGTCCGCGCTCATCAACGCGCTCCTGGGGCGCGAGGTCCAGCATACCGGCCGGGTGCGCGAGGACGACAGGCGGGGCAGGCACACCACGACCCGCAGGGAGCTCTTCTTTCTCGAAAACGGGGCGATGATGATAGACACGCCCGGCCTTCGGGAGCTCCGTCCGTCGGGCGACGCTTCGTCGCTGGAGCTTGCCTTTCCGGAAATCGCCGAAGCCGCGGCCCACTGCAAATTCCGGGACTGCGGCCACGCCGACGAACCCGGCTGCGCGGTGCTGCGCCAGGTGTCGGAGGGGACCATCGCTCACGACCGCTACCAGGCCTACATGTCGCTCGCGAGCGAAATGCGGGCAGTGGAGGCCCTCCGCACGGAGAAGGGCCGGCGCGAGCGGAAGGCGCGCGACAGGGAAATCGCGAAGCTGGTAAAGGAGTATAACCGGAAACACAGGGAGTGAGAGCGGTACCGGCGGGGGCCGATTATGCCCGGCCCCCGCGGGATGACCGTGGAGTATACGCACTATACGTTGACATCGCATCCTTCTAAGCATCATGGAGCAGGGAGCGAACGATGACGGAAATACCTGGACGTAATATGCGGTACGGTTCAATCGAGATTCATTACATGAGCGGAACCGGCAACTCTTTCCGGGCGGCCGCGTGGATGGCGGAAAGGGCGAAAGAAAAGGGAGCCGACTTCCGGATGTACCAGGTGGCAAAATTTTCTGAAGGGAAAGAGCCGGCCGGCGGATCGTGCGATCTCCTGGGAATGGTTTTCCCGACCCATGCCTTTACGGCGCCCTGGCTCGTTATCAGGCATGCCCTGAGATTGCCGCGCGGGCGCGGGAGGCACGCCTTTGTCGTGGCGACGCGGGCCGGTACCCGCATCGCGTCGGTTCCATTGCCCGGCCTGGAGGGCACGGCGGCCTATCTTGTCGCGCTCATACTGTTTTTTAAAGGTTACGGCGTTCGCGGGGTGAGGGGCCTCGACATGCCGTCTAACTGGATGTCCCTGCACTGGGGCCTGAGCCCGGTGAACGCGAAGTTCATAATCGAAAGGGCGAAGGCGGAAGCGTCCTCCTTTATAAAAGCTGTTCTGGAAGGGAAGAGCGTTTTCAGAGGATTTATCCCCCTGGTGTTCGGCCTCATCCTGGGCCCCGTTTCGCTGGGGTATCTTGTTGTGGGACGCTTTTTTCTCTCTAAACTGTTTTTTGCCTCGGAGACCTGTACGGGCTGCGGTCAGTGCGCCAGAAACTGCCCGGCCGGGGCGATCAAAATGTCGGGAGGCGGGGAGCCCCGCCCGTACTGGACATTTTCCTGCGAAAGCTGCATGCGGTGCATGGGCTACTGCCCCGAAAAATCGGTCGAGGCGGGCCATTCGATCGGTATAATTTTATACTTCATCACGACACTGCCGGCGCCGTTTCTGCTGTTGTCCGCGCTGGGCGACGGCCTTGCGTCGGGAATTTCCTTTCCCCTCGCCCTGTTCGCGCTCAAGTACGTGTACATCCTCGTTTCACTTTTCCTTTCGTATCTTCTCCTCTCATGGCTTATAAGGATCCCTCTTGTTAACAGGCTCTTCACGTTTACCACCCTCACGCATTTTTATCGCCGGTATCACGAGCCCGATACGGCGCTTCAGGATTTCAAGGCGGGAAATGTGAAGGGGTGATGTCCGCTAGATTTGATTGATCGAACAAACCGCCGGTGAGAGTGGCCCCGTGTTCAATCGACCGGTAAAGAGGCGTCAGCTTTCGGGAGAACTATCGACGGGACCGCTGACAACCCGGTTGCGTCCCTCGTTCCTGGCCCGGTACAATGTACAGTTCGCCGGCATTCCGGCAAAAGGATTGACAGGAGCCAGTCTTTATGATATTTCGAAAACTATAGAATTATTTCGGGTTTAGAGATATCGACAAAGGAGGTCTGAACCATGTCCGCGAAGTCGGTGAAAAAACGATCCGAACAAATGGCAAGGGTAGTCGCCGCCATGAAAGCGCTCTCCAATGAAAACCGCCTCGCCATATTCGAACATATCCGCTCGGGGCAGGGACGGGGCACCCTGGACGCCGACGATCAGCTTACGATCTGCGAGGTCGCCAGTAATTTCGATATCGCCCTCTCCACCATCTCTCATCATATCAAGGAGCTCCGCTCGGCGGGTCTGGTCACCTGCGAACGGCAGGGACAGACAATACGTTGACTGGTGAATGAAGAGACCGTCGGTCTGATGGTCGGGTACCTCACGGGCGCAAAAAGCGAAAAAAAGTGAAAAAAATGGGCCCCGCCTCTTGACGGCGGGTCTTTTTGTATGTACTCTATATTTAGATATTTCGATATATATCGAAATAACTAATAAGTGTGAAAAATGGGGGGTGTGATGAACCGATCGGTGCATGCGCAGAGACGTTGCGGGGCCGTATGCGGCACTATGCTGCTTGCCGGAGGGATCGTATTTCTCGGCTCGAAAATGGGATGGATTCCCGACGATCTCCTCCGCTCGATTCCTTTTATTCCCATGGCGATGATAGTGGTCGGTGCCTGGATGCTCACATCGGCCTTTGCGAAACGGCACGGGAACGGCCGGTCGGCCGATGAGCAGCAAAGCCGTCGCTGATCAGGACAGGTATATATGAGGTGATAGAAATGAACATTGTGACCGAAACGCCCACGGGTGAATTCCTGCCCGTGCAGACTGACGTGCCCCGCTGTTTTGTGTGCGGTCCGGACAATCCCTCGGGATTGAAGCTCCGCTTCAGAAAGGAAGGGGAAACCGCTCTGAGCGCCGAGTTCACGGCCCCCGAGGACTGGACGGGGTGGGGGCGTATGCTTCATGGAGGTTTCCACGGTCTGTTGCTGGATGAAATAATGTCCTGGGTTGTCTGGGGTCTTATGGGTGTGAAGGCCTTCGTTACTAGAGAGATGACGGTCAGCTATCTGCGCCCCGTCTATGTGGACTGCCCGCTTGTGATCTTTGGATTTCTGGTTGAGGACGGGGGACGTGACATCATTGTGCGCGGCGAGATCCGCGACGCCGACGGTACCGTCTTGAGTGAGTCAAGGGGGGTCATCACGCGCATAAATCCCGAGAGGATGAAGAGCATGCTGTAAGCGGTCATCGCCGCACGTTCCCGGGATTTTCCGTTATCGGTGAAATGAGTGTTTTCGGGAATTTGTATGTCCGGATGATGAAAACGTGAGCATCGCAAATTTCGTGACTCGTTACATGTGCCGATAAGAGCAGGACTCTCTCATCGTTTTCGGGGATGATTCCCCGGTCGAAATAATGGCGTCAGGAGAAGAGGAAAATCATGCGAAAAATGAAACTGGTCCTTGTGGCGACCGCAAGTCTCGGCGCGGCGGCGGTTTCACTGGTCTGGCTCTTCGCTTTTATACATTTTCAGGTGCCCGGCGATGGCGGGCCTGGCGCGGTGGCGCGGAATGCGGCCATTGTTACCTTCTGGTGCCTGCTTCACAGCCTGCTCGCGCGCGAAGGCGTCAAAGATCGCGTTGCGCGAATAATCGGCGCGGGGTACGTGAGGCTGGTGTACAATGCCGTTGCGGCGGTGACGCTGATGGCCGTGCTCTACCTGTGGGTGGATCTTCCCGGACTCATATGGAGCGTGGATGGTGTCCTGTACTGGGTGCTCTCCGGTTTGTACGGTATATGTATCGCGGGAATGGTCTATTCAGTCTTTTCGATAGGCATAGTGGAAAATACCGGTCTCTCGTCCTTTATGAAAAAAGCGAATGCGCGGGACCGGGCCATTCGGGCGCCCGCGACAACGGGGCCTTACGCCTGCTGCCGTCATCCGTTTTACCTTTTCTACATGCTCGCACTGGTTACGGGGCCTGTCATGACCGCTGGCAGAGTTGAATTCGCTCTGCTTAACATTCTCTACTGCCTGCTCGGCGCGTTTTTTGAAGAGCGAAGCCTTCGGAGGGAATTCGGCCCGTTATATGACACCTACAGGTTAAAAGTGCCCATGTGGATTCCGCGCCTGTTACCCGGGCGTCAACACCATACATATAACCTAATATCAGGGGGATGTCAT
>Ga0116155_10003573_pt1 | contig 10248 bp, 7 predicted proteins | sample AD_UKC032_MetaG_FD_89890 | JGI IMG/M metagenome (GOLD analysis project Ga0116155, IMG submission 89890) | Active sludge microbial communities of municipal wastewater-treating anaerobic digesters from USA - AD_UKC032_MetaG | ecosystem: Engineered > Bioreactor > Anaerobic > Digestate | place: USA... | reverse complement strand
GACCGAGATTAACGCCCGCGGAAGCCGGACGGGCAAAGGCAGCTCCGTCGCGAAAGCGCACGACAAATTGGCCGGGCACGACCCGCGCTGCAGGAACCGAATCGAGGTCCGCGTCACCCTCGAACCACAGGCGGGGGCCCGCGGCGGGCGGCACGGCGTCCGGCGACGGGAGCGAATGTGCGGGCGGGTGTGCGCCCGCGTGTCCGTGCGCCCCAACCAGGACCAGGCCAAGGGCGGCGCATCCCCAGGCTCTGAGGAGCCATGAAGACGCCTTTGGTCGGTTGCGGACGGCCCGCGGCATGACAGACACCTAGCCCAGAATCGCGGAAACCCCAAACATATTGTGATCGGCAGGTTGCGCTTGCAATCACGTTTGGACCGGACCCATCTTTGGCCGCCCCGTATGGACACGTGGAAAACGCTTCTTGTATCGCTCGCCCTGAGCGTCGTGCCGATCCGTCCCGCGGCTCAGGGGAACGCGCTGCCAAACATCCTTTGGGTGACTGCCGAAGACATCAACCCGCGCCTCGGGTGTTACGGGGACGCCTACGCCGACACCCCCCGCCTCGACAGGTTCGCCGCCCGCGGCCTGCGCTATCGGCACGTGTGGTCCACCGCGCCCGTTTGCGCGCCCGCCCGCACCGCCATTATCACCGGGATGTACCCGACCGCGCTGGGGGCCGAGCACATGCGCAGTTCGGTGGCTGTGCCGGAGTCCGTCAAGCTCTTCCCGCAGTACCTTCGCGCACGCGGCTACTATTGCGTCAACAACAACAAGGAAGACTACAACGTCAGGGCGCCGGGCCGAGTCTGGGATGAATCGTCGAACCGGGCGCATTGGCGAAACCGCGCGCCCGGCCAGCCGTTCTTCGCCGTGTTCAACCTCACCGTCAGTCACGAAAGCCAAATCCGCACCCGCCCGCATGCGCTGCGCCACGACCCCGCCAGGGCGCGGCTGCCCGCGTATCATCCGGACACGCCCGAGGTGCGCCATGACTGGGCCCAGTATTACGACAAGATCACGGAGATGGACGAACAGTTCGGACGACGCCTCGAGGAACTCGAAGAGGCTGGCCTCGACCGTGAAACGATCGTCTTCTTCTTTGGCGACAATGGCAGCGGGATGCCCCGAAGCAAACGCTGGCCCTACAACTCCGGCCTGCACGTGCCCCTCATCGTCCACGTCCCGCCCGGACTCCGGGACTGCGCCCCGGAGGACTACACCCCCGGGGGCGCTACGGACCGGTTGATCGGATTTGTCGACCTGGCGCCGACGCTTCTGAGCCTTGCGGGGATCGAGCCGCCCGATTGGATGCAGGGGCGCGCCTTCATGGGGCCGCATGCCAAAGGGCCGTCCGCCTACGTTCACGGCTTCCGGGGACGCATGGACGAACGGTTCGACATGGTTCGCTCCGTCCGCAACGCGCGTTACGTCTACATTCGCAACTACCGTCCGGACCTGATCTACGGACAGAACATCGACTACATGTTCCAGACTCCCACCACACGGGTTTGGAAGACGCTGTACGACCAGCGACGACTCGAGGCCCCGCGGACGTTCTTCTGGGAACGGAAGCCGCCCGAGGAACTCTACGACCTCGAGACCGACCCGGATGAGGTCAGGAACCTGGCCGGCCGTCCCGAGCACCAGGCCGTGCTCGAGGAACTGCGTCGGGCCCAGCGCGAACACGCACTGCGCATCCGCGACGTCGGCTTCCTCCCCGAAGCCGAGATGCATCGGAGGGCGGGGAGCACGACAATTCGCGATTTTGGGACCGACACCCATCGTTACCCTCTCGAGCGCATTCTCGAGATGGCGGACGCCGCATCGAGCCTCGATGCCGACGCCACGCGGCAACTGGCACAAGGTTTGAACGACCGTGACAGCGGCGTCCGCTCCTGGGCTGCGCTGGGCCACCTCATGCGCGGCCCGGATGCAGTTGCGCCCGACCGACGGGCCTTGCGCGAACGGCTGGCGGACGAGTCGGCAAGCGTCCGCGTCATCGCCGCCTGGGCACTGGCCGCCCACGGCGATGCCGACGATCTGGCGCCGGCCCTCGCCACGCTTCGCGAACTCGCGCCGCCCGACCGCAACGGGCCGCATGTCTCGCTCCTGGCCCTCAATGCCATCGACGCCCTCGGTCCAAAGGCAGCCAGCCTCCGCGATACGCTCTCCACGATGGCGCGCCAGGATCCCGCCAGCGTCCCGCGCGTCGCCGAGTATGTGCCCCGGTTGCTCGACCATATCCTGCGGAATCCTTGACCGGTGAAACAGATGGCTGACAAGTCGAGTTCCTCTGCTCCGTTGAAGGGGTCAAGGATTTTTCGGGGCGAGGCGCGGAAGCAGAGAAAGCCGGAGAGAATTCCACTTGCCCATGAAGCTGGGGACTGTGATGAGCCTGAAGCGCGCCTCGCTCGCCAGCATGGGATGAGACCGGCGTCTTTCGCTTCGCAATCGCCTCCCAAAGCCAGGAGCCGCACCGACCGACAAGGCGCGCCTAGTGCATCGCCCGGTCCGTGTCCAACATCCACGTCTCATCGTGACTTGCCGACCGGGTTGTGGGGGTTGAGGCCCGGGGTGGCCTTCCTGAATCACGGTTCGTTCGGCGCGTGCCCGAAGCCGATTCTCGAACTGCAGGCCGAGCTGCGCCGCCAGATGGAGGCGGAGCCGATCCAGTTCCTCTGGCGCCATTACGATGAGCGACTCGAACCCTCGCGCCGGGCGCTGGCCCGCTTTGTCGGCGCGCGGCCAAGCGATTTGGTCTTTGTGACCAACGCCACGACAGGCGTGAACGCCGTGGTGCGCTCGCTGAAGCTCCGCCGCGGCGACGCGCTCCTGACCACCTGCCTCGACTACAACGCCTGCCGGAATGTGCTTGTCGAGGCGGCGCGGCGCGCCGGCGCGCGGCTGATCGTCGTTCGAGTGCCGTTTCCCGTGTCGGGCGGCGACGCCATCATGGCGGCCGTGTTGAAGGCTGTGACGCCCCGGACGCGTCTGGCCCTCCTCGATCACGTGACGAGCGACTCGGCCCTCGTGTTGCCTCTCGAACGCCTTGTGCGCGCGCTCGAACAGCGCGGTGTTCCGACGCTCGTGGACGGCGCCCACGCGCCCGGCATGGTTGCGTTGAACCTCGAGCGCCTCCGCCCCGCCTACTACACCGGCAACCTCCACAAATGGGTCTGCGCCCCGAAGGGAGCGGCCTTCCTCTGGGCGCGCGAGGATCTTCAGTCCGACCTCCAACCGCCTGTCGTCAGTCACGGCAACAATCGATCCCGACCCGGTCACACCCGCTTCCAGGACCGGTTCGATTGGCCCGGAACAATCGATCCCACGGCCTGGATGTGCGTCGGGGAAGCGATTCGGTGGATGGGCCGCCTCCTGCCCGGCGGCTGGCCGGCGCTGCGGGCCCGCAATCACGCCCTGGCGGTGCAGGCGCGCGCGTTGTTGTGCCGGAGTTGGAAGGTGGACGCCCCCTGCCCCACGTCAATGCTCGGTTCCATGGCGACAGTCCCGCTGCCCGCGCGCCTCCAGGATCGCCCCCCCGCGGGCAAGATCGATGCGGATCAGCTCCGCCTCTACGACGAGTTCGGCATCGAGGTCCCGTTCAATCGGATCGGGCAGCCGCCCATCCGCTATCTGCGCGTCTCGGCCCAGGTCTACAACACCGTCGCGCAGTACCGCCAACTCAGCCAGGCTGTCCAGATGCTCTGAGGCCTGATCCCAACGCCCTACCTGCCTCCTCCTCCACCCGCGCCTCAGTTTGCCCACGGGTTGTACATCATGTCGTCGAACAACCGGGTGCAGGGATTGTGCATCCACAATTTCCCGCATGACGGGATCTCGATCCAGGGGATCCTGCCGGGGACGGCCAGGCATCCCGGGTCGAATGGAAACCAGATCTACTGGAACCTGGTGGGCACGGATGTCAGGGGCATGGCCGCACTGCCGAACGGGCACGACACACCGCCGGGCCTGTGGGGCGGCATCTACGTCAAAGTGCTGCCCAACAGCCCTGGAATCGCGCTTGGGAACCACATTCTCGAAAACGTGGCCAGCGGCAACAGGATCGAGGGCATCGGGATCGCGAACTGCCCCGATGTCGGCGATGTGGCGAACAATCGCGTCGAGCGCTGCTACGTCGGGATCGACATCACCGGCGCCGGGCCGCTGGGCAACGGCCATCAGGGGGTGTACATCGGCGAAGGAGCCCACCACAACCTCATCGAGCAGAACTGGATCGGGGCCAACGGCTTTGACGGTGTGGGCATCGTGGGCTTCGGCCCCTCCGGGTTGATCACGCATTCCAACACACTGAACCAAAACCGGATTGGCGTGGACGTGAACCTCAACCCGATGCCCAACACGTGGCATGGGGTGGCGGTCGGATCGTACGGCGGCACAGTGTGGGGCTTCGCTCCCGACAATGTGATCATCAACAATACGATCGCCTGGAACATCCACACCGGCGTTGCGGTCACGGAGGCCCGCCCGGTGGGAGACAACGACACCAGTCGCAACCGAATCACGCAAAACGCGATCCATCACAACGGCCACATCGATCCAGGTTACCTCGGGATCGATCTCGACTTCGAGCCTGGCGTGACACCGAACGATCCCGGCGAGGTCGAGGATCACCGCGCGCCGGTCGGGAAGCCGGTCCGGGTCAAAATCCAGGTGATTCCGCCTTCGGCACCAACAACCGTCACCTTGGGCTGGGCCGCCGAACCGGGCGCGACGCAATACAGCGTCTACGGCTCGACTACGCTCACCGGGCCGTTCCCGGCGGCATGGACGATCGAGGCGTCGGGCATCGCCGGATTGACGTGGAGCGAGCCGTTGACGGTGGCGTCGAAGTTCTACGTTGTGGTGGCTTTTCCTTGAGCCTCCCTCGTCCGGAGGGCGGTCCTGCGGTCCCGCGGCTGCGCATACGCGTCAACCTAACCCTCATATTTGCGCCCCGTCCGTGCACAGGGCGGTCAGTTGTCGCATCTTTTGGTCGCGGCTTTGCCGTGCTGGGAAATGCCCGGGCTCGAGTCACTCCCCAGATGAAATCTGTGGCAAATGAGTCAAGTCCTGCGGCCGGGGGATCCCCATCTCCGAACTCCCATCTCCGGTCTCCCATCTCCGAACTCCGATCTCCGAACTCCCATCTCCGGTCTCCCATCTCCGAACTCCGATCTCCGAACTCCGATCTCCGAACTCCGATCTCCGAACTCCGATCTCCGAACTCCGATCTCCGAGGTTTCGCATGCGATTTGGATGGACCGACGGGGGTTGAATCTGTCAAATCGCACCCTATTCGAGAGGGCGAGGGAAGATGGCTTTTGTGGCGAAAGCGCTTCGTCTGATCGAGTGAAGGCGGTGAGTGGCTATGCACGACAAAGAAATCACAACCTACTTGGCAAACGTCCTCTATATCGCCAGCCAGGACGGTCGACTGACATCGCAGGAACTGGCGGCGCTCGATGAAGTCCGGCGTTTGGTTGGCGCCAAACGGATTCATGTGACCGAGGCCACCCGCCTGGTCGAGGACTCGAAGTTCATTCCCCAGAGCGTGGGCACTTTGGGTGCCCAGGTGCGGAACCTCGAGGACATGGTCTTCGTGGGGTTGGCCGATGCCGATCTGGTGGTGGGCGAACGCGAGGCGATCGAGGTGTTCTGTGAACGAATCGGCCTGACCCAGACCCAGTTGGACCAGATTGTCCGGGAGGCCCAGGTGCGTTGTTCGGATCTCGAATTGCGCGTGTCACCCGCCCCGGATGCCACCGAGAGCAAGAGCGATCCGCACGACGGCGGCAGGGGTGCGGGGGCCGATGGCGCCGAGACGGGGCACCCAAGGCAGACGGCCATTGCGCGCCGGGCATGCAAGACCTCGATCGAGGATTGCCGCGCGGCTGGGATCAAGAGCGTCGAATTGCTGCCGTCCAACCGCGATGGAGAGCAGTGTGCCATGGCCCTGAGCATGCGCGGCACGCCGCTGGATATCGACCGGCTTCCGGAGTTGCCGCTTCCGTACTGCACCGCCCGCCGCTGCCAATGCGTTTGGATTGCGGCAGGCTAGCCTGCATTTCTCACCACTTTTTGCCGCTTTGTCGGGTCACCGAATGCGCAAGAAACCACGCGAGCGTCAGCCTGAGTCCCCGCGCCGCGCCATCCCTGCCGTCGAGAAAGTGCTCCAGGCGCTGGGCGACGCCGGCCTCTCGAGACCGGTCGTTGTTGCCGTCGTGCGGCGCGAGTTGGCGCGCCGGCGCAAGGGCGGGGCCGTGCCCGTTTTCGAGACGGTTGTCGAGGGGATCCGAAACGCGCTCGAGACTCTGCGGCGTTCGGCGCTGCGCCCGGTGATCAACGCCACGGGCGTGGTCATCCACACCAATCTCGGGCGGGCCCCGTTGGGGCCGGCTGCGATCGAGGCCCTGACAGCCATCGGAGCGAACTACAGCAACCTCGAGATCGACCTGGCCAGCGGCGAGCGCGGCGGACGCGCGGCGTACGTCGAGCAGCTCCTGGCCGTCCTCTGCGGGGCCGAAGCGGCCACCGTGGTGAACAATTGCGCCGCTGCGCTTGTGTTGATGCTGCGCCACTTCACCTCCGGGGCGCGCAGCGAGGTGATCCTTTCGAGGGGTGAGCTCGTCCAGATCGGGGGCGGATTCCGCATCCCGGATGTGCTCGAGACCAGCGGCGCGACCCTGCGCGAGGTGGGAACAACCAACCAGACGACCCTGGCGGATTACGCCGATGCGATCGGTGAGAAGACGGCGCTCATCCTCAAGGTGCACCGCAGCAATTTCTTCATGGACGGTTTTGTGGACTCGCCCTCGATCGAGGCGCTGGCGGATTTGGCCAGGCGCAAACGCCTGCCGCTCGTCGAGGACCTGGGCAGCGGGGCTGTTTTGAACACGGCCATTTACGGTGTGGATCGCGAGCCCACGGCGTCCGAAGTCCTCAGGTGCGGTGTCGGTCTGGTCTGTTTCAGCGGCGACAAGCTCTTGGGAGGGCCGCAGGCGGGTGTCATCGCCGGCAAGGCTCGCTGGGTCGCGGCGCTCAAGCGCGAGCCTTTCTTCCGGGCCTTGCGCTGCGACAAGCTCATTCTGGGCGCACTCGAAGCGACGGCTGAGGCCTACGTGCGCGCGCCTCGGGTCGGGCGCGGGAGCAGCCTTCCCGCGGCCCCGGCTGGTCTGGGTGGGCAGATCCCCGTGCTCGGAATGCTCGAAGCCACCGAGGAGAGCCTTCGCGCCCGGGCTCAAGCCCTGCGAACCGAACTGTCCGGACTGCCCCTGACCATCACGGTCGGGGAGGGCAGGGGTCGGGTTGGAGGCGGCACTCTGCCGCGGGCCGCCCTGCCGTCCGTCACGCTGGATCTGTCGCCCCAGACGGTCGCTCCAACCCAGTTCCTCGCGCGTCTGCGCGCGGGCTCGCCCCCGTTGATCGGCTACCTCTCCGGCGGTCGTGTGCGCCTTGACCTGCGCACCGTCAGTGCGGGTCAGGACGGGCTTCTGGCCGAAGCGATCCGTGTCGCAGTGCGCGGAATCGCGCCGGATCGAATCGAACCAAGCCGGCGCCCGGCATAAGTGGCATTTGCGCGAATGGCGCGCTGGGACATATTCCATCGGTTCGCCCCCGGGGCGATGACCGTCGGACACGATGAGAACCAAAGCGATCGCGAATTGTCTCTGCGCTCCGCTGGCTGTGATGGCCGCCGGCGTCCAGCTTCTCTCCGCACCCGCCGCCAGTCCCATGAACACGCCAACCGTCACAGTGCGCCTCCTCGGCGCCTCGGGCCAGGTCACCGAAGCGCTTGTCGTTCCCAGGGTGGTCAAATCCGATGCAGCCTGGCGGGCCCAACTCACAGCCGACCAATACCGCATCACCCGCACCCACGGCACCGAACGGGCCTTCTGCGGCGTCTTCCACGACAACCATAAGTCGGGCCTCTACACGTGCATCGGCTGCGGCCTGCCCCTGTTCCGGTCGGATGCCAAGTTCGATTCCGGGACGGGCTGGCCCAGCTTCTTCCAGCCGTTCGCGCAGGAGAACATCGGCCAGACGCGCGACACGAGTTATGGCATGGTTCGCACCGAGGTCCACTGCGTCCGGTGCGCTTCCCACCTGGGCCATGTGTTCACCGACGGACCGCCGCCGACGCGTCTGCGCTACTGCATCAACTCGGACGCCCTTGCCTTTCACGAGCGCCCGCCCGCCCGCCAGGAGCCGGAGCGCATTGTCCTTGGAGCGGATCGCGTTTCGGGAATCGAAGCGGCATTGCGGCGCCTGGACGGCGTCGCGGCGGTTCGCCCACGCAACACCGGCCCATTGAAGCCACCCGGACAAGACACCCTGTTCGAGGTCGAGTACAATCCCGCGCAAATCCCCCTCGCCCGCCTGATCGGCCAGTTTATCGAGACGATCTGTCCGGCGACCCCACCGTCCGGTCAGCCGACGCGCGACAGGCCGGGTCGAGTCACGTTCCACTTCCAGACGCCGGAGCAGGAAACGATCGTGCGCGCCTCGGTTGCGAGGCTGTTGCAGGATCGCCCTGGGTGGAAAGTCGGCGTCGATATCAGCCTCGCCCGGTGAGGGCACCGGGCTTACACCGGATCGAGACTCCCGTTGTAGGCCGCGTGCCCTCACGCGGCGCAAACTCGATTCCCACCGACAACCTCCAGATACACGGCGTTGAGCGAAGAGCGGCACCGCGCCGTTGACTTGCCTTGGCATTCGACACACCCTGCCCCCATGAATCCTGTGATTGCATTGGCGGTTCTGGCTTTGGGCGCAGCGGCGGTTCATGCGGACTGGCCGGAGTTCCGCGGGCCTTGGGGCAACGGTCACGCGGCGGGTTCGCCGGATGGGAAGACCGTCGGCGTGCCGCTGCACTGGAGTGAAACCAACAACGTCAGATGGAAGACTGCAATCCCCCATCGGGGTTGGTCGACGCCGGTGGTCATGGGCGGCCAGGTCTGGGTGACCACGGCGACCGAGGACGGCCATGACTTTTTCGTGCTTGGCCTGGACGCGGACACGGGAAAGGTCGTTGTTCACGAGAAGGTGTTTCACAGCGACAATCCGGAGCCGCTGGGCAACGGCGCCTCGATGAACTGCTACGCGACCCCTTCCTCGGTGCTCGATCCGGGGCGAGTCTACGTGCATTTCGGGAGTTTCGGGACGGCATGCCTCGAGACCGGGACTGGCAAGGTCCTTTGGAAACGCGACGATCTGCCCTGCCGGCATTATCGCGGTCCCTCTTCGTCCCTGATTTCGTTCGAGAGCCTCCTCATCCTGACCATGGATGGCGTCGACGTGCAGTATCACGTCGCGCTCGACAAGCAGACCGGCAAGACAGTCTGGAAAACAGGACGCTCCGTCGCCTGGAACGACGAGCATGTCCCGGGGCAGATGGCCCGCGATGGCGACTTGCGCAAAGCCCACAGCACGCCGCTGATCGTCTCGGCGGCCGGCCAGACGCAAATGCTCAGCGCCGGGGCGAAGGCGGCTTATGCCTACGACCCGCGCGACGGGCGCGAACTGTGGAGAGTGCAGTACAACGATTGGTCGGCGGCCCCCCGCCCCCTTTACGACAACGGATTGGCATTCATCGTCACCGGCTTGTCAAAGACGGAGCTGCTCGCCGTGAGGACGGATGGGCACGGCGATGTCACCGACACCGGCGTTGTCTGGCGGCTCAGGACGCACGTCGGCAAGTATTCCTCGCCGATTCTCGTGGACGGGCTCATCTACACCGCCGCGGAGGACAGCTTCGTCACCTGTCTCGAAGCGGCAACCGGAAACGCCGTCTGGAAGGAACGGATCGGCGGCAAGTACGCGGCATCGCCCGTCTGCGCCGATGGACGGCTCTATTTCTTCAATCAGCAGGGCATGACCACCGTTCTCGAACCGGGGCGCGCGTTCCGGGTCCTGACCACCAACACCCTCGATGACGGCTTCATGGCTTCGCCGGCGGTGTCCGGCCGCGCCTTCTACCTGCGCACCAAGACCCACCTCTATCGCGTCGAGTCGCCGTAGCCGGAAAGCTCACGCCAGGCCCTGGATGGGCGACGGTGATGATCTCGAGCCAGGGACTCGCGGAGCTCGTCCGCTCCGAGAAGGAGCGGTGCGTGTCTACGTGCTTCACGTCAAGGAACCCGACAGGCTGGCCCGGTTAGCCGCACAAATGGACCGTGCGCTGGGTTCCCATTCTGCCCCAGAAGCCCATGTGCACGAGGTCATCCATCCCCTGATTGAGGGAGGCT
>Ga0116155_10003571_pt1 | contig 10251 bp, 8 predicted proteins | sample AD_UKC032_MetaG_FD_89890 | JGI IMG/M metagenome (GOLD analysis project Ga0116155, IMG submission 89890) | Active sludge microbial communities of municipal wastewater-treating anaerobic digesters from USA - AD_UKC032_MetaG | ecosystem: Engineered > Bioreactor > Anaerobic > Digestate | place: USA... | reverse complement strand
GAGAGATCTACAATCTAGCCTGCCCGGCAAGCCCTATACATTACCAGTTTGATCCCGTGCAGACCACGAAGACCAGTGTCCATGGCGCCATAAACATGCTGGGTTTGGCGAAGCGTCTAAAAATCAGGATTCTTCAGGCTTCAACCTCGGAAGTATATGGGGACCCTGATATTCATCCACAGCCTGAATATTACTGGGGTAAAGTGAACCCCATTGGTCCAAGGGCATGCTATGACGAGGGAAAACGCTGTGCTGAAACGCTTTTTTTCGACTATCACCGTCAATTCAGTCTGACTATAAAGGTGGCCCGGATATTCAATACCTATGGGCCGAGAATGCAGACTGATGACGGGCGCGTGATATCGAATTTTATTGTCCAGGCCCTGAAAAATAATGATATAACCATTTATGGTTCAGGTAAACAGACGAGAAGTTTCTGCTATGTAGATGATATGATAAGTGGGCTTATCAGTCTGATGAAAACCCCTGACGGTTTTACCGGGCCGGTTAATCTGGGTACTACGCAGGAGATAACTATAGGCGAGTTGGCCCAAAGGGTGATTGATATAACGGGTTCCAGGTCTAAAATAGTATTCAAAGAACTTCCAGAAAACGATCCCATGCAGAGGAAGCCAGACATAACCCTTGCTCAATCAATGCTTGACTGGAATCCGGTATCTTCGCTGGATGAGGGATTGCGAAAAACGGTTGCATATTTTGAAGAATTGCTTCGCGAGCAGAATTGAGATCTTAATACTTCATCAAAATAATTATGGCCGGAATGGTGCGCGATGAAGCCCCTTGTCATTATTCCCACCTTGAATGAAGAAGAAACCATAAAACTGGTAATATTGAGTATTCTCAAACAGAACATCAAAGTGGATATACTCGTCGTCGATGGGCATTCAACTGATAATACTGTTGCTGTAGTTGAACATCTGTCTCAAAAGCACCGGGAGATACATCTGATTTTTCAGGATAAGGGAAAGGGATTCGGGAACGCTCTCTGTCATGGATTCCGGTATGCCGTTGATAAGGCTTATGATCCGATTCTAACCATGGATGGGGACACATCCCATGATGTGGTTTGCATCAAACGGTTTTTAGGCATGTGTCATGAATATGATCTGCTGATCGGCAGCAGGTATGTGGATGGTGTTCGTGTAGAGGGATGGGGTTTCCGCAAACTGCTCCTGAGTAAGGCCGCCAATTCTTTTATCGCAGCTCTCCTGATAAAACCTGTTTGGGATTTTACATCCGGGTTCCGCTGCTACAGGAAGAGGTTCCTTGAAAGAGTAAACCTGAATACGCTCAATTCCCAGGCATATATCATCCAGATTCAACTTCTCTATCTCGCATATCAATATAACTGCAGTGTAAAGGAAATCCCCTTCATATTTCGCGAATCCCATATCGCTTCGAAGATCAGCTCCAAGGCTGGTTTACCTACATTTTTATATGTTTTTAAATACAGGGCCCCTTTCTGGGAAATTCTGCGTCACATGATTTTCGCCCGCAAAGACTATCAGCGTTTTGTTGATGAATATAACGAACTGATAAACATGCCGAAATTAAAAAAAGTCAGGATGCCGAAAGGGCCCTCAGGGAAGAAGGTGAGAGTCAGCGTCGGAGTCATGGCTTACAACGAAGAGAAAATCATTGGTCTGTGTATTATGGCTTTACTTGACCAGAGACTTGATAACGGGGTCATTAGTGAGATTATCGTAGTTTCATCGGGGTCCACTGATAACACGGACAATATTGTGCAAACGATTGCCGCGAAAAACCCGAAGGTGAAACTTCTGGTGCAGGAAAAACGTATGGGTAAGGCCAGCGCTATCAATGAATTTCTTAGCATTGCTCAGGGGGACATCGTCATAGTGGAAAGTGCCGATACTGTGGCTACCCAGGAAACAGTCCGGGAGCTAATTCTGCCTTTTAATGACCCAAGTGTGGGAATGACCGGAGCACATCCTGTCCCTGTGAACGAAAAAAAAGGCATGGTGGGATATTTTGTTCATAAGATGTGGGAATTACATCACCGTATGGCCCTCATTTCTCCGAAATGTGGTGAAATGGTTGCTTTCAGGAATGTGGTTCCCCGTATTCCACGTAACACGGCCGTCGATGAGGCATCCATCGAAGGCATGTTTGTTGCTAACGGCTATAAACTAGCCTATGCTGACCGGGCAATTGTGCACAACAAGGGACCGGCAACAATCAGAGATTTCATTCGTCAGCGGCGCCGCATCGCCTCGGGGCATCGTCATGTGCGTGCGACCATACATCATGAAGTGTCGACGCAGAACCCTTCAAACATAATCATGCATGTGTTTGCCACCCAGAGTTGGAATCCGCGTGATATTTACTATACGGTTTTTTTAATCGGTATTGAAGCATATTCCCGCTTCATGGGTGCCATTGATTATTTTTTAAGGGATAAAAATCCGTATATATGGGATATATCCCATACCACGAAACTTATGGAATAGTATTGCGTAATGTGGTTTGAATTTATTAAAAAGAATCATTAATTGAAAGAATAATGTTTCTTGTTTTACAAAGATGGCTTATCATTATCAATAATCCCTGATCGGTATTAGGGTTGGATTTTATCTTCTGAAGTAGTAGTTTTTATGGAAATTAAAAAATACATCATAATCCGTAGATTTAATGAAGCAAATAATATAAAAGAACTTATTGCGCAGATATTGCATCTATATCGAGATTTTTATATAGTTGTTGTCGATGAAAACCATCCTAATGGATCTGGGCATATCAGTGAACTGGTTACAAGTTTTAATAAAAGAGTGCATGTTTTGGGCCGATCCGAAAAATCGGGTTTCGGTTCAACCCTTATCGATGGGTACAAATATTCAATCTCGATGGGAGCGGATGTGATATTTCAGATGGATGGTGATTTATCCCACAGGCTTGAATATATTAAGGTAATGCTGAAAGCTCTGAAAAAGTCAGACCTTGTTATCGGAAGCCGATATCTTGATGGCGTTCGCGTTGAGGGATGGCGGTTCAGTCGTCTTTTAAAAAGCAAACTGGCCAATGTACTCATAGCCAGAATGACAATGATACCTCTATGGGATTTTACCTCGGGATTTAGGTGCTACAAGCGAAAGGTTATTGAGTCCATTCGGCTTGATACTTTAACAACCGAGGGAGATGCTTATCAGGTTGAAATGGCCATCAGGGCCTATCAAAACAATTTCATAGTTACTGAAATCCCTATCATTTTTTATGATAATAAATATTCTCATTCCAAGATCAGCCGGAATAATTTTTTTACTGCACTGCGGATCAGTATTAAAAACCATGCTCCCGTTTTAAAAATTTTAAAGTGTCTTTTTTTAAATCCTTCAGATACAGGCAAGTATTTTAACCAAATTAAAAGTATGGATAGGCAGGTGCGATGAGCATCAATTTGTTATTCTGGTCAAGCCGGGAACACCATGCGTAAATTGATAAAGCTTTTACCGGCATATCTGCTTTTCAGGCGTTTCGGGCGACCTGTAAAACTGCCGTTGAATCTGACTCTTGGTGTTACGTACAGGTGCAACTCCCGCTGTAAAACATGCAATGTATATACGCGAAAAGTCCGGGAACTGTCTCTTGAAGAATGGGATTCGGTCTTTGCTATGTACGGGAAAAAGCTTTTCTGGGCAACCATCAGCGGAGGAGAGCCTTTTATCCGTAATGATTTGGCTGAAATTGTATGCCGCCTTTACGACAAGTGCGCCCCGTCGATAATAAACATACCCACCAATGGATTGTTGACTGACCGCATTGTTTCCGTCGTTCGGCAAATTGCCGTCTATTGCAGGAGATCCCAAATAATAATAAATGTCTCCCTGGATGGAATTGCTGAAGAACATGACATCATCAGAGGGGTCAAGGGTGGCTATTCCCATGCCATTGAAACCTTTAATAAGCTCAAATCCCTGCAGAACGATAACCTTTCGGTAGGTATCCATACAGTCATATCAGTATTTAACGTGAATAGAATATCCACAATACATGATGAACTGGTCCGTATGGGGCCAGACTCCTATATCACGGAAATTGCCGAAGAACGCACTGAACTGCTGACCAGGGGATCGGGCATAACTCCGTCAATCACTGAGTATGGAAAGGCGATAGATTATCTCACTGAAAAGCTGAAAAAGGACACGTTCGGAAAGGTAGGAAGACTCACCAGGGCGTTCAGAATTCGCTATTACCAGATGGTCAAGAGAGTGCTCGCTGAAAAAAAACAGATCATTCCCTGTTATTCCGGTTTTGCATCGGCGCAGATTGCTCCAGATGGTGATGTGTGGATGTGCTGTATCCAGGCTGACGCAATAGGCAATCTGCGTGACAGCGGGTATGATTTTAAAAAGGTCTGGATTTCCGAAAGGGCTAATAAATACAGAAAGGTGATCAAGGCCGGCGGTTGTCATTGCCCGCTTGCAAACGCAAGTTATACGAATATGCTTTTCGATCCGAAGAGTATTTTCGCTGTCATTAAAAATTTGATTCTGATCAAATAATATGAGCAGGAAATATTGTCTTTTAACGGGAGCGACTGGTTTTATCGGTTCCCACATTGCCAGGAGGATGGCTGACGATTCCGGTATTACGGTAGTGGCCATAGTCAGGAAAAAAAATGATTATAAAAACGTGGATGCCTTGCGTTCCATGGGTGTCATTCTTGAGGAAGGCGAATTCTTCTTGGAGAAGGTCATTTCTCTTTTATTCAGCAAATATTCTTTTTCATATGTTGTTCACGCGGCCGCCATCCGGGGCGGTGGTCGCGGTAAACGTGATGAGTATTGGCGGGTAAATGTAGATGGCACTGAAAATATCCTGCGAGCCGCGCAGAAGACTGGAGTTGAAAAATTCATTTACTGCAGCACTGTCGGTGTAATGGGTACCATCCCGGTTGAACTACCAGCGGGGCCGCATACAGTTTGTAATCCTGACGGGAATTATCATATTTCAAAGCATGAAGCAGAGAAGATCGTTCTCGAGTATAGGGATAAGGGGGTTGATGCAGTCATAGTCCGGCCGACGATTACCTATGGCGAAGGTTCATCGGGATTTCCTGAAATGCTGGTATCGATGATAACGAAACGAATGCTTCCAATATCAGAAAAGGAAGTCCTTATACATCTTCTCGATGTAAACGCCTTCGCAGACCTCGTGATATCGATATGCAACATGAAAGAGAAAGCTGCTCCGATTATCATTGCCGCTGACAGAAAGCCTGTTTCGGTCAGGAGGCTTGCCGATATAATTCACCATGCGCTGTATGGCAGTGAATATCCGTCATGGATCGTTGTTCCGGGTTTTGTTTTTGCATTTCTTTCAGCTGTTTTCCGTTTATTGAAAAGTGACAAGTGGCTAACACGCGTTGAACTCATATCCTGCGACTGGTATTATGATATAGATGATACTGTCAGGAAATATGGTTATAACGCTTCCTGCACTGAAGAAACATTTGTGAAGGAAATGGGCATTGATTGTGCAAAAAAAAGAAAAACCGGGAGAGCGACATTCCGATGAAAGCTGATATGCCATTTACCCGTATAACAAAAGTTATACGATACAGTAATGCTTATTATCTTTTTTTAATGTTGCTTGTATTTAGCTTGATGTACTGGCACGCCGCATGGAACAAACCTTTTCATGTCGACGAATTTTATTCCTGGGTTTATTCTTATCGCTGTACATTTTCTGAAATTATGATGATGAAAGACGCTGGGATAGGCCATCCGCCGCTCTATCATCTGCTGCAAAAGGTGGTGCAAACGCTTTGTACCGACTATCATTTTCTCCAGGTCCGCCTTGTCAATTATATTGCTGCTATCTTTTATATTGTCTCGCTGGCCGTAATTATTTATCGGTCCCGTAAGTCATACCTGCTTTGTCTTGGAGTGTGCCTTTCGGCCACGGTTTTCGAACTGTTTTTATTCAGCAGAATGTATGGAGTGCTTTCTCTCATGGCCTTATGGGCATATATTCTTGCGGAAAAATATATTAATACGGGAAATAATAAATACATGCTACTGCTTTTACTCGTTGTCGTTGCTGGCTTTTTCTCTGATTATAACTTCGTATTAGTGGTACCCTGCGTGGTGATTTCATTGCTGTGGCGTGCGCGTCATGGTGGCAAGATAATTGTTTCCTGTTTCGTCCTGGCGGCTGTTCTTTTGATTTCTGCCAGTTTATACCGGATTGTTCATTCCGGTGTGCAGACAGTGTGGGGTGCCATGCGTTTTACGGCCAGTGACACCGCCAGGGCATTGCTGGAAACAGCGTATTTAATTTTAAATTTTTCATTTAAAGAACTGATTGCCCTTAGTTGCGTAATTCTTGTCTGTACAGGACTGTCTTCAGTTTTTAAAAAAAATGAGACGGAAAGATCAGTAAAATCAGAAGGAACGATCTTTACGATGCTTCACCGGCTGAAGGTACTCATTAAAGATGAAGAACATTCAGTCAGAACCTTATTGTCGCTTATCGGAGCTTACCTGATTTTGTTGTCAATTAATCCCCTGTTCAGTATTTTCAGAAGAGACCTTATAGATACACGGTTTCTTTTTTTAATATTTCCATTGATAATATTGTTACTAACTAAGCATTTACCCATGAAGTTTCTTAATGTATTATCGGTCATATGGATCTGTTCTGGTATCCTCTTCATGCTTTCCAACAGAGTGCAAAATTATTATCCGCCGTCAACCATATCGGGACATATAGATTGTGTTTACTTCAATGAATTTTCGTATTCAACACAGTATCTTAAAATTGATCACAAAACAGGCGCAGCGCCTGAATTCATTGATCCCCTGTTTAATTCCTTCTGCGGGGTTTGTACAATGGGACGTGTGTTGAATATCGATGACAGGAGAGATATGATTGCCGTTGTGGGAGATGAGAATTTTCACGAGGCGGGGATAATGCCTGAAAGGTATGTCCTGGTTGGAAAATATCTTTTCATGTCAAAGCTCGATGAATTATTATTTAGATATCTCACTCCCATAAGCGGGAGCAGATTCGGAATGTTTATTTATGAAAATAGCGGATACAGAGATTGAAGAGGCCTGAAAATGCTCTATATAGACAAGATATGGCGTGACTACTTTGAAAATCATCATGAAGGGTTGGGGACAACCTATGAGCGTTTTATTCTCCATGAATATTTTACCAACATACATCAAAAATATCATATAACGTCTGTTCTCGAGTCACCCTCTTTTGGAATGACCGGTGTTTCCGGGATAAACAGCCTTTGGTGGACCTTCAATGATTGTAACGTGACTATATGTGATTCCCATGCGGAACGTGAGAAAAGTATCAGGGAAGTGTGGAGAGAAATAAAGACAGATGCGAATATTGTTCATGTCAATAATTATGGAAGGCTTCCTTTCGATGACAACAGTTATGATCTGGGTTGGAATTTCGCTTCTCTGCTTTTTGTTCCTTCCCTCGAAGAGTGCCTGCGAGAGATGGCCCGTGTAAGCAGGAAAGCCATGTTCATATGCGTTCCGAACACGCTGAATGTTTTTCATCAATTGCGCTCGCTTTCAGGTGAGAGTACAGGGCAAAATGTTGATAACATAAAACATAAAAATATATGTTCTGCCATCCGCAATATCGAATGGAAAATTGTTGAAAATGGGTATCTCGATGTGCCGCCATGGCCCGATATCGCCATGAAGAAGGAGGACCTGCTGCGGAAGTTCGGCCTGAAGAAAAAGGAAGCTGACATTAAAGACAAAGAAGGGGAATGCCTGTGCATCCTCGATTATTTTTCAGGAAAAAACCCTCTCATGGAAAATGAGATTTTAAAATTCAGTTTTCTAGAGCATTCTCCTCGTATTGTCAAGGCACTGTGGGGACATCACCGTTATTATATATGCGAACCCGTGGTTGTGCGAGAGGCAGGATGATGATTTCAGTTATAATTCCCTCATACAATTCTGAAAGCACTATTGAAAAGTGCATAAAGGCGCTGAAGGACCAGTCATATGCGGGTCAATATGAAATAATACTTGTCGACAGCTCTATGGACCGGACCCCGGAAATAGTGTCGTCTCTCTTCCCGGAAATCACTTATCATCATTTTGAAAATAAAACCGATCCAGGGACTGCCAGGAACAGGGGACTTGAGTTGGCGCAGGGAGAAATAATCGCCTTCATCGACTCCGATTGTGTTGCGGAACGGGACTGGCTGGAAAGTATTGCCCGGCATCATTCCGAAGAATACCGGGTGGTCGGCGGTGTCGTTTGTAATGGAAATGATCCGGCAAGCAATGTCGCGTGGGCCGGCTATATGGCGGAATTCAGGGAATTTTTACCCGAGATGCCACCGAGAGAAGTGGAACATATTCCCACCTGCAACATTTCATACAAGAGAAGCATTTTTCATGACTATGGTTTTTTTCAGGGGAGATATTATCCCCAGGAAGACCTTGTGTTCAATCATGCGTTGAGGGAGAATGGCGAGAGGATATTGTGTCATCCTTCGATCCGAATTCATCATAACCATCGGACCGTGCTCAGGGATTTTCTTGAACACCAGAAACGTATTGGAGCCATTACCTCGCGTGTCCTCAAGACATTGAGCCTGGAAGGAGCGTTCATTGCCCGCAGCAGGGTGATGGCGCTTCTCATGATGCCGCTGCTGCCGCTGGTGAAGTTTTTCAGGACAATCTCGGTGTTTTTGCGGTATCAGCCCGGAACCCTTTTTAAAAGGCCTGTGGCGGTGCTTATATTTTTTATCGGGCTCTCATACTGGATCAGGGGATTTGTGAAGGGTGTTTTTGATAAGCCGATGTAGAACGATAATAAAAGGTATATCAGCATCTTTATTGCTTGTAGATGTGGTTAATAACTGTGTTATGAATAAAGTGATTATGAAAAAATATTTTATAATATTTGTATCTGTTTTGGTCTATTCGACTATGCTGAAGCCCACTGGCGTACAGGCTTATTTTGGTGCACTTTTGGAACCACCGGATGGTCATGTGTATCATGGTGCTCAGGCCGAAGTTCGGCCTCTTCCCCATATAAACAAGATTGGAGTAGACTGGACAGGTCTTGATGAATATTCCGTGCGGATAGGGAAAAGACCGAAACTTGTCATGCATTATATTTCACTCGATCCCCTGGCTTTTTATATATTGCGTTCAAAACTTCGAGAGATTACTCAACGAGAATATGACTATATTCCGCAAATCGGCCTTGATTTTTATACTTATTTCAGGAGTTTTAATATTTTGAGGCCAACGGATATTACTCCGGCAATTGCAGCAGGAGAATATGACCAAAGAATAAAAAAACTTGCCAGATTGTTTATTGAGATGGATTCGCCTGTTTTTATCAGGACTGGATATGAGTTCGGCGGTAACGGGCAGGGGCGATTCGCGTCAAAAAAACACTGGATTGCTGCATGGAAAAGAATCCATGGTATTTTCAGGCATGAAGGTGCAATAAAAGTTGCTTTTGTCTGGAACACTCTCGATGCAGAAGACTATATGGATTATTATCCCGGAGACGAATATGTGGACTGGTGGGGGATAAATGTATTTGTCAATAACGCTTCGGAAAATGCTTTTGTAAATAAATTCATTCTCGATGCCTTAATGCATAAAAAACCTGTAATGATAGGAGAGTCTACGCCCCGCTATCTTGGATCTGTTAATGGGAAAAAGAGCCGGGATGAGTGGTATGCGCCTTACTTTAAACTTATAAAGAAATATAAGCATATCAAGGCCTTCTGCTATATCAACTCATCCTGGGAGGGATACCCTGATAAAACATTCAAACATGATTGTCGTGTATACAGGAACGAAGTTGTTTTAGATAGTTATAAAAAAATGATATCGCTTCCCGGCGTAATTCATGCGAATAAAAGGTGATTCCAGGATGAGCGTGTTTACTTATATCAATAAATATCTGGGCTGGCGCAACTGGGCCGTATTAACATACAATTCAGTTGCAGAAAACATGTTTGCCTTTTTCTATATCGCGCTGATTCAAAGAACTGATTTTTTTCACTTTATTTCTGATTTTTTTGTCTTTTTTCTTTTCAGCATTCTATGTACCTCCTATGGCTTCTTGATTAATGATCTTGGAGACAGAGAGCTTGACCGGCTGCATGGGAAGGCTAACACATTTAGTGATGATTCACACGTAAAGGCCCTGCTGATTGTTCTGTTGTTTCTGGGGATGTCGATTCCCCTGGGTCTCTAT
>Ga0116155_10003567_pt1 | contig 10256 bp, 8 predicted proteins | sample AD_UKC032_MetaG_FD_89890 | JGI IMG/M metagenome (GOLD analysis project Ga0116155, IMG submission 89890) | Active sludge microbial communities of municipal wastewater-treating anaerobic digesters from USA - AD_UKC032_MetaG | ecosystem: Engineered > Bioreactor > Anaerobic > Digestate | place: USA... | reverse complement strand
GCCGACAGCACTTATTGGTTACTGCTTCCTGATACCGGCCAGTGGAAAATTCGGAGTTTGGCGAACGTCAGCTTACTGGCGTAGGCGCCAACTCACACAATCGGCCAGTTCCAGCCATTCGGGGCGTGGAAAAGGCGATGCCCCGAACGGCAGGTAACTCATCAGATACCCGCCACTCGGCACTGCAATTGCCGTACTTGTTCATCGGCCGAGCCGCCCACCGAAGGGTCCAATCGCGGGCGTTCGCGAGGTATCCGTCAGCGGTGAAAATTGGCGCGGAAAGGCACGCATTTGGCGTAACCGGTGAAGCTTCCATAAGATTTCCGAGCGATACTTGCGCTGGGGGCATACTTTCAGCAGTTGGCAGTTGCCCGCTCGTATGTGACCGAGGCAATACCTGAACCGATCGCTCAGACAAACTCAGGCAGATACGATTGATCACTCCTTCTGCCGAACGAAATGGAACCCGGAATGGTTGTTGATATCGCATATACCCAGAACCTTGGCAGAAATCCTGACCAACAGGATGCGCTGTGGAACAGCCGGGAAATACTTCAGCAGCGCGATGTCCCAGTCAATCTACTTTCGTTTGCAACCAGCAATGATGGTCGTCTCGTCGTAGCAGTTGCTGACGGTGTAGCCAATAGCCCGCTGCCGCAGAAAGCCAGCAAGTTCGTGCTGGAAGCCTTGGCTGAAGAAATTGATGGCGGCGCATTTTTCGATACACGGACGATTCGCCGGATACATGGCCGCCTGTGTGACGTCCTGGCAAAGGGTAAATCTTTCGGCAGTTCAACAACGATTGCGGCGGTAGCGTACCAAGCTGATTGCTGCACCGTCATCTCCGTTGGCGACAGTCGCGTTTATCGTATCGCGGCCGATGGCACCTGGCGGCAATTGACGCGCGACCATACGATCCTCAACGCCATGATCGAGCGTGGCGAGGCGGATCCCGAAACCGAGTACGCCTCGTTCTATAACATGCTGGATTCGTGCCTTACCGCCGACGACGAGGAAACCGAATTCCGCATCCATCACGAGAAAGCGGCGTTCCTGGAGGGTGATTCCATCCTGCTATGCACCGACGGCGTGCATGACACCTTGGGCGATGTCAAAATGCAGACGCTAACCGATCCAGGCCTCGCGCCTTGTGCGCAGGTTGAAGTCTGGCGCAAGGCTGTGCTTGCCGCAGGCGCGCCAGACAACTTTTCCATGATTTTGCTAAGGCGGCCAGCAACTTGATTCCGGCACAGGCACAGGCACTAACAACTAATCCGCAGTCGCCACTCTTCTGTACAGACAATCTTCCAACGCTAATTCAACCCGGGTACGCTCCCCCATGCGAAATTTCTCCAAATCGAAACTAATGGCGCTGCGCCAATGCGAAAAACGCTTGTGGCTGGAAGTGCATCACCCCGAGCTGCGCGAGGATTCGGATCAGGCGGAGCGCGGTTTCCAGATCGGCCATCAGGTGGGTGAGATTGCCCAACGCATCTTCGACCCGGACGGCAAAGGAGCGTTGATCGACATCGATAGTGAAGGCTTCGCTGCCGCGTTCGCACGCAGTGCCGAGCTGCTCAAGCAGCGTCAGCCGGTTTTCGAAGCGGGCTTCACGGGAGGAGGGGCGCTTGCCTTTGCCGACGTCATGCTGCCCAATGAGGCGCCCGATGCCTTGTCCTGGCAGATGATCGAGGTCAAATCCTCGACCTCGGTGAAGGACTACCACCGTGACGACATCGCGGTTCAAGCCTACGTTGCGGGTGTTGCCGGTGTTCCGCTCAGCTCCGTCGCCCTGGCCCACATCGACAGCTCCTGGTTCTACCCCGGTGACGATGACTACCGCGGATTGCTCAAACTTAATGACCTGACGGATGAAGCCCTGGCGCGCGCGGACGAAGTCAAGTCTTGGATCAGCCGCGCAGGCGAAGTGGTTGGACGCCCGGTCGAGCCGGACGTCAGCATGGGTGCTCAGTGCGACTCGCCCTTTGAATGTGGTTTCTATCCGTATTGCAGCCGCGATGAGGTGAAGCCGGAGCGTCCCGTGTATTGGCTGCCACGCCTCTCCTCGGCAAGAGCGCAAGAACTCGCGGCAAAGGGTATCGACGACCTGCGCGACGTTCCGGATGAGCTGCTCAACGAGCGCCAACTTCGGGTCAAGACGCACACCCTGACCAATACGCCGTACTTCGATGCCCAAGGCGCTGCCGCAGATCTGGCCCCGTATCCGTTGCCGGCGCTGTTTCTGGATTTCGAAACCATCCAGTTCGCCATTCCGATCTGGGCGGGAACGCGCCCGTATCAGCAGATACCTTTCCAGTTCAGCCTGCATAGCCTGGCGGCAGACGGGCAGCTGAAGCACCACGAATTCCTGGACCTTTCAGGCAATGACCCGTCGCTCAGCTTTACCACCGAACTGATCCGCCATTGCGGCGATCAGCCGCTGCCGGTCTTTGTCTACAACGCCGCCTTCGAGCGGTCACGCATAAGCGAACTGGCCGGACGCTTCCCAGAGCATCGCGAAGCATTACTGGCCATCAACGAGCGAATCGTAGATCTGCTGCCCATTGCACGGGAACGCTACTATCACCCGAGCCAGCACGGAAGTTGGAGCATCAAGGCCGTACTGCCTGCCGCCGTTCCTGAACTCAGCTACAGCGATCTGGACGGCGTACAGGATGGCGGCATGGCCATGGAGGCTTTCCTCGAAGCACTGCATCCGCAAACGCCCGAGGAGCGCAAGGAATTGATCCGCGAGCAGCTTCTGTCCTACTGCAAGCTCGATACCTATGCCATGGTCAGGTTGTGGCAGGTGTTTGCGGGGCGCGCCGACTTGTCGCTCTGAGGCTTTCAGCAGTCTTTCAACTACTATTGGTGGCTTGGTGATTCAGCAAAATTTTAAAACTCTGAAGGAGAAGGTGATGGCAGTCATGATCGAACTTCCAAAAAACTGGGTATGCGACGGAAAGGAACTCAAACCAAAGACCGGGGCCAGCTCATCCAATACATGGATTTGCGATGGCAGGGAAATCAAACCCAAGACCAGTGCCAATTCGTCAAACACATGGCTGTGGGATGGCAAGGAGCTCAAGCCGAAGACCAGCGCAAGTTCGTCGAATACCTGGGTGGTTGCCGGAGACAAGATAAAGCCGAAGGTCAGCGCAAATTCATCCAATACCTACGACACGAATGATCAGCCCATCCTGGTCATCGCTGGTCAGCTTGTGCTGAAGCTTTGGTAGTTGCGATTTATTTCTGATATCGAAAATAACAAAATGACCTGTCCAGAAGATTTCGAAGCCACATTGAGTTCGATCAAGGTTGAAGAATTGTTTTCACGAAAACTGGAAATTCCGGAATATCAGCGCGAATACTCGTGGTCTCCGCAGCAAGCCATGGATCTTCTAGAGGATATTTCCGCACATCATGATCGAGATTATTTGTTAGGGACCGTGATACTCCATAAAAAAGATAGAGCCACATACCACGTTGTTGACGGACAACAGCGCTTGATTACTTTGACGATCCTTGACTGGGCACTTAATAAGAGCAAGGAAAGCCCCTTGGCATCTAAACCGGGGATTAAGAGCCTACTTGCAGGGAAATTCAGCGCCGGCGCGCAGGTAAGAATAGGCAAGGTAAAATCAACGATCGAAAGATTTCTGGCTCGCCCTGACGGGAAACGCCTAAGTGGCGCTTTCGAGCATCTACGGTTTCATGTTATCGAACTGTCAGGGGAAAACGCACTCGACAGAGCCTATACGTTTTTTGATAGTGTCAATAGTAAGGGCAAGCCATTGACGGATTTTGACCTGCTCAAGGCACACCACCTGATGCACATCCCTATTGAGCAAAGTGTGCTGGCCCGCAAGCGCAATGATGAATGGCAAGGCTATGGTGAAGAAGCGCAACAGAAAGTATTTGGCGCAACCTTGCGTCGCCTGCGCATGTGGGCTCAGGGTAATGACCGTGATCCACGCCGTATTCGGCCAGACTACAATGAATTCTCGCCGGTGGTAGAGCCGCATCAAGGAGAGACGCCGGAACACCTTTTCAACCGATATATGCAGCCAGTCGCATTTCGTTCTTGGCGAAGTGAGAATGATCGTCTTGTTCTGCACATGGACTATCCAGTTCCCGCGGCAGAAGACATCATGCCGGTTGAAGTGCCCCAGACTATTGAAGGCGGCGATTCCTTCTTCTTATACGCCCGCCGTTATCATGCTCTTTATCAGAAATTATTTATCAATGAAAAAACCATTCCTCGGTCGCCAAGTCTCGACTTCTTGCATGGATTAGCCAACAGCCTCGATAACCTCTATCTGCAAGAGGCTTTTATGGCGGTCATGTTGCTTTATGTTGATAAATTTGATGAGGATCGCCTACCCAGCGTTGCGGTCTGTGTCGAACGCATTATTTCTGAATGGCGCTATAAAAGTGAGAGGGTCTATTTGCTGGGTACGCTTAGCCATGTTAAGAGCCATGATCTAGTGCCAACCATTCTCAATTCAGCATACTCCCGTCACGTTCTTGAGCAGTTCCTGGTCAAGGCGCAAACCTTAACAGGCAGACCTGAGGGGGGTAAAATTCCCGAAATAAAGCAGCGTTATCACAACAAAGTCTATGGTTTTTACAAATGCCATCCAACAGCCATAAAGGATGCGCGAGTAAAGGCCATTACTCCTCAATTAATTGAATTTTGACCCCCCATCATGCCCGACAGTAAAGAAGACGCTTACAGCCTGTCCAAGTTGCAAAAAAATGGACTGACGCTGCGAATACCACTTTACCAGCGCCCATATTCCTGGGGAGTTCCACAGGTAAAGCAACTGATTGATGACTTGAAAGAATCTGCTCAGAATAGAGGCTCCCAGAAATATTATGTCGGCCTGCTTAGCGTCGCCAAAACAGAGAAAGAAAATATTCTGGACCTGATCGATGGTCAGCAGCGAATCACCACTTTGGTGAGGCTCTATCAAACAGCCGGTGGAACTTTCACAAAGGCGCCATTGAGTTTTTATGGGCGGGAAGCCGACCAATATTGCCTAGAAAAAGGAGTGAAGCCTAAGGAATGTAAGGGATTCAATACTCTATTGGAGACTAATTTTTCTGGTGTCGTCTCTGAACTGGAAGGACTTCAAGACTTCATCTTCAATAATGTCGTTTTTTTCATTGCGAGAGTACCCGAATCCTACGGTGCAAAAGAAAAGAATCTTCATTTTGTTCGGATGAACCACAGAGGAAAGCAACTCGAGAAACACGAAATTCTCAAAGTCAGGCTTCTGGGAAGCGAGAGTGATCCAGCCTATCTGAGGACCTGGAACGACATGGTCCAGACACTCGGCGGATTGGATGCGGATGACGGGGCGAACGAGAGGACTCTGGAGGACGCTCTCAATAGTACAGACGAAGAAAAAGGTGGCGCCCCAAGTGGCGAACGGTTGTATTTCCCGATTGTCGATATTCCAGAATTTCTATTAATTACTCTTGCTCGAACGGAAAACAAAAAATCAGATGGCACCGGGTTTTTCAACAAAGATAGATTACTGGAAACATTTGATCGAGGCGCGGATATCGGTGCGTTCTTCGAGAAATTAAAGGTCCATTTGGATTTGCTGAAGACTTATCTACTTTTTATCAGAAAAGGGGAGCAGCCAAATTTGGGCATTCCGCGCGATAGTGTTAATAAAAACTCGGAGGTATCGCAGATCGAGTTCGAAGAGGGAAAGAAAACGGTGCAACTGGACCAGTTGATGACAATTCAGAGCTTCCTGCACTACAGCAGTTCGCAGGCTCATCATTGGTTGATTAAGACTTTTGACTGGCTAGAAAATAAAACCAGAAACGAAAATAAGAATATCACGGCTAATGAATTTATCGCAGAACTGGAGCTTATCGACAATGCTAATGTCAATGAACTTAAACGCGCGCGTAATTTTGACGATCCAGAAGATTGGAAATATCCAAATGTTCAACACTATTGGTTTTATCGGCTCGACTACGAGCTATGGAAAATTTATAAGTTAAAAGGTGGAGAATGGTGTGGCAAAGATCTTTTTGAGGTGGTGAAGAATGATGGCGGCGCAAAGGAGTTATTGGATAAATACCGTTTTCGCCGACTTGGTTCCGTTGAGCATATAGATCCGCAAACAGACATCACAGGCAAAGAAACTATAAATATTGATCAATTCAATAATCTAGCACTGATTTCGCAGGAACTGAATTCCACTCTGTACAACAGAGGTCGAACTGATAAAAAAGCAATCGTTGAAAGCAGAGCACACCTTGAGTCGATCAAAATGCTGCTCGTTTTGTGGGGAGGTAAAGGCGGGGAAGAAGATATGCTCAGTATCTTGCAGCGCAATGTTGAGGCTGCCTCTTAACATCAGAAACCGCCTCCCCAAACCCCCGCAACCACCAGTCCAGCATTTCGCTATCCACCACGGTAGCCGTGATTTCAAGCCGTCCATCAGACAGTGTCACAACCTTCTGGTCGTTGGAAAGCGGGGACTCCAGCAGATGCAGGCCGGCGTCACGGTCAACGCGGAAACTCAGGCGAATTCGCGTGCCATCGCCGTAGCCAAACCGGCCGTCATCATCGTATTTCTCCAGATCAAAATCCGCCGGGTAGGCGAATGACGCCATCGAAATTTCGGCCGCGAGGATGCGATGCATGGCCAGGCTGCGCTCATTATCGTAGTCACGATAGCGGCACACGAGATAAAGGCGCGGCCCTTGCTGGGCCAGGCCCAGCGGCATCACTTCCACCCTGGCCCGCTTGCCACTGGCGTTGCGATAATCCAGGCGTAACCATCGGTTATTGAATAGCGCTTCGCTGACGTTTTCAAAAACGCCGGGGGCTAGTTTCGGTGGCAATAAGGGCTGGCTGGTTGCCACCACGCGCACCTTGCGCGCCCATTCGCCCTCCAGCCTGGCGTTGCCCGGCTCCCCGCCTGGTGCGAGGTTGCGCCGGGCCTGTGTGAAGAAGCCCTCCATGGACTTCATCAACCTGGCGGGCAGGAGGTTTTTCAGATGCTTCTCGGCCAGCCCCAGCAGCAAGGACTCTTGTGGCGAGAGACTATTTACGGCCAGCCCCGAGGACTGCTCAAGCCATCGGTAGCCATAGGGCTTGCTGCGCTCATCGCGCTCGATCTCGAAGTGCTCGCTCAGCACTTCCAGTTGGCGCTGGATGGTACGTAACTCGCGCTCTATGCCGGCGCCCCTGAGTTGATCGTGCAGCTCACCCGCGGTCACCTTGCCCTTGCGGGGGATGCGACGCAGCAATTCGATGGCGAGCAATACGGTTTCAAGCGTGTCGGGGCGTTTGGCCATATCTGAAGTCTAAGCGCGCCTGCGCATCGCCGTTTTTTGTGGTTGGTGGGAAGATTGATCTTACACCGACGCCCCATGGAAGAATCCGATCTGCGGCTGTGATCCGCCCTTGATGGCACATTCGGCTTGCAGCGCCTCGATCAGTTCCTGCGCCGTCTTGAGTGGGCGGAACCGGTGCTGACGCATGGCCGCCGCAAAATCACCCGGCGTCAGTTTTTGCAGACGTTGCAGCGCAAGTTCGCCGGCGGCGTCCGGCATGGCCAGACCAAGCTGCGCGCAATACTTGTGCAACAGTGCAAGCGCCTGGCCCGGCTTCAGAAAATCGAACTTCACCTTGAGATCGAAGCGCCGCAGCGCGGCCTGGTCGAGCCCGTTCATCAGGTTGGTCGAAGCAATGAGAACGCCGGCAAACGATTCCATCTGCGTCAGCATTTCATTGACCTGGGTCACCTCCCAGCTCCGGGTGGCGCCCTGCCGATCCTGCAAGAAACTATCGACCTCGTCGATCAAGAGCAAGGCATTGTCTTGCTCCGCCTCGCGGAAGGCTCGGGCGATCTTGATTTCGCATTCGCCAAGGTAAGGCGATAGAAGGTCAGAGGCACGCTTGATCAGCAGCGGCATCGCCAGCCGCTCAGCCAGCCAGCGACCGTAAGCGGTCTTGCCAGTGCCTGGCGGGCCGTACAGGCAAAGCCGGCCAGTGCGTGACCGTACCAATCCTTCGGCGAGTTCTCCCAGATCAGCATCGGCGTGAATGAATGCCGGATCGTAAAACTCGGGCAGGCGGTTGGGATCGTGGCGCTTCAGGCCAGCATGGCCCTGGGCGGCCAGGGTGCTGCCAATCAATTGCTCGAGCGCCTTGGCCCTGGCATCGGGGTCAAATTGATCGCTGATCGCCCGCACCACGGATGCGGCTTTGGCCACTACCGCCGGGGCCAGGGATTCGACTTCAGCTATGCGCGCCGCGCCGCGTTCGTCGAGCAGGCCATGGCAGGTCGTCTGAATGATCTGCTGGCGTCGGGCCTTGGGCGGCACCGGCAGTTCGAACACCATATCGAAACGGCGAATGAACGCCCGATCCAGGCCATGAATGGAATTGGAAAGCCACAGGGTGGGCACGGCGTTCTCTTCGAGCATGCGGTTGATCCAGGCTTTCCGCTTCTGCGCCGTACTTTTGGGGGCCAGGAAGCCATCGCCGTCGTTGAAGACATCTTCCACTTCGTCAAACACGATGAGGGCGCGGCGTTTGGCAAAGAAGCTTTGAGCGGCACGAAAGGCGCGCAAGCGGCGTTCGCCATCGACCGGGTCACCATCGCCATCCTCGCTGGAAACTTCGAACAGCTCGCACCCCAATTCCGCCGCCAGTGTGCGCGCCAGCTGGCTCTTTCCAGTACCGGGGGCGCCATGAATGTAGAAATTCACTCCGGTGCGTCCTGTGTTCATGGAATGGACGAGGTATGGGCGCACGATATCCAGCGAGTGCTGGATGTGGCCGTAGTCACCGATGGCAAGGTGGCCTGCTCCGACAGCGGAAACCGTCCCGCGCAGCAGGGTGATCGGGTCACCTTCCGAGGAGGTCATCAGATCGGCGAAGGTCTCGGATAACAGATCAAGCTTCTCGCACAATCTGTGTATGCCGGAGCGATCAACCGATACCAGGCCTGAGCGCGCCAGTATCCCGTTGGTGCTGAGCGCAGCGCGAACATTGCCCTCCGGCAGGTCGAGGATGACAGAAAGGGCATGGGAGACTTTCGAAGATGATAGTTGTCCGATCCAGTCGGCGGTGTCGTCGAGCAGGCGTTCGTTCTTGATCAGCACCGCGAATTCGAGGATTCGGCAGTCGGTTTCGGATAAGCCAACCAGCACGGACAAGCGGCTGACGTTCAGTGAGAGGCACGTCGGTGGTTTGGCGTTGCGCCAACGCTTTTCAGACTCCTGATGGAGCGCCCTCAATTCAACCAGGACTGCCTTTACGTCGAATTCATTGGGAGACGGGTCGATCCAGTGCCCCAGCCCAAGGATCTCGGCAAGAGCATCGTTGTGAAACCCGCGAGTTTGAACAAATTCCCGATGGCCGCCGAGCACGACCAGGATGCGCAGCATCCACAGGCGGACCAGTTGCTCGATTTGAAACTGATTGTTGGAATAGCGAGTCAGACGCTTGGCCATGATGAATCCTCAATGTGATGGAGTTTATTATCCGCATGGCTGCGACGAAATGTGACGCATCAAAACCCGCGCGGAGAATGCTTTCAATCAGGCTTGTTGCGGTTGAATTTGAGGCTCGCGGTGGCGATAAGGATCAGATATCTCCTTCCGGCAGCTTGAAGATCAGAAAGCTGCCATTGCCCATGAAGTCGTCATCAGGCTGCTGAGGGTCGGAAGGGTGAGTAGCGTTATTCGGTAAGCGGTCGCCTGGACGCGTTGCCCCTGGATTTTTCAGCGGACCAGATCGTATGTCGGCAATGAAGGGGTGCGGACTCTCAAGGCGCATTCCGCCAAGCGACCGCAGTGGCCGAGGATGAAGCCGCGAGGCCACAGTTTCGACTGGTGGCTTGATGACCATAAGATGTTCTGCTCACGTCCCTGCGCGATCGTCGCCGATACAAGGTGCGTCTGCGGACTCAGCTTCAGTTCGCTACCGCGGAAAAACGACGGGGGCGTCAATGCCCCCGTGTCGTTAAAGCCCGACCCAAATGCCATACCGTCAAATTCTTGAAGAACAACCTTAACTGAACGGCATTGCCAGCCATTGCCGGGCCTTCAAAGCTATAGACGAACAATCTCTCCTATCAACCGAATAGCTGCCGAGTTGCTCACCCGCTTTTCTTGCAGTGCGCTTCTCAACAACTCGGTCAATGCCCTTTCAAGCCCGGGGTTCAGTTTCCGAGGAACCATTGCACCCTCCCCGACCGAGCACGGCTTCAGTG
>Ga0116155_10003558_pt1 | contig 10272 bp, 10 predicted proteins | sample AD_UKC032_MetaG_FD_89890 | JGI IMG/M metagenome (GOLD analysis project Ga0116155, IMG submission 89890) | Active sludge microbial communities of municipal wastewater-treating anaerobic digesters from USA - AD_UKC032_MetaG | ecosystem: Engineered > Bioreactor > Anaerobic > Digestate | place: USA... | reverse complement strand
TCGGTCGGACGGTGAAGGTGAACGACGTCTGGCTCTCCGTCGTCGGGGTCCTCGCCCCCTCGGGCGAAGGCGGCGACACGTTCCAGGGGGTCTCCGTCGGCTCCACCGCGCAGGAGCTCTTCGTCCCGTACACGACGGTCCTCCGCAAGCTCGACCGCGACCCGCTCGAGTCCCCGCTCTCCGAGCTCGTCGTGAAGCTCCGCGACGGGACCTCCGCCACGGAGGCCGCCCGCCTCGCGGGGGCGCTCCTCGACCGGCTCCACGGCGGCGCGGCCGACTTCGAGGTCGTCGTCCCGGAGGCGCTCCTCGCCCAGAGCCGGAAGACCCAGCGGCTCTTCAACGTCGTCATGGGGTGCATCGCCGGGATCTCGCTCCTCGTCGGGGGGATCGGGATCATGAACATCATGCTCGCGACCGTCCTCGAGCGGACGCGGGAGATCGGCATCCGCCGCGCGATCGGCGCGCGGCGGAAGGACGTGCTCGTGCAGTTCGTCGTCGAGGCGTTCGCGCTGAGCGCCCTCGGGGGCCTCCTCGGCGTCGGGCTCGGGGTCCTCATCGCGAAGGTCGTCGCCGCCTCCGCCGGCTGGCCGACCGTCGTGACGCTCTGGTCCCTCCTCCTGTCGACCGGCGTCTCCGGCGCCGTTGGCCTCCTCTCCGGCTTCTACCCGGCGCTGCGCGCCGCCTCGATCGACCCGATCGAGGCGCTCCGGTACGAGTAGCCCGCCCCGCCGTCAGCGCGCGAGGAGGGCGAGGAGGGCGGAATAGTCCCCGGGGAGCGTCGCCTCGACGTCGACCCCGAGCGAGGGGACGGCGACGCGGGCGGCATGAAGCAGCGGGTGCGTCACCGCGGCAAAGGCGGCCCGGAGCGCCGGGTCGCGGACGCCGCGCCAGCGCGTGCCGCCGCCGTAGAGGTCGTCGCCGACGAGCGGATGCCCCAGCGCCGCGAGGTGGACGCGGATCTGGTGGGTCCGGCCCGTCTCGGGCGCGACCTCGAGGTCCGCGACGCCGGAGTAACGGCGGAGCGTCGCCCAGCGCGTCCGCGCGGGCTTGCCGCCTTCTCGGACGACCATCCTCCGCCCGTCCTTCGGGTCGCGCGCGAGGGGCGCGTCGGCGAGCCCGCGCGCCGGGACCGGGTGGCCCCACGCGAGCGCCCGGTAGGTCTTCCGAGCGACGCGCCCCTGGAAAGCCGCCGACAGGAGCCGGTGCATCGCCGCGCCCCGCGCCAGGAGGACGACACCCGAGGTCCCCTCGTCGAGCCGGTGGACGAGGAGCGGGCGCGGCGCCCCGTCCGGCGCTCCGCAGGCGGCGAGGAGCCGTCCGACGACCTCCTCCTCCGACTTTCCCGGCCGCGAGGAGGTCGCCATCGAGACGCCGGCGGGCTTGTCGAGGGCGAGGACCGACCCGTCGTCGAGGAGGACGCGGCCCGTCGCGGACGGAGCTCCGGCGCCGGCGCCTCCGGTCACGGCGGAGAGCCCGGGACGCGGCGGATCGACGCGTCGTCGCTCGGGACACGATCCCCGGAGGCCGCCGCGGGCGGAGCGCCGTGCGCGACGAGGACGCGGTCCCGGCCCGCCGTCTTCGCGGCGTAGAGCGCGGCGTCCGCCTGCCGCAGCCAGGCCGAGACCGAGACGCTCGCCCGGACGTTCGGGTCGAAGACGGCGACGCCCGCGGAGGCCGTCGTCCCGTCCCGCGTCCCGGAGACCCGGGCACGTGCGATGCCCTCCCGGATCCTCTCGAGGCAGGCGACGGCCCGGGTGGCGTTGGTCTCCGGCAGAAGGACGACGAACTCGTCGCCGCCGAACCGGGCCGCCAGATCGGTGTCCCGGATGGCCTCCGTGATCGCGGCGGCGACCGCGACGAGGAGGCGGTCACCGGCCACGTGGCCGTACCGGTCGTTGAACCCCTTGAACCCGTCGAGGTCGAGGATCGCGAGCGCCACCGGGTGGGCGCTCCTCCGGGCCCGGGCGATCTCGAGCCGGATCCGGTCGAAGAGGACCGCCCTGTTCGCGAGCGAGGTGAGGGGATCGGTCGAGGCCGCGAGCCGGAGGCGCGCGAGGCGGTCGGCGAGCGCCGCGAGGAGGACGCTCATCAGGACGAAGAAGGCGGGCCCGGAGAGGGCGATGTCGATCGAGGCCCCGACGCCGAGGGCGAGGAGGCCGGCGGAGTCGAACGCCGCCGCCAGGACCGCCGCGAGCGCCGCGGCGAGGAGCGGCCGCGCGTGCCGGACGCGCCGCCGGGCCGCCCTGCCGAGAAGGGCGACGACGTCCGCCGCCGCAGCCGCGCCGAGGAGGCCGCCCAGCGGGAACGTGTAGTAGATGTCGTCGGGCCTCGGCCAGAAGAGGCACGCCAGCGCTCCGGCCGCCTGCGCCGTCAGCAGGACGCGGTGGAGCCGGCCCATCGGCCGCTCGAAGAACTTCAGGAAGAGGACCCAGGCGAGGGCCGGCAGGACGAAGACGCCGGCGTGCCCCAGGCGGAAGAGGAACGTGAGCGGGAGGCCGAAGGCCGCCCAGACCGAGAGCCACGAGACGATGAAGACGGCCGTGACGCTCGTCGTCAGGAAGAAGAAGAGGAAGTCCGTCTGCCCCCGGTCGCGGAGGAAGAAGAAGAGCGAGAAGAGCCCGAGCGCGCCGAACGCCGCGGCGAGGAGGGCGCGGGGCGCCTCGCGCATCGTTCGGGCGTGGAAGGCCGCGGAGACCGCCACGAGCCGCGGCGTCCCGGTAATCCCGCCTCCGCGCGGCCCGGCGTTGTAGACGCGCACGGCCAGGACGTGCCGTCCCGGGACGGACGACCGCGACGGGGGAAGCTCGTAGATCCGCTCCACGACGGTCCCCTTGTCGTAGGCCGGCGGGAACCCTCCGGTTCGTCCGATCGGCTGCCCGTCGAGGTAGACCTCGTCCACGTCCCGGATCTGCGAGCAGGCGAACGCGAGCGGGACGATCGAGAGCGAGGGGTCGAGGTCGATCGGGACCCGGTACCACCCCGTTCCGTGACCGGGGAAGCCCGCGGCCTGCCAGCTCCCCGGCACGGCGATCGGGCGGAACGGGAGCGCGTCGAGGTCTGCGATGCCGCCGGGAGGGTCTCCGAGCGCGAACTCCCAGGTCCCGGCGAGGCTGGCCGGCAGGCGTTCGACCCGTATCGCGGCGGGCTCCTGCCCCTCCGCCGTGCGCGGCACGGGAATGGCCCAGAGGAGCGCCGCCGCCAGAACGAACGTTCGCCGGACCATCCGGGCCAGCATCTCCCATCCGCGACGAAGGGGCAACGACCGCCGTAAGGCCCGGTCGGCGGGGCGGATAAGATCGTCGCCGGAGGCCCGCCATGGAGCTCAGGGATTCGGTCGCCCTCGTCACCGGCGCCGGCCGTGGGATCGGCCGGGCCGTCGCCCTCGCCTTCGCGCGCGAAGGGGCCCGCGTGGCCCTGATGGGCCTGACGGCGTCGCACCTCTCGGCCGTCGAGAAGGAGGCGGGGGCGCTCGGCGCGCGTTGCGCCGTCCTCCCCGGCGACGTCTCCGACGAGGGGAGCGTCGCGCGCTGCGTGGCCGCGGCCGAGCAGCAGCTCGGGCCGATCGACGTCCTCGTCAACAACGCCGGCGTCTACGCGCACGGCCCGGTCGACCGGCTCGACGCGCTCGTCTTCGACCACACGCTCGCGGTCAACCTCCGCGGACCGTTCCTGATGGCGCGCGCCGTTCTCCCGGGGATGAAGAGCCGGCGCCGCGGCCACGTCGTCAACGTCGCCTCCACGGCGGCCCTGCGCGGTTTCGCCGGGGGAGCGGCCTACTGCGCCTCGAAGTTCGGGCTCGCCGGCCTCTCGCAGGCGATGCTCCAGGACGTTCGGGGGAGCGACGTGCGCGTCACCTGCATCCTCCCCTCGACGGTCGCCACCGACATGGCCCTCCGGGGCGACTTCCTGAAGAGCCCGGCGACGGCGATCCGCCCCGAGGACGTGGCCCAGGCGGTCGTCGACCTCATCCGGCTCGACTCTCGCGTCCTCCCGGTCTCCCTGGAGCTCTGGCAGACGAATCCCTGAACGCGCGGCCCCGCGGCGGGACTCAGGGGCCGACGACCCTGTAGACCCACCCCATGTCGCGCGTCCCCTTCGCCGCGAGCTCCGCGCGAACGCCCTTGGCTTCCTCCGCCGACGGGAACTCCCCGACCAGGACGCGGAACCAGATTCCCTTCTCGCCGAGGTCGACCTCCGCGACGTAGCCCTCGCGGCCGGCGAGCGCCTCGACCCGCTTCAGGTCGCGCTCGGCAGCGGCCCGGTCCCTGTAGGACGTGAAGTGGATCGAGAAGACCTCGGGGCGTCCGGCCCGGTCCCGGGTGACGACGAGGCCGTCGCGGCTCTGGCGAACCGGTGCGGCCGCCGCGACGGCGGGCGAGGGCGACGGCGGTGCGGGCGCGGCCGTCGGGACGGCGTCCGGGCGCGCGACGGCGGGAGTCGTCGGCCCGGCCGATTCAGCGGGCACCGAAGCCGTCGCGCCGCCCGCTGGCAGAGGGGCCGGCGACGCCTCGGGCACCGGCGTCGGGGACGCCCCCGGAGCCGGCGCTCCGGACTCCTCCGGGACCCGCCGGGCCACGGCCACCCGTCCGGAGTCCGCTCCCCGATCGATCCAGAGTCCGACGAGCAGATAGCCGAGCGCCGCGAGCGCCGCGAGCGCCGCGGCAATCCCGGCGAGACGTCCCCATCGCGGCCCGTCCTCGCCCTTCGCTCGACGTCGTCCGCCGCGCGGAACCGTGAGGACGGTGTCCTCGTCGTCCTCGAAGGGAGGCGGAGGAGGCTCGGCCGGCTCGGCCTTCGCGTCGACGACCGACGCCGTCGGAGCGGCGTCGTATCCCTCCTCCTGCGGCTGCAGACCGGGGCCTCCGCCCGCGAGGACCGAGCGGAGGTCGATCGCTTCGGCCTCCCGGGAGAGCCGCGTGAGCGTCTCGTCTCCGAACTCCTCCTCCGCTCCAGCGCCCGCCGGGGGCGGCTCCGGGAGAGGCACGTCCTCCTCCGGCCCGGCCATCGCGAAGGCCGCACCCTCGGCCGCCGGCTCCTCGTCGGCTGCCGCGAAGGGCTCCCCCGCAAACGCCGCAGCAGGCGCGGGGAGCTCATCCGCGTGAGGCGGGAGCGGCCGCTCCTCTTCCTCGGGTTCGGGCTCCGGGGCCGACTCCACGAGGTGCGGGAGCGGCAGCTCCTCCTCCGCGGACGCGGCGGCGAGCGGCGCGGCGAGAGGCTCTCGCGTATCCCGGTCCCATCGCAGGTCCAGGGCGCCCGTCGTCTCGGAGAACGGGTCTTCGGCGGCGGTCGGACCCGCTGCGGGAAGGGGCTCCGGCTCGGACGGCTCGGCGGGGACGAACGTCGGCGGGGCCGGCACGACGAGAGGTGGCGGCACGCCGGCGACGCGCGCGAGCGCCCGCTCCACGAGGAGCTCCATCGGAACGCTCTCCCCGCCGGCGTCGCGGATCCTCTTCAGCTCCTCCGCACAAACGTCCCGCGCCGCGCGAAACGCCACGTCGGGCTCGATCGGCGCGCGCGCCGTGAGCTCGCGGAGGACCTCCGAGACCGACGGGAGCATGCGCCTCACGCGAGAGGCGGTGAGGTCTTCGCCGCTCATCCGGCGAGTCGCTCCCAGTCCCCTTCGGGAGCGTCGGCGGCGATCGACAGGGAGCCGTTCGCACCCGCGAAGACCGGGTCGTCCACGGGCCTCACCTTTCCCCCGCCCACGTCGTCGAGGGCCCGCTCGAGCGCCGCCGCGAGGCCGGGGATCTGGGAGCCGCCCCCCGCGAGGACGACGTTGTTTCGCACCCTCTGCTGGTACTCGGGGTCGACGCGAGACAGGAGGTCGAGCATCGTCTCGGCAAGGGGTCCGACGAGACTCTCGCACGCCTTCCTCATCTCCGCCGTTACCTCGAGGCGCGTCGGCTTCCCGCGGACCGGGGCCTCGACGAACACGGGCTCCCTCGGCTCGCCGACGAAGCTGCTCTTCTCCTTCCACTCGCGGACCATGTGGATCGAGAAGTTCGCCTCGGGGTGGCGAGCCCGGATCTGGAGCCCCAGCTGCTCGTCGACCGTGTCGCCCGCGTGCGTGAGCGTCCTCTGGTCGTCGTCGGTCGGATAGCGCCCGTTCATGACGCAGAAGTCGCTCGTCCCCGCACCGATGTCGATGATCATCGTGTGGAGCAGCGCGTCCATGCCGTAGGCGACGGCGAACGGCTCCGACACGAGAAGGAGCGCGTCGGCCACTCCCTTCACGGCATTCCGCAGGTGCTGCCTCGAGACGCGCATCGCTTCGGCAGGGACGCCGACGACGGCCTGGACCGTCTTCCCGGCGCCGCCGGCCTTCTCGATCAGGTGCGCGAGGAGCTCCCGCACGGCCGCCTCGGCCTTCGGGGAGCCCTCCTTGATGAGCCCCCTCTCGAGGGGGCGGTGGAGGTCGAGCATCGGCCGGTTCTCGAGCGCCTCGTGCCCGAAGACGACCGGCTTCTTCACGACCTTCCGGGCGACCATGTCCACCGGCCAGCCGACCCAGCTCTCCACGACGTGCCGCTCGCCGTTCGAGGCGGCGATCGCGCTGCGCGACGTGCCGAGGTCGATCCCGACGTGGAGGACGTCCTTCTTGCCGCTCATCCGTTCTCGCTCCTTCCCGCATCCGCGAGGTTGCGCGCGTCGGCGTAGGCGCGCACGCCCCGCGCGAGCGCTTCCGCGATCGCCTCCCGGTAGGCCTCGTCGCGGAGGAGGCGGGCGTCTTCCGCGTGCGAGACGCTCGAGACCTCCGCCAGTATCCCCGGCATCTCGGAGGCGATCAGGACGACGAACGGGGCGCTCTTCACCCCCCGGTCGCCGGCCTCCGGCGTGACCCTCCGCGTCGAGGCGACGAGCTCGGCCTGGACCGACTCGGCGAGCCGTCTCGACTCGGCCTGGCGAACGCCCACGTAGACCTCCTCGAGAAGTCCCCTGAAGTCCGACAGAGAATAGCCCGAGGAGTGGTTCTCGGCGCTCGCGAGCCGACGGATCGCCGGATCGTCGGTCGGGCCGAGGTAGTAGGTCTCGACCCCGCGGCGATCGGGCCCCGGGATCGAGTTGACGTGGATCGAGACGAGGACGTCTCCGCCCGCGTCTCGCGCCCTTCGCGAACGCTCGCGCAGGGAGATCGTCTCGTCTCCCTCCCGGGTCATCACGACGCGGAAGAGGCCCCCGCGGAGCTTCTCCCTCACTCTCCGCGCGACGTCGAGGGTCACGTCCTTCTCGGCGAGGCCGTCGGCCGTCAGAGCGCCGGGGTCGACGCCGCCGTGTCCCGCGTCGAGGACGATCGTCCTCACGTCGAGATGGAAGAGGGTCGGGTCGATCGACTTCGGCGCGGGCCAGTCGAGCGTCTCGAGCCCCGGCTCGGGCGAGGGAGCGACCGTCCGCTGCGGCACGACGACGACCTCCGTCGGGGAGGCGCCCCCGCCGGAGAAGGCGTTGATCGAGGCGAAGAGCGCGAGCGGAATCGCGACCAGGGCCGCGCCGCGCACGGCCCTGCGGGCCCACCGCCCCCCCGGGCGGAGGCGCGCCGGAGGCCGTCCCTCGATCGCGTCGAGGTTCTCCCGCACGGCGTCGCGGAGCATCTGCCTCTTCAGCCGCTCGGCGTCTCGCATGGCGAACTTCTCATTTTCGCAGCTTTTCCGGTGCGCGGCGGGCCGCCCCGGGCGATCAGCGCGCCACGAGGACCGCCCGGACGGGAGAGCCGTCCCCTCCCTCGATCCGGAGAGGCAACGCCGAAAGCTCGTATCGGCCCGGCGGGACGTGGGCGAGGACGAGCCCCTCCAGCCACGCGACCCCGGCGCGGACGAGCGCCCGGTGCGCCGCATAGGCGTGGTCGTCGTACGGGTCGACGGAGGGGGTGTCGATCCCGACGAGGACGACGCCGCGCGCCGCGAGCTCCGAGGCGAGCGACGGGTCGAGACCCGCGAACGCGTCGTCGAACCGCTCCCGGCTCCCGGACGTCCCGGTCTTCAGGAGGAGCCGCGGCGCGGCCGGGGGCTCGACGAGGTCCTCGAGGCGCACGCGGCCTCGCGGCGCCACGCGCGCCTCCACGACCTGGCACGGCCCGATCCAGGTCTCGAGGGGGACGGCATCGATCGGGGGCGCTCCGGCCACCATGTGGAGCGGCGCGTCGGCGTGCGAGCCGAGGTGGAGCGTCGTCCGGATCGACGAGAAGGTCGTCCCGTCGGGAGGCGTCGTCACCTCCCGCGAGAACGGCACGTCGCCCGGCCAGACGGCGATCCGCGGCGACAGCGGCGGGGAGAGGTCGTAGATGCGAGCCATCGGTCCCGGCTCACTGCCGCTCGAGCCAGGCCGAGACGTCCTCGACCATCCGGTCGAAGGAGGGGGAGACGAAGAGGAGCTCCTGGTACTTCGTCGGGTCGTACGGGATCGCGGCCGCCGCGTCGCAGTCGAGCGGCCGGATCTCGGCGTTCGCCTCGAACGAGCCGAGCTCGCCGAACGAAGAAAGGAGGCCGGCGCCGACCGCCTTCCGCTCCCCGTCCTCCTCGACGAGTCCGAACTCGAGCGTGTACCAGTAGAGGTACTCGAGCCGAGCCAGCGCCGCGTCGTCCACGCGCCACGCCGCCTCGCCGAAGCGCCGCGAGAGCGTCACGATGCCGGGGTGGAAGAGGCTCGCCGCGTGGCCGACGAGCTCGTGGACGACGTCGGGCTCGGGCGTGTAGAGCGGCACGGAGTGGTGCCGCATGTACTGCGTCGAGAGGAAGGCCCCCTTCCCCATCATCCCGAGGAACGTCCGCCCCTGGACGAGGCCGGCCACGGGGAGCATCCGGAAGCCGGCGCCCCTCTTCAGCGCCTCGTTCACCTCGGCGAGCTGGGGAACGCGCGTCCGGTCGAGCGCGAGGGCCTTCGAGCTCTCCGTCCACTCCCGGCACGCGAACCGCTCGTGGAGCGGCGCGAGGTGCTCCCAGACGGTCCGCCAGACGGCCTGCTCGTCCTCGGTGTACTCCACGTCGGGCAGCGGCTGGCCCTCGCGGTAGTCGAGCGCGAGCTTCGCGATGGCGTTCCGCCGCGCCCGATAGACCGGGTCCTTGAAGCCCGGGTGGTCCGGGTCGAGCGGGACGAGCTCCTCCGTACCCCCGGCGTGGGGGGAGGCGCCGCGCGCCGCCGCGTCGATCTTCCGAGTCGCCTCGCTCATCGCCCCGTCGTCCCGCCCGTCACTTGACCCGCTTCCGGCGCGGCAGGAGGTCGTTCAGCTCCCGCAGGGCCATGTCGAGCCCCTTCTCGACGCCCGGGTCGGTCTCGCCCCGGAGCGCCTGCATCGCCGCCTCGTCGCGAAGGCGCTGGAGGCGGTGCGCCAGGGCCCGGAGGATCGTCTCGACGGCCTTCTGCTCCTCGTCGCTGCGTTGTTTCGCCACGCAGGCATTCTGGACGAGACCGGCGCCGCTTTGGAAGATGATCCGGCGGTGAGCGTCGACGTCCTCCTCGTCCGCACCCACAGCCCCGGGAACCTCGGCTCGGCGGCCCGCGCCTGCAAGGCGTTCGGCGCGGGGCTCCTCCTCCTCGACCCGCGCGCCGACGCCGCGCACGAGGACGCCCGGGCCTTCGCGTCGGGCGCGGAGGACCTCCTCGACGCCGCTCGCCGCCCCTCGTCGTGGGAGGAGGCCGAGGACGGGGCTGGCGCCGTCCTCGCGCTCACGTCGCTCCGCGGCCGGAGCGCCCGCGGCCTTCCGCCCGCCTGGAGCTGGGCGGCGGCGCGCCGGGCGGCCGGGAGCGGGCAGCTCGTCCTCGTCCTCGGCCCCGAGCGCTCGGGGCTGACGACGGAGGAGGTGAGGCGGACGCAGGGGCGGCTCGCGCTCCCGACGCGGCCCGGCTTCCCGGTCCTGAACCTCGCACAGGCCGTCGCGGCGGCGCTCGCCCTCCTCGAGGGCGGACGGTCCTCGCGAGGCGGGCCGGACGTCGGCCGTTCGACCGGACGGGACGTGGACACGGCCCCCGCGGCGGCGCACCGGCGCCTCCGGGAGGAGCTCGACGCCGCTCTCCGCGCTTCGGGTTTCCTGGGCCGCGAGGACGACGCCGTCCTCCTCGAGCTCCTCGCGCCGCTCCTGCGCGCCCGGCCGAGCGCGCGGGAGGCCGAGCTCTGGACGGGCGCGCTCCGAAAGCTCCGGCGACGCGTGCGGGGCGCGTAGAGGAATCCCTCCACGCGCCCCGGCCGTCGTCAGGTCACTTCAGCTCGGGGATCCTCCCCGGAGTCCACGGGGCGCCGAGCGCCTCCGCCTTCGCCTCGAGGGCCGAGATCTCCTTCGC
>Ga0116155_10003541_pt1 | contig 10311 bp, 10 predicted proteins | sample AD_UKC032_MetaG_FD_89890 | JGI IMG/M metagenome (GOLD analysis project Ga0116155, IMG submission 89890) | Active sludge microbial communities of municipal wastewater-treating anaerobic digesters from USA - AD_UKC032_MetaG | ecosystem: Engineered > Bioreactor > Anaerobic > Digestate | place: USA... | reverse complement strand
GCCGGAAGTTGTGGACGCCGTCAAGAATATCATCGAAGTTTACGCCAGCCACGCCAAAAAGCATGAGCGCGTCGGCGAGTGGATCGAACGCGTCGGATGGGAGCGCTTCTTCAGTCTGACGGGTATCCCGTTTACAGACCAGCACATCGACGACTTTGACCTGGCGACGGAGACATTCCGGACATCAGCGCAGTTCAAATGGAGGTAATTATGAGTGAGGATTTAAAATCCCGTATCACCGAGCTGTTCAGGGAAAAATCAAAGGGTGACAAAAAGATGTTTTACATCAGGGACGTCACAAAATGGCTGCCCGACGAGGACCGTCACGCAGTGCAGAATGCCGTAAAGGTCCTTCTCGACGAGGAAGTTTTGAAATACTGGTCAAGCGGCAGCTCGACGTACATCATGCTGACGGAGTTCTTTCCGAAGGAATAAGGCACTTTAAACAGGTGACGGACCATGAATCAGCAACGCTCGCGTGTAATTATAGCCGCCCTTCGGGGCGGAGCGGGAAAAACAACCCTCTCTGTGGCGATAGCTGTTGCATTGCGCAAGCAGGGCATCACGGTCGCTCCTTTCAAAAAGGGACCGGATTATATTGATGCCGCCTGGCTTGCTCAGGCGGCGTCCGGTCCCGCCTATAATCTGGACACCTATCTGATGGGGTCCGAGCAGGTTGTTCAATCTTTTTCGCGCCATGCCGCGCAAGATGGCATTTCTCTTATTGAAGGAAACCGTGGTCTTTTTGATGGTGTAAATGCCGCCGGCGAATTCAGCACGGCCGAACTGGCCAAGCTTCTTGCCGCGCCGGTCATCCTGGTTTTAGATTGCGATAAGGTAACGCGGACGGCGGCAGCAATGGTTCTCGGCTGCTTGCACCTCGATAGCAACGTGGACATTCGTGGCGTCATTTTAAGCCGGGTAAACGGCAAGCGCCATGCTTCTGTCATCCGTCAATCCATTGAAGAATATACCGGCTTGACCGTTTACGGGATTGTGCCGCGACTGCCGGATCTGCCTTTTGTGCAGAGGCACCTGGGACTGATTCCCCCTGCGGAACACCACCGAATCCATCAGGCCCTGGAAAAAGCGGAGGCCATTGCCCGTAACTATCTGGACATTCCCGGCTTGCTTGAAGTCGCCCGAAGCGCGTCTTCCTGGAAAGTGGATGCATTCCCCAAGCCGACCTGGGACTACCCAACCGCGGACGAGCCTGTAACCATCGGCGTGATCAAAGACACAGCGTTTCAGTTTTATTATCAGGAAAATATTGAAGCGCTGACCGACCGGGGCGCAAAAGTCGTTTACATCAATGCGCTCTATGAAAAACAGTTGCCGCCTGTCGACGCCTTGTACATCGGCGGCGGATTTCCGGAAACCCACGCTGGGCGGCTGAGTGGAAACAAGGGTTTCCGACTCTCTGTAAAAGAGGCGGCCGATGCCGGTCTGCCGATTTATGCCGAATGCGGGGGTTTCATCTACCTGGGTGAATCTCTCACCATCGGCGAACAGCATTATCCGATGGCGGGCGCGCTACCCGTTACCTTCAGCATGGGGAAAAATCCCCAGGGTCATGGATATACGACCTTGGTGGTGGACAACGAAAATCCCTTTTTCCCGGCAGGAACAACAATCACCGGCCACGAGTTTCATTACTGTCGGATCTTGTCTCAAATGGAGGATGAAACACACACCGCCTTCAATGTTCTGAAGGGAACGGGAATCGACGGTTACAGAGAAGGGTTGTGCCGGAAAAACATTCTGGCAGGCTTTACGCATCTGCACGCTCTGGGAACTCCTGAATGGGCGGACGCACTCATTGAAAGGGCAAGACAGCACCGCCGGACAACGAACGATCAAGCCCCCGTTTTTCTCAGGGAGATGCATGAGGCCTCACCGAGCAGACGGATGGGTTACTGAATAAGAAAAATATCGATTCAATGAGGAGGTTTTTTTATATGGCACAGATCGAATTAGCGGGCAAAACTTATGAAGTGGATGAAGATGGATTTCTGCAGGAACTCGACAAGTGGAGCGAGGAATTCGCTGAAGCTTATGCGCATGCGGAGGAAATCGAAGGAAAATTAACCGAAGAGCACTGGATGGTCATCAACTACCTGCGAAATTATTTTCAGCAGTTCGGCATTGCCCCGATGATTCGGAAAATCTGCAAAGATTTGAAAATCGACATGAAGAAGCTCTACGAGCTTTTCCCGACCGGCCCGGCCAAAGGCGCCTGCAAGCTGGCTGGTCTTTCGAAACCGACAGGGTGTGTGTAATCGGGAGCAGTCCTGCCTCTTGCCTGAAAGTCAGGCTTGACTGCTTTTTCGGATAAATCGTCCAAAGTCTATTGGTAAAGTTTATGGGATTTTACATCCTGACATATTGCTGCATCGCCGTTTTTCTTTCGGCAATCGCATACCGCATTTACAGGCAGTTGGCTCTTCCTGTTCATGTCCGCTGGGAGATTTATCCTGTCCAACATGAAAACGCTAAGCGAAGGGCATATGGCGGTTCATATATGGAAGATGCCGACTGGTGGAAGTCCGCCTACAAGACGTCAACTGTAAACGAACTTAAATATATGACGCCAGAGATATTGCTGCTGCGGGGCCTCTGGAAAGAAAATAAAAGATTGTGGCTGTTATCATTTCCGTTTCATCTGGGACTGTATTTGATACTAGCAAACGTTGTTCTTTTGCTGATTGCCGCCGTTTTCACGTTATGGAGCCCGAAGGTGTATGCCGAAGGTGACATTCTCATGCTCATGATGAACGCTCTGATTGTCGCTTCCGGATGGTTCGGGATTATAGCAGGCCTCATCGGTTCTCTGGGGCTGCTATATATGCGTTTAGCCGATCGAAACATGAAACTTTATGCGACACCCGCTGATTATTTCAATATCGTTTTCATCCTGATGTTTTTCCTTTGCGCATTTCTGACTGCCGTGTTTGTTGATCCTTTTTTTGCGGCGGCAAAATCCTATCTTTTGGGGCTTTTGACCGTTGGGACTTTTTCATCCACCTATCAGCCGGGACAAAACGTATTCGGCGCTTTAACGATTCTACTGGCCTCGCTTTTAGCAGCCTACATTCCGCTTACGCACATGTCGCACATGTTCATGAAATATTTTCTCTACCATCAAGTAAAATGGGATGACAGGCCCAGCCGGTCCGGCAATGACATCGAGGCGGCTGTGTTGCGGAATTTAAATTATCGTCCGACGTGGCAGGCCAAACATATCGAAGCGGATGGACAAAAATCCTGGAAGGATATCGCTTCGTCATCGCCAAAGGAGATCAAATGAAACCCCTCCTGAAACCGGCCGACATTGCCGCTGCCACCGATTGCCTGTGCCGCATCGAGCCGGGGGAACTTGCACCGCTGCCTGCTCAGTATGAAGATTTCAATGCCAAAGTACCGGCGCCGCTCAAACCAGAGAAAATTAAAAACATCGAAGCATCGCTGGACGACACGGTTGCCATCGGCATTCCGACGCCCGCCAGTCCCGAGGAAGAAGATGCGCTTGTGTTACGTTTTCTTTCCGGCCTGAAAAAGCTGTTTGAAAGAGAAAACAACTGGACCTTTTTACAGCCGCTTCTTTTGTCGATGGAACATTGCGCGCGCTGCCAGACCTGCTCCGATGCTTGTCCCGCCTATGTAATGAGTGGACGGCAGGAAATCTACCGGCCCATTTTCCGCTCGGAAGTTCTGCGCCGGATTTATCGGAAGTATTTAAAAGCAAGTGGGAAGATCATGTCCAAGTTTACAGGGGATATCGATCTGAACTGGACGACCATCGCGCGTCTTGCCGAATTGTCTTATCGCTGCACGCTTTGCCGGCGATGTGCGTCCGTCTGCCCTATCGGCATCGACAATGGGCTTATCAATCACGAAATTCGTAAACTCTTCTCCCAGGAAATGGGAATCGCGCCCAAGGAGATCCATGACAAGGGCACGGTCCAACATCTCCGCGTCGGCTCTTCCACCGGCATGACTCCTCCGGGTGCGAAGGATAGCGTTGAATTTATTCAAGAAGAGATGGAAGAAATCACGGGCTATAAAGTGGACATTCCCTGGGATGTCGAGGGGGCGGATATTTTGCTTCTACACAACGCCGGAGAAATGCTGGCCTGGCCTGAAAACGTCGGCGCTTTTGCAATCATTTTTCAGGCGGCTGGCATTTCGTGGACGATGTCATCTGAGGCCGCCGGATATGACGCCGTCAACTATGGTCTCTGGTATGACGACGTTCAATTCTCACGGGTGGCCGTCAAGCATGCTGATATTGCGCGAAGACTGAAAGTTAAGAAAATCGTTATCGGCGAATGCGGACACGCGCACAAGGCACTGACCGTGATTGCCGACCGGCTTCTGACCGGCGATTTGAACGTTCCGCGGGAATCAGCGATGGTGACGCTGGAAAATATTGTTATGAGCGGTAAGTTAAAGTTTGATCCGCGCAAAAACGATTTTCCCGTCACGCTGCACGATCCCTGCAATGTCGTGCGGGCCATGGGTATTGTCGAACCGCAAAGAAGAATTCTAAGAAAAATCGCGCCGCAGTTCCGTGAAATGACGCCGCATGGTGTTGAAAACTACTGCTGTGGCGGCGGCTCCGGCTTTGCCATTATGTCGGGATACAATTTTACTGAATGGCGCAACCTGGTCAGCTCGCGCAAAAAATTCCTGCAGATTCTCACGGCCTTTGAGAACGAACCGCAGGATACACCTAAATACGTTTGCGCCCCCTGCTCGAACTGCAAAGGGACGATCCGTGATCTGATCAATTATTATGACGCCGAAGAACGAAGCCGCCTGTATTACGGGGGGCTGGTCGAATTGATCGTCAATGCACTGGAAGGCATGCAAAAACCGATGATCCGCTTCGGCGAGAAACCATCGTGGGACTAAAGTATTTATGAATTTACTGTTATCCATCATCGCCGTCTTCGCTATCGCCCTTCTGGCCTGGGCCATCGCGGCAAGTGCCACCGCAAGCTCTGTCCTGACGATGTATGTACTTTATCTTGTTTTTATCGTTTTTCTCGGCGGCTTTGTTTACCGGATTGGAAAGTGGGCGAAATCACCCGTGCCTTTCCGCATTCCAACCACGTGCGGCCAGGAAAAAAGCCTGCCCTGGATTAAAAACAATCCGCTGGAAAATCCCTGCTGCAACGCAAGTGCCATTGGTAGAATGGCCGGTGAGATTTTTCTGTTTCGTTCTCTATTTCGTAATTCGGACGTAAAGATGATCGATGGCCGGCCGGTTTACGGAAGCGCAAAATGGCTTTGGTTTTTCGGGTTGATGTTCCACATCTCGTTTCTAATAATTGTGCTCAGGCATTTGCGATTCTTCACCGAACCGATTCTTCCCTGTATAAGTTCGCTCTCCGCGCTGGACGGATTTTTCGAAATCGGCGTTCCGGCTCTGTACATCAGCGACGCCGCGCTCTTAGGCGGTTTGACCTTTCTTTTTATGCGCCGTGTTGTATTGCCGCAGGTCCGCTACATTTCCCTGTTTACCGATTATTTCTCCCTGCTTTTGATTGCGGGAATCGCTGTTACCGGACTTTTGATGCGGCATTTCTATCCTGTCGATCTTAATGCCATCAAAACTTTGGTCGCAGGCTGGCTAACGTTTAAGTCCGCCGCGCCCGGAGAAATAGGTGTTGTCCTTTCTATGCACTTAAGTTTTGTCTTTATTCTGATCGCTTGGCTGCCTTTCAGTAAGCTGATGCATCTGGGCGGCGTCTTTCTGAGCCCCACGCGCAATATGATCAACAACAACCGCAGCGAGCGTCATGTTAATCCCTGGAATGCTCCGGTAAGGGTGCATACCTATGAAGAATATGAAGACGAGTTCCGGGACAAAATGAAAGCGTCCGGTCTGCCGGTGGAGAAGGAGTAGCCATGTCGTTTGCTAAAATTCCGAAACCGGACGAACTCATTAATATCAAATACTCACCGCCGAAAACGCAATGGATGAATACGCCGGTTGATTTCCGATCCGGCACTTGGAGTTACGCAGCAGCCGCTAAGAATCTGACTGCACTGGATATACCCAATCCGCGGGCCTGGCAGCCCAGTGACGAAGACTGGAAACTTCCGGAAAACTGGCAGCAGATCATTCTCGACGGCATGAAAGAACGGCTGGAAAAATACCGCTCCTTCCGCCTGTTTATGGACATCTGTGTCCGCTGCGGCGCCTGCGCGGACAAGTGCCACTTTTATATCGGCTCCGGTGATCCCAAAAACATGCCGGTGCTTCGCGCCGAGCTGATCCGCTCGGTTTATCGCCGTTACTTCACTACCGCAGGCAAGTGTTTCGGAAAACTCGCCGGCGCGCGTGATTTGACTGTCGATGTCCTCAAGGAATGGTTTTATTATTTCTACCAGTGCACGGAGTGCCGCCGCTGCTCGGTCTTCTGCCCCTACGGCATCGACCAGGCGGAAATCACTATGATCGGCCGCGAGCTCCTCAACCTGGTCGGCTGCAACATCAACTGGGTGTTGGAACCGGCAGCCAACTGCTTCCGGACTGGGAATCACCTGGGCATTCAGCCTGGCGGCATCAAGGATATGCTGGAATTTCTGGCCGACGACATCGAAGACCGCACCGGTGTTCGCGTGGAGGTCCCGATCAACAAAAAAGGTGCGGACATTATGTTTGTCACGCCGTCGGCCGATTATTTTGCCGATCCCGGAACTTACACCTGCATGGGCTACCTGATGCTCTTCCACGAGATCGGTCTTAATTACACTTTCAGCACGTATGCCTCGGAAGGAGGCAACTTCGGCCTCTTCACGTCCCATGACATGATCAAACGGCTCAACGCCAAGATTTATGCGGAAGCGAAACGCTTGGGCGTCAAGTGGATATTAGGCGGCGAGTGCGGACATATGTGGCGGGTGATTCACCAGTACATGGATACGATGAACGGTCCTGCCGATTTTCTGCAGGAGCCGGTGTCGCCCATTACGGGAACGCGCTTTGAAAACGCCAGATCCACCAAAATGGTGCATATCGTCGAGTTTACGGCCGACCTGATCCGCCAAAACAAACTGAAGCTGGACTCACGGCGCAATCAACACATCAAGCTAACATTTCATGATTCCTGCAACACCGCAAGGGCGATGGGGCTTTTCGAAGAGCCCCGCTATATCATTTCAAACACGTGCCGTCAGTTTTATGAAATGGCCGAAGACACCATCCGGGAAAAAACCTTCTGCTGCGGTGCGGGTGCGGGACTGGGGAATGATGAGAATCTGGAAATGCGAATGCGTGGCGGTATGCCGAGGGCCATGGCCGTCCGGGACGTTGTCAAGAAGCACGGCGTAAACCGTCTGGGCTGCATTTGCGCCATCGACCGCGCGACGCTGACGACGCTGATGGACTACTGGGTACCGGGTGTTTCAGTCATGGGCGTACACGAACTTGTGGGCAACGCCCTGGTGATGAAAGGCGAAAAGGAAAGAACGACGGATTTGAGAGGCGATGAGATTGGTGGATAAGAAGCAGCTGATAGCTCATAGCTTGTGGCTCGTGGCTGACAGGGAACATATACGGAATGTATAAAGATGAAAAATAAAAAGTGGGGCTTAATTATTCTGGGACTGGGAATTTTCGTGGTCGGGGTCACCTTTCCCATCTGGTACGGCACAATAAAATCGACGCCGGCACCGGTGCTTAGTCTGGATACGCCTGTCATTAATTCCATGCAAAATAAAAAGTGCGTGGAAGATACGGCCTTTATGCGCGCCAACCACATGAAGATGCTCAATGACTGGCGCGACGAGTCTGTCCGCGAAGGCCGCCGCACATATACGGCGAAAGACGGCCAAACGTTTGAGAAAAGCCTGACCGGCACCTGCATTCAATGCCACACCAACAAGGAGCAGTTTTGTGACCGCTGCCATAATTACGTGGGCGCCAAACCCACTTGCTTTAGCTGCCATATTGTTCCGAGAGAGGTGAAGAAATGACGACTAACCGCCGAGACTTTTTGAAAATAGCGGGAGCGTCCGCCCTCACTCTGATGACGCCTGCGATCCTCCGCCCGTCCTGGGCCAAAGAGAAGATGATCACTCCCGTGTCGTCCCTGACGGCCAAACGCTGGGCGATGGCGATTGATGCGGCCAAATGTCCGCCGGATTGCACCGACTGCATCACCGCCTGCCATGCGGTGCATAATGTGCCGAACTTCGACAATCCCAAAGATGAAGTTAAATGGATCTGGACCGAGCCTTTTGCTGCCGCCTTTCCCGGAGAAAAGCACCGGTACCTGGCAAATTCTCTTCAACAATTGCGGCTGCCCGTTTTCTGCAATCACTGCGCGAATCCGCCTTGCGTCCGGGTCTGCCCAACAAAGGCCACCTTCCAGCGGCGAGACGGCATCATCATGATGGACTACCACCGCTGCATCGGCTGTCGTCTGTGCATGGCCGCCTGTCCCTACGGCGCCAGAAGTATGAACTATCGCGATCCCCGGCCGTTTATTGCAAAGATCAATCCGGACTTTCCGACACGCACCAAAGGTGTCGTGGAGAAATGCAACTTCTGTGAAGAACGTCTGGCCAAAGGCATGATTCCGGCCTGTGTCGGGGCCTGCAAGCAAAAAGCCCTGGTCTTCGGCGATGTGGAGAATTCCCGGTCGGACATCTGGCTGCTTTTAGATAAACGTTTTAACCTGCGCCGGCGGGCGCACTTGGGTACCGCCCCACAGATTTATTATATATTATGAGGATGTTATGCTGGAAAAAGCTTTGAAAGGAAGCCGCGGATACTGGATCTGGATTGCTTTTTTACTGGCCGTTGCCGCGATCGGATGCTTTTGCTATCTTCAACAGCTGGATTATGGCCTGGGTATCACGGGCATGAGCCGGGATGTCTCCTGGGGGCTTTACATCGCCCAGTTCACCTTCCTTGTCGGCGTTGCTGCCTCGGCCGTCATGCTGGTTATGCCTTATTACCTTCACGACTACAAAGCTTTCGGCAAAATTACTGTTATGGGTGAATTCCTAGCTGTTGCCGCCGTTATCATGTGCGTGCTTTTCATTTTCGTCGATCTCGGCCAGCCCTCCCGCGTAATGAATGTTCTGTTGCACCCGTCGCCGACTTCGATCCTTTTCTGGGACATGATCGTCCTTTCCGGCTATCTGATCATCAACATGGTTACCGGCTGGGTTGTGCTGTCCTGCACCAAAAAAGAAATCCCGCCGCCCGGTTGGGTCAAACCGATCATTTACATCTCGATCCCCTGGGCCATCAGCATCCATACAGTAACAGCTTTCATCTATGCCGGTCTTCCGGGCAGAACCTTCTGGCTGACGGCCATTATGGCCCCACGCTTTCTGGCCTCCGCCTTTGCTTCCGGCCCCGCCCTGCTGATTATCTTTTGCCTGATCTTAAAACGTTTCGGGCGTTTCGATGCCGGAGAAAAAGCCATTCAGGCCCTCTCCAGAATTGTGGCTTATGCACTGGCAATCAGCATTTTCTTTGTTCTCGTGGAGTTATTTACCGCTTTTTACAGTCAGATTCCGGAGCATACCCGGCATTTCCAATACCTCTTCGCGGGTCTGGAGGGACGCCATAATCTTGTCCCCTGGATGTGGACATCCGCTGTACTGGCCTTTGTTGCCCTGACGATGCTGCTCATCCCGTCTATCCGCAGAAAGGAAGGATGGCTCGCCATCGCCTGTGCTTTCGTGTTTGTTTCTCTCTGGATTGAGAAGGGGCTTGGTCTGGTTATTCCCGGCTTCATCCCTTCTCCCCTGGAAACCATTACCGAATATTTTCCAACCGGAACGGAAGTCGGCATTACTCTCGGCGTGTGGGCGGTCGGATTGATCATATTGACATTATTTTACCAGATTTTTGTCGCTGTCCGCAGCGATATTGATGGCGACAGTAACCGGTCCGGTATCTGTGAAAGAAATTGAGGCGCTCTCTATGAAAATTCTGGTTTTAAATTGCGGCAGTTCATCACTCAAATACAAGCTCTTTGAAATGGAGACCAACGATGTCCTAGCGAAAGGCCAGGCGGACCGCATCGGTCTTTCCGATGCACTGATCCGTCATGAGGTTACTGGACGGGAAATCCTGGAAACAGCCATGAGTCTTCCCGATCATGAAAGAGCGGTGGACGCTCTACTTTCCTTTCTGACGAACCGGGAACAGGGGGTGCTGAAGGATATCAGGGAAATCAAGGGTGTCGGGCACCGGGTGGTTCACGGTGGAGAGCATTTTAGAACATCCGTTGTTGTGGATTCCACCATACGGGAAATACTCGAGACAACCAAAATACTTGC